>Ga0310124_10000051_pt1 | contig 72044 bp, 63 predicted proteins | sample CB11b_AW_Bot5_MG_FD_203507 | JGI IMG/M metagenome (GOLD analysis project Ga0310124, IMG submission 203507) | Marine microbial communities from Western Arctic Ocean, Canada - CB11b_AW_Bot5 | ecosystem: Environmental > Aquatic > Marine > Oceanic | place: Canada: Western Arctic Ocean | collected... | reverse complement strand
ACGTGCAAGAAATGCGTATGGCTTCTGTTACTGCTGACCGATCGGCCCGATAATCTGCTGCTGGTCCACAAACTCAAAATGAATCGACACACGAGGTTCCTGCCCGACGTGCGCCGTCGTGTGCCCCTTGCCGGTCAAGTCATCGATGAACTCGATAGTGCCTGGGGGCAGATCGACTTTGCCTTCGGCAACTTCAAGCTGCCCGCCACCTGTGAGATTGATGATGTATCGGCGCGTAGGGCCGACATGCCAATCGCTGAAGGAACCCGGTTGCGACACACGCACGACCGCGCCGGTGACCTGCTCTAGCACGGACTGCGCATTGAGCTCGACCTGCTCGACATGGGATAGACCATCGGTTCCGGTGTAGATCCGTTGCATCATGACGGGGCTGGGTGTCTGAGCCAAAACCACCGCTTCATCAACCTTGGCGGCAGCCCACCCGAGACTGACCCCCGCGACAAAGGTCCCAGCGACCAACACTTTCGTTATTGAGTTCATCTGTCCTTCTTTCCGCTCCTGACACGAGCCGGCTCCTACGTCGAGCCGCGTCTTTCTGGCGATTCGCGCCCGCCGAGCTGATTTCACGAACACTTTGTACGCTCCCCGGCTGGCTGCAAGTACATTCCGAGTTTCGCGGGCCAGCTTCCTCCGGCGCAGCGGCATCGACCTCATAAGAGACCCGCGCGACACGGTCTGGATCCCGGCTCATCGTCGCACCGCGCGCGCACCAAGCCGGTCGCCCGGTCCCTCGACACGGAGCGGGGCCCGGATACTGTTGCGGAAACGTCCGAGCGAGCACTACACTCCTAGTCTAGTCTCCTCTGGACGACTTGCAAATTGATGGTGCACCTACGCTTGGGTCGTTGGCTCGCTGCTTCACTGTCGATTGTTGCCCTCGTGCTGGTCGCGGTCATCGGCAGCGTCGCGCAGGATACCGCAGCCGCCCAATCACGTGAGGTAGCAGCTGCCCCGACGGTGGGCTCTGGCGCTGACGTCCGGGCGGTTCTTGACCAATACTGCGTTTCCTGCCACAACGACACCCTTCTTACCGCCGGGCTGGCGTTGGATGGGCCGGACGTGGGGAATCCCGGCCGCGACCCCGACATCTGGGAACGGGTCATTCGCAAGCTCAGAAACGGCACGATGCCGCCGGCATCGAGACCTCGACCTGACGAGGCGACCTATGACGCCGTCGCGGGTTGGCTGGAAACGGAGATTGACCGGGTCGCCGCCGAGACGCCGAATCCTGGTCGCACGAGCACCGTGCACCGCCTCAACCGCACGGAGTATCACAACGCGGTCCGCGACCTCCTTCGTCTCGACATAGACGTGACGGCGCTTCTGCCGGGAGACGAGACGTCGGACACTGGGTTCGACAACAACGCGGATGTCCTCTCCATTTCGACCTCTCAGCTCGAACGTTATCTGTCCGCGGCCCGGAAGATTAGCCGGCTGGCCACCGGTCTTGCTCCAGTGGGACCGGCGTTCGAAACGTTCGACGTGCCGCTGTTGTTAAAACAAGACGACCGGCAGCACGAAGACTTGCCTCTAGGCTCTCGCGGTGGGGTAGCGGTGTCTTACAACTTCCCGGTTGACGGCGAGTATCTCTTCAAGGTCGATCTGCGCACGAATTGGCAGGACTACATCCTCGGGATGGGGACCGACCAGCTGCTTGATGTTCGAATCGATGGTGAGCGCCGGCATCGGTTTACGGTCGGTGGCGGCACCAAGGCGAGAGCTGCGCCGACCACCTTCACGATCGCCGAGCCCGGCGACCCTGCGTGGGAAGCTTATGTGCTCACGGCAGATGACGGCCTAGACGTGCGGTTGTCGGTCACGGCTGGTCCGCACTTGGTGAGCGTGTCCTTTGTGCGAAGTCTCTGGGAGCCCGACGGCATTTTGCAGCCCCAGCAAGCCGGAGAAGTCTTGTCCAACGACGAGAGCTATCACGGGCTGGCGGCGGTGGACTCGTTGTCCATCGGTGGCCCCTATGAGATGACGGGGGCAGGCGAGACGCCGAGCCGCCGGCGGATTTTTCTGTGCCGTCCATCGGATAGCTCATCCCTCTCCGCCAGGACGTGTGCCCGACGAATCTTGTCTGGTCTCGCTCGGCGTGCGTATCGTCGACCGGTCACAGACGAAGACCTTGCCACGCTTCTCGATTTCTTCGGGATGGGCCGTGAGACAGGCGGAACCTTTGACGCCGGTATCCAGCTCGCCCTCGAGCGTCTGCTGGTCGACCCCGACTTTCTTCTTCGGATCGAGCGCGACCCTGACAGCGCGATTCCCGACACGGTGTATCCGCTGGGCGATTTGGCGGTCGCTTCACGTCTGTCCTTCTTCTTATGGAACAGCATTCCGGACGAACCGTTGCTGTCCGCGGCCGAGGATGGCACCCTGACGGAGCCGGTGGTGCTCGAGCAGCACGTGCGCCGGATGCTGGCTGATCCGCGGGCACGCGTGCTGGTGGACGACTTCGCCGCGCAGTGGCTGCACCTACGGAACCTGGATGAGGTGCGCGGTGACCCCATTCCGTTCCCGGATTTTGACGACAATTTGGTAGAGGCGTTTGGGACGGAAACGCAGCTATTTCTTGAGAGCACATTGCGCGAAGACCGCAGCGTCTTGGAGTTGCTGCGCGCGGACTATACCTTTGTCAATGAACGCCTGGCGCGGCACTATGGGATGCAGGGTATCTATGGCAGCCGGTTCCGACGGGTGAACGTGCCCGATCTGAACCAGCGCGGCGGTTTGCTGGGGCACGGCGGGCTGCTGGCTCTGACGTCGTACCCGACCCGCACCTCCCCGGTACTGCGAGGTAAATGGTTGCTGGACACGCTGCTGGGAGCGCCGCCGCCGTCACCGCCGCCCGATGTCCCGGCGCTACCGGATCGGGGAGAAGGTGGACGCCCCACCTCCGTGCGCGAACGTCTCGAACAACACCGCAGCAGTCCGCGGTGTGCCAGCTGTCACGCGATGATCGATCCGCCCGGGTTTGCCCTCGAGAACTTCGATGGGCTTGGCGCCTGGCGGACGGTTGACGAGCTGGGTAACCCGATCGACGCCACGTCCGTCATGCCGAACGGTACCCGGATCGAGGGTTTGGCAGGGTTGCGGGCGTTCTTGCTGGAACGTCCCGACCGTTTTGTTCGCACCGTGACGGAGAGGCTTCTCGCCTACGCGATAGGACGCGGGCTCGACTATCACGACCAACCAGCGGTCCGGGCTATCGTCGACGACGCGGCGGCTAGTGAGTTCCGCTGGTCGGCTCTCATCGTGGGCGTTGTCAAGAGCCCTGCCTTTCTGATGCGGACGGCCGGGACTCCCGTCGAACCGAACGCGGAGTGACCAAGAACGACGGACTACCGGCTAGCGTGCGAATCGCTACCATGATGAGTGACCGGCAGAGGGATTGACGACATGACGATCACCAAGCGAGCATTGCCACGACGAACCGTCTTGCGAGGTTTCGGCGCGACCTTGGCCCTTCCGCTTCTTGACGCGATGGTGCCGGCGTTCTCCGCGATTGCTCGCGGCGCCGCGCGCCCGGTCCATCGGTTTCAGGCCATCTACGCACCCAACGGGATGGCGATGCCCTATTGGACACCCGCCGCGGAGGGAGCGGGATTCGAGTTGACGCCCATTCTCGAACCGCTGGCCCCGTTCAAAGACCAGCTGCTCGTGCTGTCGGGGCTTCGGTCGTCGTGGAGTTACGTTCACGCTGGGGCCTCGGCGTCGTTTCTTACCGGCACGGCCACCGGAGGGAAAAACGAAACGGACGTCTTTGCCAGCACGTCGATCGACCAGTTGCTGGCGCGAGAGCTCGGGAAAGAGACGCCCCTCGGGTCGCTCGAAGTGTCGATGGACAAAGCCGCGAACGCCGGTCAATGCACCGCGGGTTTGAGCTGCGCGTATACCCAGACGATCTCCTGGCGGAGCCCCACGCAACCGCTCCCGATGGAGAACAATCCTCGCGCGGTGTTTGAACGTCTGTTTGGTGACAGCGGGTCCGCTGCGCCGGAAGCCCGTCGGGCCCGACGACGCGAGAAACAGAGCATCCTTGATTCTGTGTCTGAGAAACTAACCGGGCTCAGAGGGCGGATCGGACCGAGCGACCGCGCAAAAATAGATGAGTACACGGAGGCCGTGCGCGACGTTGAACGACGAATTCAGAACGCCGAAGCGCAGCGCGATGTCGAACCGACGTTTGTGGAGCAGCCGCAGGGGCCGCCGCCACGTCAGTTCGAAGAACATCTTCAGCTGATGTTCGACTTGCAGTTCTTGGCGCTCCAGACTGACCTCACCCGCGTGGTGACGTTCATGCTGGGTCGCGAGCAGAGCGCACGTTCTTATCCGCAGGTCGGCGTGTCGGACGCGCATCACCCACTGTCGCACCACGAGAACGACCCTGAGCGGATAGAGCTCATGTCCAAGATCAACCGCTATCACGTCGAGCTTGTGTCCAAGTATTTCGAACGGCTGCGGGCGACGGCGGATGGAGACGGATCACTATTGGATCACATGACCGTCCTGTATGGTGCCGGCATTTCAAACAGTACCGTCCACTCGGGACGAAACTTGCCGCTCCTGCTGGTTGGGGGCGGCGCGGGTCGGCTCAAGGGTGGTCGCCACCTGAAATATGGCGGCGACATCACGAACGCGAACCTGCTGATGACATTGATGGACAAGCTCGAGATGCCGCTCGACGCCATCGGGAACAGCACAGGACAGTTACCGCTCGAAGGCCCGACCAGAGTGGATACATTGTCTGGCGTCTGAGGCAGCTCTTGCACAAGGCGACGAAACAGGTCAAAGGCTATGGAGATTCGACGCGCTCGCACAATAGGTGTCGTGGTGCTGTGTCTGGCGTCACTCGTGGCCGCCGATGCCGGCGCCCAGGCAGTGGCTGACGCCGCGAAGAACGCCGAATGGGCGGCTGTCCACCAGCTGGTGGAGACAGGTGTCGACGTGGCGGCTGCGCAGGGCGATGGCACGACCGCGCTTCACTGGACCGGCTACTGGGACGCACGAGATATCGCTGAGCGGCTCATCGCGGCCGGCGCCGATGTGAGCGTCGCGAATGACCTGGGCGTGACGCCGCTCTGGACGGCGGCCGAGCACGGCAGCGAGCCCATGATCGCCCTGCTGTTGGCCGCGGGAGCCAATCCTGACGCGGCGCTACCTTCCGGCGAGACCGTGCTGATGACGGCGGCCCGGAGCGGTAGCGCGGAGGGCGTGAGGCGGCTCGTCGCGAGCGGGGCTGACGTGGATGCCCGTGGCGCCCGGGGTCAGACGGCGCTGATGTGGGCCGTCGCCCAGCGTCACCACGAGGTGGTGGACGCGCTGTTGGCTGGCGGGGCTGACGTGCATGCCAGGTCAGATGTGAGAACCGAGGTCGTCAAGACCACACCAGAGCCGTGGAACCCCGAGTATGTGACCGAGATCGAGCGTGGCGGATACACTGCGCTCCAGTTTGCGGCGCGCGTGGGCGACGTTCGCTCGGCGCGGCTCCTGGTCGCGGCTGGCGCGGATGTCAATGATGAGACCCCATCGGGCACGAGTGCGACCGTCACCGCCGCCCACAGTGGTCATGGCGCCGTGGCGGCGTTTTTGCTGTCGCGCGGGGCCAACGCCAACGCGGCCGGGGCCGGGTATACCGCCCTCCACACCGCGATTCTTCACAAAGATGAGGCTCTCGTGGCCTCGCTCCTTACGTACGGCGCCGACCCGAATCGGCCAATCGAGAAGTCAACACCGGTTCGCCGCGACGCGGTGGACTTCTATCTTCATCCTTCGTGGGTGGGGGCCATGCCGTTTTGGCTGGCCGCACGATTCAGCGCACCCTCAATCATGACGGTGCTGGCGGAGCATGGCGCAGATCCGTTGGCGGTGCACCGTCCGACATATTGGCCGGGCAGCCTCTCCGTGCGTGACGACCGGGTGCAGGTGCAGGAAGGGGACGTTACGGCATTGATGGCGGCGGTGGGGCTGGGTGGTCGGTCACCGTTGGTGGCGGTCGACCGGTTGGATCGCATCGCTGAGAGTGCACCGGTGCGGAGCACGCGACGCGAACCGGACCCAGTCTTACGAGAAGCGGTGACACTCGACGCCGTCAAACGCGCGGTCGGCTATGGTATCGATATTCACACGACGAACCTGGCCGGTGATACGGCGCTACATGCCGCCGCAGCCAGTGGTTACGCGAGCGTTGTCAGCTATCTTGTAGGTCAAGGGGCGCAGTTGGATGCGGTCAACGCCAACGGAAAAACCCCGCTCGACCGTGCCACCGAGAGCCGCCGGGGAGATAGCACGGTCGAGCTGTTGCAACGGTTGAGGACGGAGAATCGCCGGTAATCAGAGTGGAGCGAGTGAAGACTCACAAAATTGCTGAGTGGATGAAAGTATTGGTCGTGGTCGTGGTCGTGGTCTGGCTCGGCACGGTTGGCGTTGCGCTATCCGCGGGGCAGCTGGAACCGGCCGCGCCTCTAGGCTCAGAACCACGGGTTCCGGCAGAATCTGAGCCACGCGCTTTGGGATCGCAGAGAGCCGAAGCTCAGGCGATGCTGGACGACTACTGCATCACCTGCCACAACGACGCCCAGTGGGAGCGGGAGATGGTGCCGTTCTCGTTTGAGGCCGTCGATTTCGAGAACAGCGGCGGCCCTGACCCTATCGGCGCTCACCCTGACCTCTGGGAGAGGGTCGTGCGGAAGATGCGACTCCGTATGATGCCACCGCCCGGTCGTCCAAGTCCGGCGGCGGCCGTCGCCAATAGCTTCGTGACCTGGGTGGAAACCTCCCTCGACCAAACCGCAGCCGCCCACCCAAACCCGGGGCGACCCGCGGTCCGACGCTTGACCACCGCCGAATACCGCCACGCGATCCGGAGCTTGTTCGATTTGGACATCGACGAGCGCTGGCTGCTGTTTCCGGCCGACGATCTGGACGAGCAAGGTTTTGGCACGAACGCGGATGTTCTGTCCGTCTCGCCCGCCTTGTTTGACCGATACCTGTCTGTCGCGAATCGGGTCAGCCGGCTGGTGGTCGGCGACCCGACCATCGGTCCGAGTTTCGCGTCGGCTACGTACAGCACGCAGCGTTTGCGGTATCAGGACGACCGGGCGGGCGAAGACATGCCGTTCGGGTCGCGGGGCGGTCTGGCGATCCACCACTACTTTCCGCTCGACGGAGAGTACGAGGTCAAGGTGCGTCTCCGGCGGATGATTTACGACTATGTCGTCGGGATGGGCACGCCGCAAGACATCGAGATCCGACTCGATGGTGCCGTTATCAAACGGTTTACTGTGGGCGGCGCCGATCGTTTGGGGTACCCGTCGGCCTACACATTCTTTGGCACGATCCGGGGCGACCCTGCCTGGGAAGAGTATGTGTCGAGGCAGGCCGATGCGGGTCTGGTCGTCAGTTTCCCCGCACGAGCCGGAAAGCGCGTTCTGAGCGTGTCGTTTGTACAGGCTCGGACCGAGCCCACGGGGATCCTCGAACGACGGCTCTCTGGATTTTCGCTGAGCGGTCTGGGGTTTTATGACGGCAATGCCGCGGTGGAACGGGTAGAGGTCACGGGTCCGCGCGACGCCACTGGTCCGGGTGACACCGCCAGCCGTCGAAGGATCTTCCAGTGCTACCCGTCGACGCAGACGTCGGCGGATGCGGTGTCTGCCGAATCGTGTGCCCGTGACATTCTGTCGGCGCTCGCTCGTCGCGCCTATCGGCGCCCTGTCACCAACGGTGACGTCGACGTGTTGATGAGTTTCTACGACTCCGGGCAATCGACGTCTGAGTCGGGCGGAGTTTCACCGGGGGCATTGAGCCCAGAACGCTTCGAACGCGGCATTCAGAAGGCGCTCGAGCGATTGCTCGTCTCCCCGGAGTTCTTGTTTCGGGTCGAGCGCGATCCCGTGGACGCCGTGCCTGGCACCGCGTATCGGCTCGACGACTTGGAGCTTGCAACCCGGCTGTCGTTGTTTCTGTGGAGCGATATTCCCGATGACGAGCTGCTCAGCGTGGCGGAAGACGGCCGCCTGAGTAACGCCGGCGAGCTCGAGCGGCAGGTTGTCCGGATGCTCGCGAGCCCGCGCGCGTCGGCGCTCGTAGAGGAGTTTGCCAGTCAGTGGCTGCACCTGCGCCGGGTCCGAGGCGTGGCTCCGGACGGTGACGTGTTCTACGATTTTGACGAGAACCTCCGGGCGGCCATGGAGCAGGAGACGGTCCTGTTTCTCGAGAGCCAACTGCGGGACGATCGCGGTCTGCCGGAGTTGTTGACGGCCAACTACACATTCCTCAATGAACGATTGGCGCGGCACTACGGCATCGAGAACGTCTATGGCGAGCGGTTCCGACGGGTCACCTTTCGTGGCGACGCCGAGCGGCAGCGGGGCGGTTTGCTCGGACAGGCCAGTGTCTTGACCTTGACCTCGTATCCAACCCGGACGTCCCCCGTCCTTCGTGGCAAGTGGGTGCTCGACAATATTCTGGGTATGCCGCCGCCCCCGCCGCCGCCCGATGTTCCGGATTTGGAGGACAATCACGGCGGGGCCGAGCCGCGCTCGGTGCGGGCGCGGCTGGAGCAGCATCGCGCCAACCCTGCGTGCGCGTCGTGTCACCGGGTGATCGACCCGTTGGGGTTTGCCCTCGAGCACTACGACGCGGTGGGACGATGGCGCACCCAGAGCGACGGGGGGACACCGGTTGACGCCACCGGTGTGCTGACTGACGGCACACGCGTGAATGGTCTCGGAGCCCTGAGAGACGCGCTTGTGGGCTACGAGGACAGTTTTGTTCGCACCATGATCGAGAAGTTGATGACCTACGCGCTTGGTCGCAGCATTGAATACTATGACTGGCCGGCCATCCGACAGGTGGTCACCGCCGCGTCGTCCGATGACTATCGATGGTCGTCTATTCTGATCGAGATTATAAAAAGCACGCCGTTCCAGATGAGGAGGACGGAATCATGATGATTACAAAGAAAGCGATTCCCCGTCGCACAGTCTTGAGGGGGCTCGGTGCCTCTCTGGCGTTGCCATTGCTGGACGGCATGGTGCCCGCGGTCACAGCGCTTGGCCGCACCGCGGCCGCTGCTACGCCTCGCTTCGGTGCGGTCTATGTCCCAAACGGGATTGTGATGCAGAACTGGACGCCGGGCACGCACGGCGCAGGATTTGAGCTGACGCCGATTCTGCAGCCGCTGGCTCCCTACCGAGACCAGTTGCTCGTGCTGAGCGGGCTCAACAGTACTCCACCGCCAGGGTTGCGCGGGGGCACGCACTCGCGCGCCGCGACCAAATTCTTGACGGCGGTGCATCCGGGTATGTGGGATGAACGCGAACCCATCTCCATGGATCAGATGGCGGCTCGAGAATTGGGTCGGCATACCCCGCTCGCGTCGCTCGAGCTCGGTCTCGAAGGGGCAAACTTCGCGGGCTCGTGTGACAGCGGTGGCTATGGTTGCGCCTTCTCGTACACGATTTCCTGGTCCAGCGGGTCGACACCGCTGCCGATGGAGCACAATCCACGGGCGGTCTTTGAACGTCTCTTTGGCGACAATGACACCACCGACCCGGCCGCCCGTCAGACCCGGGCGCGCGAGCAGCGAAGCATCCTCGATTCGGTAAGCGAGGATGTCACGCGGTTGCGAGGGAGTCTCGGTCCCAGCGACCGGCTCAAGCTCGGTGCGTATCTCGATGCGGTGCGTGACGTAGAGCGGCGGATCGAGATTGCCGAAACGCAGGGGGTTCGGGATGTGCCCCTCATGGAGCGTCCGCTCGGCGTCCCGGCCGGCTTTGCCGAGCACGCGAGCCTGATGTATGACCTGCAGCTACTCGCACATCAGACTGATCGCACGCGGGTAACCACGTTCATGGCCGGTCACGAGCTGAGCGGTCGCACGTATCCGGAGATAGACGTCCCGGATGCACATCACCCACTGTCGCATCATCGGAACGTGCCCGCGTCACTCGAAAAACTCACGGCGATCAATACCTATCACCTCAGCCTGTTCGCGGCATTTCTCGAGAAGCTCCGGTTGACGCCGGACGGCGATGGGTCGTTGCTGGACCAGATGATCTTGCTCTACGGAGCGGGGATGAGCGATAGCAACGCGCATTCGCCTTATAACTTGCCGATCGTGCTTGTCGGCGGTGGAGCGGGTCAACTCAAGGGCGGCCGTCATATCGAGTATCCCGGTCCAGCCCAGACGCCGCTGGCGAACCTCCATGTGACGCTGCTCGACAAGCTGGGGGTCGATGTCGACCGCTTTGGCGACAGCACGGGCGCATTGCCCGACCTGTCGTCTGGTCACGGCGTCGAGCGGCTGACGGGCATCTAGTGCACGGTCGTACAGCGATGTTCAGCATGCCCCGGCCGGGACACCGCGACGGCGGATTTGCTCGTTGCTCGCACAGACCCGCGATGCTCCCTCGTCGCACCTGGCCGGCGCGGTGTCGCACCGAGAGCACGCTTGACGCTTCTCCGCGACAGTCCACGAGTGGACATACGATGCGCGCGGCAGGTTACCGTCGGGAGCGGTGGCGCCGGCGAGTGGGGCCCACCGTGGGTGTGCCGACACGTGTGACCGGCCTATTGTTGGTGTCGCTAGCGACACTGATGATGCTGGCCCTCCCCGGCTCGTCCGCGGTGTTGGCGCAGGCTCCCGACACCCGGCTCGTGGACGCGGTGAGGCATCATGATGTCGATGCTGTCCGCCTTCTGCTGGCGGAGTTGGTCGGCGTCGACCGGGACATAGGCGTTAGTCAACGGCAAGCTGACGGCGCCACGGCACTGCACTGGGCGGTCTATCACGATGACCTCGCCGCGACCGCGCTCTTGGTGAGCGCCGGCGCCGACACGGGAGCGGCCAACGATCATGGGGTCACGCCCCTGTCGTTGGCGTGCGACAACGCCCACGGTGCCATGGTGGAGGTTCTCCTTGCCGCTGGGGCCGATGCGGATGCTGCGGTGACAACGGGCGAGACGGTTCTGATGACCTGCGCTCGGACCGGGAGCGCGCTCGCAGTGCGCGCGCTGCTGTCCGCCGGAGCAAATGTCAACGGGCGTGAGACCGCCGACAATCAGACGGCTCTCATGTGGGCGGTCGCGCAAGGGCATCCAGAGGTGGTGCGGTTGCTCCTCGAGCAGGGCGCTGATGTGGCGGCCCGCTCGCGGGTGAGACGTCAGGTCATCAGCCGCCGGTTGCAGTCAGAGTTGAAGTATGGCGAGCTGGGTCGAAGCTATGGCACCGACGCCGAAGAGACCGACGCCGGTGGGTTTACGCCGCTGCTGTTTGCGGCACGATGGGGCGAGGTCGAGTCGGCTCATTACTTACTGGCGGCCGGTGCGGACGCCAACGATGTCGGGCCCGATGGCGCCAGTGCGTTGCTTATCGCCGTGCATAGTGGTCATCGCGACTTGGCGCGGTTGCTGCTCGAGCGCGACGCCAACCCGAATGCTTCCGCGGCCGGCTACACGCCGCTCCACGCCGCCGTGCTCACTGGTGATCTCCCGACGGTGGAGATGTTGCTCCAGCTTGGAGGACGGCCAAACGCGCAAGTGACGCTGGCCACCAAGGTGACCCGCAACGGGCAGGTCTTGATGCTCGGCGAACATTTGCTCGGAGCCACGCCGTTGGCCCTTGCCGCGAAGTTTGCCGAGGTCGACATCATGGCGGTGTTGGCCGGGGCGGGTGGTGACCCGACCCTTCCGCTCAAGAATGGTTGGACCCCATTGATGTTGGCCGCCGGCGCCAGCTGGCGATACGGCGTGTGGGATCGGCGTGACCGCGCGATTGCAAAACACCCCGTGTTTCGAGCCGAGCATTTCGATGGCGCGGCGGCATTGGCCGCAGTGACGCTCGCGGCGGAGCTTGGCGTAGCTGTGGACGCCGATGTGGTAGCGGCGGTCGATGCCGACGGGAATACGGCATTGCACCACGCCGTCGACAAGGGCTTTGACCCGGTGGTGGAGTTCTTGGTGCGGAACGGCGCACTCATCGACGCGAGAAACAGTCGGGGGCAAACAGCGCTCGCTATCGTGGCGCGGGCGCGAAGCGGCAACACAGCAGCGGCACCGATGACGGCCGCGCTACTGAGAACACTTGGGGCCACGACTCCGTAGGCCTGGTCGGGAGGACACGCAAGATGTCGGACGATATTCGATTGGCGAGCGGCCACAGCCGTCGCGGCTTTCTGAAGTTGGCGAATCGGGCGATGGTTGGAACCGCTGGCGCCGCGCTTCTCCCCGCGTCGGCCGCCGCGCAACGGCGTGAAGGGACGCGTGTGCTCGGTGGCGAAGTCGGCGCCCTTGGCGAGCGCTCACCCTTTGCGACTGCCGCTCGCCGGTACGGAAACTCCAGATTTGGACAGGCCTCGTCGAGCCGGACGCCACTCCAGGACCTGCGCGGTACGATCACGCCATCGGATCTCCATTTTGAGCGTCATCACGCGGGCATCCCCGAGATAGACCCTTCGACTCATGAGTTATTGATCGATGGCTTGGTCGACCGGCCCCTTGTCTTCAGCATGAGCGCCCTTGAGCGCATGCCGGCGATCACTCGAACCTATTTCATCGAGTGTTCGGGGAACGGTCGCGCGCACTGGGCGGCCGCTCAACCCGAGGCCGACGCGCAGGCGTTGTGTGGGATGACAAGTTGTAGCGAGTGGACGGGAGTGCCGCTCTCCGCGTTGTTGGACGAGGCCGGAGTCAAGTCCGAAGCCGCCTGGCTTGTGGGCGAGGGGGCGGATGCGTGTCGATTGACGCGGAGCATACCGCTCGACAAATCGATGGATGACGCCCTGGTGGCGTTCGCGCAGAACGGTGAGGCGCTACGTCCGGCCCAAGGCTATCCGATACGTCTGGTCATACCAGGCTGGGAAGGCAATATTAGCGTCAAGTGGCTGCGGCGTATCCACGTCGTCGACCAGCCATATCAGACCCGTGAAGAGACCTCGAAGTATACGGACCTCATGCCGGACGGGACGGCGCGCCAGTTCACTTTTGACATGGAGCCCAAGTCGATCATTACCCGGCCGTCTGGTGGCCAGCGCTTGGAGCAACCGGGCTTCCACCAGATCACCGGATTGGCGTGGTCGGGTCGCGGCAAGATAGCTCGCGTTGAGGTGACGACCGATGCGGGCGCCTCCTGGGCGGAGGCTACACTGCAAACCCCGGTGCTCTCGATCGCGCATACTCGCTTCCGGTGTGACTGGACCTGGGATGGGTCGGAGACCACGCTCGCGTCCCGATGTATTGATGAGACCGGGTATGTTCAGCCCAGCCGCACGGCGCTCATCGCGGCACGGGGCACGCGGACAAACTACCACTACAACGGAGTACAGGCCTGGAGAGTCCGATCAAACGGGGCGGTGGAGAATGTTGATGTCTAGACGTTTCGCGTTCGTAGCCGTTGTCGCCGTCGCGTCTTTTGTGTCTGTAGGCGTGGTCCACGCTGTCCAGAGCGACTTTGGTCGTCCTGCCGATACATCCGAGATCGACAACTGGGGAATCATCATTGGACCGGACGGCGAGGGACTCCCCGTGGGTGGCGCCACCGCGGCAGAAGGGAAGGCGGTCTACGAGCGTCGCTGCGCCCGCTGTCATGGTGTCGGCGGAACGGAAGGGCCGGACGCGCGGCTGGTCGGTGGCCGCGGCACATTGGCGACCAGTGCTGCGCAAAAAACGGTCGGGAGCTACTGGCCAACCGCCACGACCTTGTGGGATTACATAAACCGGGCGATGCCGTTTGACCAGCCTGGATATCTGACCACCGACGAGGTCTATGGCGCAGTCGCCTACGTCCTCTATCTGAACGATATTGTCGGAGAGCAGGACCGACTCGATAACGCCACGCTTGCCGACGTCCCAATGCCAAACCGAGATGGGTTTGTCGTCGACCCCCGGCGGTAGTGCACTGCGGGCGCACAACGTCTGTGTGTGCAGCCACACGGATAGTGGATAGACAAGGGGCCGTGGACTCGGAACCCGAGTGGGCCCCTCGACGCGCGCCGCCGCGCCGAGGAATTCTGGGCTGGCCACGATAGCCACCGCCGCTAATACCGGCAGTGGCTATTGAATCTGTTTGAGGGCTTCCGCGATCAGCTGGTCGTTGTCTTCGCGCGAGATGTTTCGCTGAATCAGCTTTGAGGCGATCATCAGCGAGAGATCGACGGCTTCTTCGCGGATCTGGGCCAAGGAGCTATCGGTCTGCTGCTGGATCTCTTTCTGGGCGTTCTCGATGATCCCGTTGGCTTGTTCCCGCGCTTTTTTCGCCAGCTCTTCTTGCAAACGAGCAGCGTCCGCGCGGCTGTTGGCGATGATCGCGTCCGCGTCTGACCGCGCTTGCTGGACGATCCGGTTCGACTCGGCCTGCACTTGCGCGAGCTCCTGCTTGGCCTTTTCGGCGTCGTCCAGTGATTGCCGGATGCTGGTTTGACGCTCTTCCAGCGCCTGGAGCAGAGGTTTCCAGGCAAACCGGCTCAGCAAGTACAGCAATACCAGAAACGTAACGATGGTCCAGATGAACAGGCCAGGATCAGGCTGTACTAGTGGGTTCATAGCTGTGGCTCCGCACTGTAGCGCCGAGCTAGTTTAGTAGCACGATAAGCAGTACAAAGACCTCGGCCAGGATCGCCACGCCTTCCAGCAGGAAGAGCGGGAGGTTTGTCGCGCCGGTGATTTTGTCAGCGGCCGCGGGCTGGCGGGCGACGCCATCAGCTGTGGCTGCGGCGAGTTTGCCGATTCCCGAACCGGCCCCGATCACGATCAATCCTAGGGCGATTGCCGCGCCGAAGTAGTGCAAGACTTCCATTCAGGTACCTCTCCGTTCTGTAGTTGTCGTATGTCCGAAACGCTTCTGTTTGACAGACCGCTCTAGTGATGCACGTTGATGGCCATGCCGATGAAGACCGCCGAGAGCAGCGCGAAAACGTAGGCCTGCACGAGCACGACGATGATCTCGAGTGCCAGGATTCCCGTGGCCATGGGCACAGAGACCAGGATGCCAACCCCGATGCCGGCCATGGGGTTCGAGGCCATCTCGCTGAACAAGAACACGAATGACAGAATCGCGAGTATCGCGATATGGCCACCCGTCATGTTCGCCGCGAGCCGCATCGTCAACGCGAATGGTTTCACAAGCATCCCCATGACTTCGATGGGGATCAGGAGAATGTAGAGCGGCCACGCCAAACCGCTCGGCACCAGGTTGATCCAGTGTTTGACAAAACCGTGCGCCCGTGAGCCAGCGATGATGACCGACATAAACGTGATCGTGGCCAACGCGGCCGTCACGTTGTAGTTCGCGGTCGCTGTCGTTCCGCCGTGGACGATGTTCTTGATGATGGAATGCTCGGCGGTCTGAAGCACGACGTAGTCGAACAGCCCGAGCACGTCGAAGACCGGGATAAGACCGATGGTGTTTAGCCCGAGGATATACACGAAGAGCGTGACAATCAGCGGTGTCCACACCGCCACCCACTTCGCGCCGACATTCGGCAATACGATGGATTCCTGGATGAACTGCACCGCGTATTCGAGCGCCGTCATAAAACCCGACGGAACGAGGCGGTCTTGCTTCAAATACCGTCGGACGGTCAGGATGACACCCACCGCGACGATTGCCGCCACAAACCACAACATGAAGACGTGCTTGGTCACCGAGAAATCGATGCCAAGAATGTGAGGAAGGTGGACGACCGGGTGGTCGAATCCACCATTTGCGACGTGACCGATGATCACCTCGCCGGCGTCGAATCCTTCTTCGACGTGTTCGGCGACCTGCTCGGCCCCCGAGGCAATTTCGGCGATCTCGTCGTGTGGCTGACTCATGACTCTGGAGTGCGCGCGGCTGCGAATAGCGACCGAAGCCACAGGGCCTCGGTCATATGAAGTGCGATGAAATAGCTGGTGAAGCTTACGACAAACGGTATCGGGTCGATGGAGGCGGCGCTGACCACGACCGCCACATAGGCCCCAAACAGCACCATTTTTGTGCCAAACGCCTTGATCATGAGCGGGGTTACCCGATTCGGATCCTGACGATATGTCCGCTCGATCAGGATCATTGTGGTGACGGCCACCCCGAGCGGGGCCGTCATCCCCAGCAAAAGCTCGACCGCCGCGTCAGGGGTGACCAACGTCGCCATCACCAGCCAGGTGAACAGACACGCCCCGGTCATGACTCCTGCGGTTTTCATCTGCCTCTGCCAGCGAATGTCCCGATGCCAAACGGTTCTTCTATCGTTGCCTGCTACCGAAGCGGCCCTAGCGCTTCCACACCGCTTTAGCGAGCTCGTAAAAACCCACGACAAGCCCCACTAGTAAACCCAGCAACAGAAACCACGGCGTCGTATCCTGCCACCGGTCGACAGCGAATCCGACTCCACCCAGCAACAAAATGGCGCCGAGTAGCGTATAGCTGGCTGATGCCGCCGGCCCGGCCCGACGCATATTCTCCTGCATGTATCGCAGCGAACGCGCCATACCGGTTGCGCTCATCGGGCTTGACCCCTCACCGGACGCATGGATAATCGGGTCCTGAGAGCAGGTTGCAAGGACTGCCTGGGCGTCGTTCCAAAAGGGGCACGTTTGACCGTCTTCCCAGAGGCTGACCAAACAGTCAATGATAGCAAACGCAGCTCTTGCCCGGCAACAGTCGGTATCCGCTCGCGGCGCTAGTCGAATGCACCGGAACGGCTGGACGGTGACGAGCCACGCGCTGTTCCGCCTCGCCGCGTTTAGACAGCGAACACGACCGCTTCGAGCCCTGCGACGCGAACTTCGGTAACGCTGGTCTAATGTTCCGGAACATTAGCAGGTTGACGAGTGGAGGAAATCTCGTGACAGTAAGGTGAGAGACCGTATGACTGTTGTGAGCCCAGTGGACCTGACGCACGTCGACGCTTTCGCCGACAAGCCCTTCTCCGGAAACCCTGCCGCGGTCTGTCTCCTGTCCGAGCCGCGTGACGAACACTGGATGCGCAACGTGGCCGCGGAAATGAATTTGGCGGAAACCGCGTTTCTTGTCCAGAGGTCCGACAACGACTACGACCTCCGCTGGTTTACGCCCGCGATGCGATGACCGGGTATCAAGCCTCTCGCCGTGGCGGGGTCGTCGGCGTGCGTGTGGATGGAGATCGAGTGTGGCTGTCCGGGGCCGCGGTCACCATCTTTCACACGCAGCTCCAGTGCTAGTGCACGGCGCCTGCCTCTCCGGACTACCGGGCGTCGAATTCGTAGCAGCCGGGTGTGACCAGGAGGCGGTTGGCGGGGGAGAACCACAGGCTATTCGGTTGAAGAGCCCTGGCGCCGCGTAGTCTGACCGTGCGGATTTTTTCGCCGTCGGGTGAATACACGTAGATGAAGGGCGTCGTCAGGGCGACCCAAAGATTGCCGCCAGCGTCCACCCCAGCGGTGCGGACGGTGGTCGGGACGACCGGTAGCTGGCGCCCCTCTTCATCGGTCCGCCGGGGCCACGTGGTCGGGAGCGCGGCGACGATTGGATCAAGCTCGCGACCGTGGATGCTGCGGTGGTAGATGAGCGCGCCCTGGGCATCATATTTGCGGAAGCTTGGTTCACCGGTCTGGAAGACGAAGAAGTAGCCTCCGGTCGGGTTGACGAGTGGAATACCGCTATTGAGAGCCAGGGAAACCTCTCGGTCGGTGTCGTCGGGACCTCGACGAAATACGCCGAATGTTCGAAACGGGTGCCCGGCAAGGGTGAATTCACTGACGAGCCCACCGAGCTCGGGTTGGTTCATGAGGATTGTTCGGCCCGTAAACTGGAGCGACCCGATGCCGTTGAGCACCAAGGAACCAAGGCGTACCCGCGGAGTGGCACGGCCGGGGAGGGTGAACCCGCCAAGACGGGTCCCGTCACCTCCAAAGATCTGCACCCGTTCGCGTCCGCGGGGCGCGTCGGCCACGACGAATCGGCCGTTTGGACCGAGATGGAACGAGCTGGCCAGGAGCAGCCGGCCGGGTTCGGGGCCGATCTGGACGATCTGGCTGGCGTGGCCGTCGGGGACAACTCGGTAGACGGCATGTGCCCGCCGGTCAAAGACATACGTGTGACCGTCCGCGGTCCGCTGGCAGGCCGTGGGCTCGCGAAACAGCCCCACCGTCCCTGGGGGGAGGCTCGCGACCGCTCGCAGTGTCTCGATGTTGCCAGCGTCTTGGGCCGCCGCTACGGTGACGAGCCCTAGTGGCAGCAGGAGAGCGACGACGGCCACCGACGCAATCCGCGCGATTTCGCCCAGAACGATATGAAATGTTGGGGTGGGCAAGAAAGCACGCGACACTAGTACGCTGCGGTCTTCCGGATGGCCTCTAAGATATCGGATGACTGCGGCAAGATTTCCTCTTCCAGCACCGGACTGTATGCCACGGGGCAATCGAGAGCGCCCACCCGGCTGACAGGGGCGTCGAGGTGTTCGAATAGGTCGCTGGCAATCCGCGCGGCAATCTCGGCGCCAAAACCGCAAGTCACCTGGTCTTCATGCGCGATGATCACCCGACTGGTCGCCGACACGGCTTCCGCGATGCCATCCCAGTCAAAGGGCGCGATGGTCCGGAGGTCGACCACCATCGCGTCGATTCCGTTTTTTGATGCTTGCTCGGCCGCGACGAGCGACCTCTGGACGAGCGCGCCCCAGGTGATGACCACTAGGTCTTTTCCTGGCCGTCGGACCGCGCTGCGCGCGAACGGGAGCGTATAGGCGGGGCCTGGATACGCTCCCTTATTGTATGTTTGCCGATAGAGGTGTTTGTGTTCGAGAAAGAGCACTGGGTCTTCGCATCGGATGGACGTGCGAAGCAGACCGGCCGCATCCTGCGCGTTCGACGGATAGACCACGCGCAGGCCCGGGCAGTGCGCAAAGATGCTTTCCCCCGACTGGGAGTGATAGAGCGCGCCGCCCCTCAGATACCCCCCGATTGGTGCGCGTATCACGACGGGGCACGCGAAGGTGTTGTTTGACCGATACCGGAGCATGGTCAGTTCATCTCGGATCTGCATCATCGCCGGCCAGATGTAGTCAAAGAACTGGATCTCGACGATGGGCTTTATTCCGCGCAACGCCATCCCGACCGCACGCCCGACGATATTGGCCTCGGCCAGCGGTGAGTTGAAGACTCTGTCTTCGCCGAACTCTCGTTGAAGTCCCAGGGTCGCTTTGAAGACGCCGCCCTTTCCGGTGACCTCTGACAGAAGCTCGGGACGAGTATCCGCGACGTCCTCGCCAAACAGCACAATCCGTGGGTTGGCCGCCAATTCGTCGTGGAGTGTCCGGTTGATGGCCGCGACCATTGTGCCCGGGTTGCCGGTGGGTTCCGGCGTCGCATCGAAGACATCCGACGCAGGGTCGACTGTTGGCGAATACACATATAGCGTCGCGGTGGAGGGGTCGGGCGGGTCCGCGGCGAGCGCGTGGTCTGCGGCCTCCTGTATCTCCCGCGCGACCAGGTCCGCGATCTGCGACAGTTCCTCGCTGCTCGCCAACGATTCGAGCCGCAGCATCTGCTCGCACCGAAGCAGCGGGTCGCGGGTCGCTTCCTCCTCTCGTTCGGACTCGCTCTTGTACTGCCGTTCGTCGTCCGACATCGAGTGGGAATACGGCCGCACGACTGTCGCCTTCACCAGTACTGGTCCCAACCCCGACCGGGCGTAGTCCTCCGCCGACCGCATCGCGCTGAGGCTCGCCGAGGCATCCGTCCCGTCCACCCGGATAACCTTGAGCCCCGGAAACGACTCGACGAGACGGGAGACATCGCCCCCTGGTGTTTGCTGGTCGACGCCTACCGAGATCGCGTAGCCGTTGTCCTCAACGAGATAAATGACCGGCAGCCGCTCTGCGCAGGCTGTGTTGAGCGATTCCCAAAACTCCCCGCCGCTCGTTGACCCGTCACCGAGAGAGACGTATGACACTTCGTCGGGTCGGGATCGACCGCCAAGCGCAGGGTTGCGCTGATAGAAGATGCCGGCTTCGGCTCCGCCGACCGCATGAAGACACTGGGTCGTCGTAGCACTCGACGGCGACACAATGTGTAGCCTGGGGGAGCTCCAGTGATTGGGCATCTGGCGCCCGCCGGAAGTTACGTCCGCGGCGGCGCCGACCGCAGCCAGGAGCATCTCGTAGGCCGAGACGCCGAGCGTCAAACATAGTGCCCGGTCCCGATAGTATGGAAAAAACCAGTCATAGCCGGCCTTGAGCACAGTGCCCGCGGCAACCTGTATCGCCTCGTGTCCTGCCCCGCTGATCTGGAAAAAGCTTTGGCTCTGGTTCTTGAGCTGGATCTCCTTGTCGTCGAGCCGCCGCGACAACAGCATCGTGCGATAAAACCTGTGCCACTCGTCTCGGGACAACCCGGCGTGGGGTCCCCGTTGTGTCGCAGTGGCCGAGGCGGCCGCCCTACTACTGATCGCAGTTGCCTTCATCGTGCAGAATCCTTGCAAGAAAGACCCCAGATGACGGGTATGTTCCGCGCGAGGTCGTCCTGGGCACCGCGGTGGGCGGTGTCCGGGGTTGGCCAGACGCGAAGAGAGAGAATATTTAGCATATGCGAGCGGTGAATCACGCGGTTAGCCGGAATGCAGCTCTGGACGAATGTCGAGGTCTGTGGCCACCGGAATGCAAGCGGAGCACAAAGAAAGCCGTGCACGACCCGCGATTATATCACGCGATCCGGCTTACTGAAGAGTCCGTAAGTCTAACAAAACAAAGGACAATACGTCGTACATGTCGGGAGGGTTAGGTGACACAACGTGCCGTGGAGCGGTGGGACGAAGTTCCGCTTGACAAGGTGACAGAAATGGTCTCTCGGAAGGAGGTCGATGGTGGTCAGCTGTCACTGGTCCAGCTGTATCTGAAACGCGGGGCGCAAGTGCCTCTTCATCGTCACGAGGGAGACCAGATGGTATACGTGCTGGAGGGAGCGCTTCTGTGTTCGGCGGGTGGCCGCACAGTCACAGTGAGCGAAGGAGAGGTATGGTCGGTGCCTTCAGGGGTCAGACATCAAGCCGTCGCGCTCGATGACACGTTTCAGCTGGTGATTCGTTCAGAGCGATAGCACCGGCGTACGCACAGGTGCGGAAAATCGGCGCTCGCTGCACACGTGACTTTTCTCTGCGACAGTCCACTAGTGAATAGTGTCGTCCCAATTCCGCTTCTTCCCTGGATACACAGCAAACTTCTTGCGCAGGCGTCCCATTTTCCACTTTACATAGCGATACTTGATATCGGCCATCACACCCAGCCGTCCTGCGCCCAACCGGCCGCGTGCGGTCCCTCGCCACGAACGCAGATACCAGTAGCCGGCTGCGAGGCCGCCCAGGTGCGTCACGTGTCCGATGCCGTCGCCTCGGGGTGCCGAGATAAAAGCGATCGCTCCGAGAATCATCACGAAGTATTTCGCCGGGACGGGGAAGAGCAGGAACACCAGAATCGGCGTGTGTGGGTAATAGATCGCGAAGGCCAGAAGTAGACCGTAGACGGCACCGGACGCGCCGATCGTTGGCGTGATGTATGTGGTTTCCGCGAACGTGAACGGCAGCCAGCAGGCGGCGAGCGTGATGAGTGCGGCACCGACGCCCGCGACTGTGTAGTACTTGAGAAAGAAGCGCGACCCCCATACTCGTTCGAGCTGGACCCCAAACATCCAGAGCACCAGCATGTTGAACAGAATGTGAAATACCCCACCGTGCAGGAACATGTAGGTAAACGGCTGCCAGATTCGCAGGCCCTCGAGAGTGGCGGCCGGGGTAAAACCGAAAAAAAGGATAAACTGCCGCGCAATCCCGCGCGGGGCCAGCTCAGTGACCAGGAATACCGCGATGTTGGCATAGAGCAACGCCTTGACCACTGGGGTGATCGTCCCGGGGCCGAACTGGTTGAACGCTAGACCTCTATGTGGTGAGTGTTGCATTGAAGGGTGAGATGCCGAGAATGAGGATGGACGGACAATCGTACCACGTGCGCCTTGGTGGTCCCGGCCAAAATCCGATCACGCCGGTCGCCTTGATATTCCCGCTCCGCCGTCTCGTCGGTCATGTATGCCCGATAAACTCCCTCGTCGCGTCTTGCCGACCGGGTGCCGCGCTCCGGACATTGTCAAGGCAAGACGAAGGCACTCCATCAGCGTGACGACACGGCGGCAACGCGAGCGATCAATCGGCGTCCCACTTCGGTGAGTTCGTGCAGCCCCACCGCTTTTGCCCCCACCGCCAGTGCGCCAAGACCGAGCGCGATGCTTCCAAATACCTGCCCGAGACGCGCCATGAGTGACGTGCCCGGAGCGATATCGCTCAGCCAGGTATGGCCGGCGACGACCGTGACACCCATGATCGAGGCCGCGAACGAAATCCGGAGCCCGGTGCCCAGTACTCGTCCGAGGTCCAGCCCACCGATCCGTCGCCGAAGAAGAAACAGAAGAATCGCGGCGTTCGCCATGACCGCAATAGAGGCGCCGAGGGCCAGTCCGCGGAAGCCCATGATCCGAACCAAAATGAGGTTGAGAACAATGTTGAACACGACCGAGAAGATGCTGACTGCGGTTGGGGTGACACTGCTCCCTAACGCGTAAAAGCAAGGTACGGCGATTCGGACGGTCGAGTATCCAAGGAGCCCTGGGGCGTAGAACCATAGGGCCGCGGCGGTCGACAGCGTGTCGTCGGACGTGAAGCTGCCGCGCTCGAAGATGAGACCGACAATAGGCTCGGCCAGCACCATGAGCCCGACCAGCGCCGGTATGTTGAGAATGAGCAACAGACGGAGCGCATTCGACACCGTCTGACGGATGTCACTCAGCTGCTCCTGCGCGGCGTGACGGGATACCACAGGCAAGGTGGCGGTTGCGATCGACACGCCGAAGATCCCAATCGGGAGATACATGACGCGAAAGGCGTAGCTCAACCACGAGACGGCGCCGGTGCCCTCGCCAGTGGCCAACACCATGTTGACCAGGAGGTTAATCTGAGCCGCAGCTCCGGCGAGTGTGCCTGGACCGATCAAGCTCAACATCTCGCGAAGGCCGGGGTCCGACGGGTTCACACCCAGCCGATATCGATACCCTTCCCGGTAGAGCGGCCGGAGCTGGAGCGCGATTTGGCCCACCCCCCCGACGATGGCGCCGATGGCGATGCCGGTGATTGGTTGGAGCCCGAATCGAGGCATGATCGGGACCAGCAGGATGGCGCTCCCGATTACCCCGACGTTGAACATCGCGGGTGACAGGGCCGGCGTAAAGAAGCGCTCGAGCGAATTGAGCATTCCCATCATCGCGGCCGCTAGCGCGACAAGGGTTAAAAACGGCAACATGATGCGTGTCAGCGAGACCGTGAGCTCGAGTTTGCCGGGCACCTCCGCGTAGTCTCCGGCCAGGAGTCGCGTGAGCGGGTCAGCGAAGACGATTCCCAAGACCACGAGCGTGCCGGTGACGATGAGCAACGCGTTCACGAGCTGGTTGCCGATGTGCCACGCCGCTGCTTTTCCGTGCAATGTGAGGCGCTTTGTAAAGGTAGGTACGAATGCCGCGCTCACGGCGCCCTCGGCAAAGAGGTCGCGCATCAGGTTCGGAATTCGAAACGCCACGTTGAATGCATCCATGGCGTTGCCGGCCCCGAACAGAAACGCGAGCGCCGTGTCGCGTACCAGTCCCAAGAGTCGGCTCGTGAGTGTGGCGGCGCCGATAATGCCTGCCGATTTGGCCAGGTGTGCGGTCGATGTTCTATTTCCGGTCCGCCCGGACGCGGTGGGCTCGGTCCCCGCCATGGACTGGACACTATACGAAACCGACCACATGGTTCGCGCTTTCACGAATGACGGCTGGTGGTGTTATGTCATCTAGTGGAAGTCGGCGGGTGACGAATGGTTCATGACACCTTTGGTGAAGTGATCGACGCGTATCAGGCGGGTGTGCTGCGTTATCTCCGGCGGTTGCCCCGGAGCGTCGTAGACGCCGAGGACCTGTTTCAGGAAACGTTCTTGCGGGCGTTTCGCGCGTTCGGTCGACTTGGCGCAGATGCCAACAGTCGGGCGTGGGTCTATCGCATTGCGACCAACGTGTTTTTCAACCACCGACGGTCCCAGCGGCGTCACCCCGAGATGTCCCTTACGGACCAGCTGCCGGGGCGGGCGTTGTTGTCGGCCGACCGCGCGGACCGGAAGGCGCTTGGTCGAATGTATCGGACGGCTATCCTCGGGCTGCCCCATCGACAGCGGGTCGCATTTGTCCAACGGCGCCTGTGTGGCTGGAGCTATGGAGAAGTTGCCAAGGCCATGGGTGGTACCGAGGCGACGGCCAGGGCCAATGTATCGCAGGCGGCACGACGACTCAGACGAGAGCTCGTGGGCAAGGAGAAGACAACATGACCTGTACGGAAATTGCGACGCGGCTGGAGTCTGTGCTCGCTGGCGATGTGACCGAGGCCCGTTTTCCTTCTTCGTCCACGGTGCGGTCGCACCTGGATGGATGCGCGAACTGCAGAGGGGCCTGGGAACGCGTACGCATGGTGTTGGAGAGGGGGGAAGATTCGGACGGCGAGCTGGATGAGGCCGTATTGAGCGCCCGTGAAGCGCTCCGGCAGAGGTTTGGAGCAGAGGGGTGTCCACCCGTCCGATATGACTGGTTAGACACACCCATCGGTTCGGTCTTCGTCGCGGTGTCTGACCGAGGGGTGTGCGGTGTGACGTTTGATGCGTCAACCGAGTTGGTATATCGCCGCCGTCTCGCGACGCGTGCGCCCGAGTTTTATCGTGACGAGAGCGCAGTTGAACCGGCCCTGTCTCAGCTCGACGACTACTTTTCGGGACGGCGCCGGGGCTTTTCGCTGGCGACCGACCTTCGCAGCGTGAGCGATTTTACGTCCCGCGTGCTGACTGCCACCGGACAGATCCAGTTTGGAACCCTGCTTCGGTATGGCGACATTGCCCAGCTGATTGGCTCGCCCGCCGCGAGTCGGGCCGTGGGTGGGGCGCTGGGACGGAATCCTGTGCCAATCGTGGTGCCGTGCCATCGTGTGGTGGCGGGAAATGGAATCGGCGGGTTCACTGGCGGCCTCGCGACAAAACGAGCGCTGCTTGCCCACGAAGGACACGGGGCCCACCCGCGCTTCGACTGGAACGAGCAGGGGTGACACTCGGCTCGTCCCCCGGTGTCCGTGCTCTTCAACGGTTGCAGCGGACTAGGGGTCGTCTCGCTGGGGGCGAACCGGTCGAGGTCGAACAAAGACCGGTGCCGCGTCGTCTGGGACATCGACGACCATACCCGGGCGAGGCGTAGTTTGGGCCGCTCCCCAAGGCCCCAGCGACATCCGCACCCGCGTGGCGGGGTTGCCCGGACTGGTGGCATCCGCCGGTTGTGGCAGCAAATCCCGAAGAGCATTGAGTGCGTCCCGTTCGCTGAGCCGGCTGCCACCGTTTTCGCTGGCGCCGGTCGTTCCGCGGCGTGGGCGCGGAGCCGGTGTCCGTCTCGACGCGGAGGGGTAGGGCTGTCGGGGTCGGCTGGGTGCTCTGGCGGCTCTCGTCGCATTTGGGCTGGACGTCATCAAGATGACTTGGTCAAAACGCGACCGCCCGATGGGACGGTCAGCCCGTGGCGCTGCCACATAACCCTTGACCCCGCGCAATAGGATTCGCAGCGCGTCTATCTCGGGCACGTCGACGAGCTGCAGGTCAAGACGTTCGCGAGGTAGGCCATCCGCGTCGACGAAACGGGTCTCCCCGGCGACCGACCACGCGTCCAGAATCCTGTCCAGCGATACGCCCTTCGCCACCAACGTCACCTGACCGGCATCGAAGGACAGCTCGAGTTGCTCTTGGGCGTTCGCCGCCAGACTGTTCCCAACGATGAGACCGGCAACCAGCGTGTGGCAGAGACCCCGTATGCCCATAACCCGAGTATATGCCGGCCCCCGAGTTTCCGCCCGGGTCGCGCGCGTCTCCCCCAAAGCGGGGCCCGCACGCTCGATACTAGGTCGCGAAACGAAAGTTGATGACGTCGCCGTCTCGGATCTCGTACTCCTTACCCTCCAGACGCACCTCACCATGGTCGCGACAGGCCGCCTGCGAACCTCGTTCGAGGAGCGGATCGCAATGAACGACTTCAGCCCGAATAAAACCGCGCTCGATGTCAGAATGGATTTCGCCTGCGGCCGACCGCGCGGGTGTCCCGGCGGGGATTGACCAGGCGCGACACTCGTCTTTGCCAACCGTAAAGAACGAGATATATCCAAGCAGCCGGTACGCGGCTCTCGCGACGCGGTTCAGACCGGGTTCGTCAAGTCCGAGATCGGCCAAGAACACCTCGGCATCTTCGGCGTCGAGTTCGGCGATCTCAAGCTCCATCTCGGCGCAGACCGCCATCGCGAGGGTGTTTGGCTGTTCGAGCAGCTCTCCGAGATGGGCGGCCTGAACCGCACCCTCCGGGTCCCGGATACCGGTTTCGTCGACGTTGAGGACGAGCAGCAGTGGTTTTGCCGAGAGGAACTGGAATCCGTTGAGGGTTTTCTTTGCCGTCGGGTCGAATTCCAATCCGCGAATCGCCTGCCCTTCTTCCAGCCGTGCTCGGCAGCGCTCGAGGAGCTCAGCCTCTTGCTCGACATGCTTGGCGATACCTTTTCTTCGATCCCGTGCGATTCGCTCCAGTCGTTTCTCGGCGACTGCGAGGTCGGCGAGGATCAGCTCGTCCTCGACCGTCTGAACATCTCTGGCCGGGTCAATCGTCTCCGCCACGTGGGGGATATCTGGGGCCTCGAACGCCCGGACGATGTGCAGCAATGCGTCGGCCTCTCGAAACGCAGCGAGATCGACGAGCGAGTGAGCCGATTGCCCACCCGCCACATCTGCGAAGTTGACGGTTGCTCGAACGTGTTTCTTCGGTTCGAAAAGAGCGGTGAGCCGATCGAGCCGCTCATCTGGGACCGAAGCGACACCAATCGACGCGTCGGCCTTGCCAAATTTGCCTGGTTTTCCCGAATCCCCTCCGGTAGGCCCCCGGGTGAGGAGGTGAAAGAGAGTCGACTTGCCAGTGGAGGGGAGACCGATTAGTCCGGCGCGAAGCATACGGGCGGCAATCCTACCGTACGACGCCCACCGCGCTGGTGTGACGACGGCGTTTCTTGGCGACTGCGTGCCACGCAGGCCCGCCGACGTCACGCAAACTGGACGACGGTCTCACGCAGTTTTCCTCGCGTTTCCGGCCCATGGTTTCAGCTCTTCACACCTTTGCGCGTTTTCTCGTTGACAACGATCTGCAGCGACGCCTACGATGGCGGTGGACCAGAGTGGTCTGTGATGGAGCAGATGGGTGTTACGGGGAAACTTTTCCGCCAAGATTGACGACAAGGGACGCCTCAAGATCCCGACTGCGTTCCGGACACTCATCGAAGCCAAGTATGGCGCATCGATGTTTGTCACCAGCGTGACTGGCGAGTCGGTCCGGATCTATCCGATGCCGGTCTGGGTTGGACTCGAGACGAAGCTGGCAGCCGTTCCGTTCACCCACCCGTCGCGAAAACGATTCTCCAACCAAGTCAATTTCTACGGTCAACCGGCGGAGTTCGACCGGCAGGGACGTGTCCTCGTCCACGGACGCGTCCGGGAGTCGGCGCGCATGGTGGGGGAGGTCGACGTGTTCGGCCAATACGACCACCTCGAAGTGTGGAACCACAAGATGTTCCTGGACCGCCTGAAACGTGACCCGTTCACCGACGAGGACGCGCTCGCGCTCTCGGAGTTTGGGATTTGACGACCCACGAACCGGTTATGACGACCGAAGTCGTAGGGTGGCTGGAGCCAACGCCAGAGAGTTGCCTGCTTGATTGCACCGTCGGCGGCGGCGGGCACTCGCGCGCGTTGCTGGACGCGGGCGCGGGGCGTGTCATTGGGCTGGATAGGGACCGTGATGCGCTGACGCTGGCGGCCTCTACCTTGAGTGCGTGGTCGGACCGCGTCGAGCTGGTGCATACGGACTATCGCCGGCTTGATGAGGTGCTGAACGCTCGCGACATCGACACGATTGATGGGGCGGTGGCGGACCTGGGGTTGTCGTCGCTACAGCTCGAGGGAGAGGCGCGCGGTTTTAGTTTTCGTCGCGACGAACCCCTGGACATGCGGATGGACCAGTCTCGCGGCGCGACCGCAGCTGACCTGCTGCGGGATGTATCGGAGCGGGAGCTCGCCGACATCATTTTTCAGTATGGCGAGGAACGGCACTCGCGTCGGATCGCCCGGGGCATTGTGGAACATCGAATCCGGGAACCCATCACGACGACCGGTCAGCTCGCTACGCTCATCCGCCGTGGAGTGCCCCGCCGGGGACACACGCGGATCGACCCTGCGACCCGCACGTTTCAGGCCCTTCGGATCTGGGTCAATGACGAGCTGGCGGGTGTTGAACGATTTCTCCGGGCGGTCGTGCAGCGACTTCGCTCGGGTGCGCGAGTCGTGGTGCTGTCGTTCCACTCCCTCGAAGACCGTATCGTGAAAACCGTATTCCGCGAATTGAGTGGTCGGGGGGGAGACGCGGCCGCCATCGTGCGGGTGCTCACAAAGCGTCCGCTCCGACCGAGCGAGACCGAGACAGCACACAACCCCCGTGCGCGGAGCGCGAAGCTCCGGGCCGCGGAGCGATTGGCGTAGGAGACGCAAGGAAGAGCGATGGCGGGCTTCGATTTCGAGCGCGAGATCAAGAAGGACGTGCAGAACAACCCGATCGTTCGCGAGGTCGACAGCGCGCGACAACGCGAGCTTTGGCGGTCGGTCGGGATTGGAGTGTTTCTGGTGATCGTTCTCTTGTTTTCAGCGTGGCAACACTTCGAGCTCCTGCAGAACGGGTATCGCATCGAGCAAATGCAGCAGGACCGTGCCCGCGAGCTTGAGGTGAATCGGCACCTACGGCTGGAGATAGCGACGCTCAAAGCGCCACGACGCATAGAGCAGATTGCGAGGGACCAGCTAGGCATGGTCACCCCGCCGGTGAGCGAGACCATCGTGATCGAGCGGGTCTCTCCGATCGGCGCTGACCCGGGGATCATGGCACGACGGGGAGAAACCCAGAGAAAGGCTACTGGTGAGCTCGTTGCCGATGTTTCACAGCACCCGTAAGCGGCGTGGTTGGCCGTGGGCGTTTGGCCGAGAGAGAGGTGCGCCCGGGCAGGGCGACCGCCGAGCACGCCCGACCCGCACGCGAACGTGGCGACAGGTGACCCGGCAGCGGTTGCGGGTCGCGGGGCTGGTCTTCGCACTCTGGGCGCTAGGTATCGAGGCTCGGCTTTTTTTCTTGCAGGTGATGAGCCACGAAGAGTTCACTGCCCGGGCCGACGGACAGCAGAGTCGGAGCATTGACGCACATCCCAAGCGGGGTGAGATTCTCGATCGGAACGGTCGGATACTGGCCTACAGCGTCGGTGGTGACTCAATCTACGCTGTTCCCCACGACGTCACCGATGCGACCGAGACTACGAACAAGTTGTGCGAGGTGCTCGAGTGCGACGACCGACAGCACGCGGTCATCGAACGACGGCTTGCCGGGTCTGGGCCGTTCGCGTTTGTCAGTCGCCAGGTTTCGCCACACGTGGCCCAGCGGGTCTCCGATCTCGATCTCACCGGGATCGGTTTTGTCCCGGAGAATCGGCGCTACTACCCAAACGGCACACTGGCCGCCCACGTCCTTGGCTACGTCGGAATCGACAATCAGGGCTTAGCGGGCATCGAGTCGAGCTATGACTCGGAGATTGGCGGACGGCCCGGGCGAATCATCGTGCAGACCGACGCGAGGCGTCGAGCGTTTAGCCGACTCGAACGGTTGCCCACGACCGGCGCAAGCCTCGAGCTGACGATCGACACCTATCTTCAATACGTGACAGAGCGGGAGCTCGAGCGCGGCGTACGGGAGCGGCGGGCGGTGGCCGGGACGGCGGTGGTCATGGACCCATACTCCGGGGACGTTCTCGCAATGGCCAGCTGGCCAACCTTCAATCCCAATGCTTTTGCCGACTCGGAGGCGTCGTCGCGTCGAAACCGGGCCATTCAAGACGTCTACGAACCGGGGTCGACCTTCAAGATCGTGACGGCCGCCGCGGCGCTCGACGAAGGGCTGGTCAGTCGGACCGAGCTGTTTGACGTGAGCGCTGGTCGAATGCGCTTCGGTCGATCGACCGTGTCCGATATGTACGTCTACTCGCAGCCGCTCTCGTTCGACGAAGTCATCATGAAGTCGAGCAATGTCGGCGCGATCCAGATCGGTCTTCGGGTCGGCGGCGAGCGCTTGAGTCGTTACACACGGCGCTTCGGCTTCGGACAAGCGCTGGCTCGTGATCTTCCGGGACAAAGCCGGGGAATCGTGCACCCGCCATCGGTGCTCGAAAAGGCCCGAGAAGTTGCGTCGGTGTCGATGGGCTACGCAGTATCGGTGACGCCGGTCCAGATGGCTGCCGCTTTTAGCGCGGTCGCCAACGGGGGAGAGCTCGTCGAGCCGCGTCTGGTGAGGGCGGTGATCCGAAACGGTGAACGTATCGAGAGATCGCCGCGGGTCGTTCGACGGTCGATCAGCAAAGAAACCGCCGCCGAGCTCACCGACATTATGGTGGGCGTCGTCGAGAACGGCACGGCAAAACGGGCACGGATCCCAGGTTTTCGAGTGGCGGGGAAGACGGGGACCACGGAAAAGATCGTGGGGGGGCGTTATTCGGACACCGACCACGTCGCCTCCTTTGCTGGCTTTGTCCCGGCTGACCGGCCCGAGATCACCATTCTGGTGATGGTTGATACGCCGTCGGGTCGCCCTTTTACGGGTGGGTCAGTCGCAGCGCCCATCTTTCAGCGGATCGCGGAGTCGGCGCTTCGGTATCGGGCCGTCGCATCGGCTGTCCACCCCGAGCCGGCGATCTTTCACGTGGCCACGCCTCCCCGGGTCGTGTCCCGGGTTTCGACCAGCGCGACCGTTCCGGCCGCCGCCGTCCAGGTCGAAGCGCGGGAGGGGCGGATGCCAGACCTGCGAGGGTTGAGTGCGCGGGAAGCGGTGGCAGCGCTGTCGCCGTTCCGGCTCGTGCCTCGACTGGACGGCGATGGATTTGTGACGGACCAGGCACCCGTACCGGATGCAGAAGTTGCCCCCGGCGAATCCGTAACACTGGTGCTGACCCGGGTTCGCCGGCCCGATCGAGATTGGCCCACGATCGGAGAGGGGCAGTGACGATACTGCGTGCACTGGCGCTCGGTCGACTCTGTGCGCTGGCCGGCCTAGACCGTGCAAGCCAGTCACCGGAGGGCTTGGCGATTACCGTGGCGGGGGTGACCCACGACTCCCGGCGCGTGTCGGCCGGTGATCTCTTTGTCGCCATCAGCGGCGAGCAGCATGACGGTGCCGTGTTTGCTCCGGACGCGATCGCAAGCGGAGCCGGGGCGGTGGTCTCTGAGTCCGCCGCCCCGGCAGATTGCACGGTGCCGTGGATTCAAGTGGCCGACGCGCGGGTGGCCCTGGCGCACCTCGCGGCGTCGCTCCAGGGTGACCCGAGCCACGAGTTGATGGTGGTGGGGGTGACCGGTACGAACGGAAAAACGACGACGACCTATCTCATCGAAGCCATGCTCGAGCACGCGGGCATGCGGTGTGGACGGGTGGGGTCGATCACATACCGAGTAGGAGACAAAGAACGCGTGGCCCCGCACACGACGCCGGAGGCCAGCGAGCTTCAGGTGATGCTTCGCGCGATGGTAGACGCCGGTTCGCAGGCGTGTGTTCTCGAAGTGTCCTCGCACGCGTTGGCACTACATCGCACCGATCGCATTAGATTCGCGGCAGGCGTCTTCTCGAACCTCACCCGAGACCATCTGGATTTTCACGGCGACATGAGCCGCTATTTTGCGGCGAAGAAGCGGCTGTTTGACGGGCTTGATGAGACTGCCCCCGCGGTGGTCAACGTCGACGACGAGTACGGACGCCAACTCGCCTCGCAGGTGAAACGACCGATGACGTATCGGCTCGACGGGCCGGCCGACATCAGACCAGCCCGCGTGCGCCTCACGGCTGATGGCATTGAGCTGGATACCATCACACCCCGCGGGCGTCTCCACCTACGTTCGCCTCTGCTCGGACGCGCGAACGCGTACAACTTGCTGGCGGCCGCCGCGACCGGTGCGGCGCTGTCCCTGCCGTTCGAATCCATCGAAGACGGCCTGGCATCGGTCGACCGGGTGCCGGGACGCATGGACGTCGTGTCGCAGCTGGGGGACGACGTCACCGTGCTCGTCGACTTCGCTCATACCGACGACGCCCTGAAGGGGTTGCTTGCGGCAGCGCGACCGCTGACTCGGGGCCGGTTGGTCACCGTCTTTGGGTGTGGCGGCGACCGCGACCGGACAAAGCGGCCATTGATGGGCACGGTGGCATCGCGACTGAGCGACCAGGTGATCGTGACATCGGACAATCCGCGCTCGGAGGACGCCGCCGACATTGCGCAGGACATTGAGGCCGGTCTCCGGGGCGGCGAGGCCGAATGGAGCACGGTCCTCGACCGGGAAGAAGCCATCACCCGCGCGATTCGAGGGGCTCACGCGGGCGACTTGGTTGTGGTCGCGGGGAAAGGGCACGAGCAGCACCAAGTCACGGGTTCTCGCGTGGTGCCGTTTGACGACGCACGAGTCGCGCGTCAGGCCTTGGCAGGTCGCCGCTCGGCGTCGCGGGTGGGATGAAACATCGTGGTCAAGACAGATGACGCATCGCGAACCGGTGGCGCTTCGAACGGGCGATCTTGTCGCCGCGGCCGGTGGGCAGTTGGTTTCGGGTCGACCCGAAACCGTGTTTGCCGGCGTTTCCATCGACAGTCGTCGGGTCGGACCCGGAGAGCTCTTTGTGGCGATTTCGGGCGACCGGTTCGATGGTCACACGTTTGTCCAGGATGCGCTCAGGCAAGGTGCTCGTGGTGTCGTGGTCAGCGATCTGTCGGTGTTGAACGACCCGCCGGAGTTGAGGTTCGGCGCGATGGACGCGGTTGCGATTCGTGTCGACGACACGATCCGAGCGTTGCAGCAGTTCGGGCGGTTTGTCCGCCAGGCGTCCGATACGCAAGTGATAGCGATCACCGGCAGTGCCGGAAAGACTACGACCAAAGAGCTGACTGCGGCGGCACTGACGGAGTCATACGACGTGTTTAGGACCGAGGGGAACTTGAACAACCACATCGGCCTGCCGCTGTCGCTGCTCGAGTTGCGCCGGCGACCAGAGGTCGCGGTGCTCGAGCTGGGGATGAACCACGCGGGCGAGATCGAGACACTTGTGAGTCTGGCCGAGCCAGAGCACCGCGTCTGGACCAATGTTGCCGAGGTACACGCCGAGTTCTTTGATTCTATCGATGCGATTGCCGATGCGAAGGCCGAGATTCTGACCGGCGCAACGACCACGACCATGCTCGTGGCGAACGCTGACGACCCGCGCGTCATGAGCCGAATAACCGACTTTCCTGGTCAGGTCGCGACCTTCGGCCTGAGTCCGGACGCTGACGTGCGGGCGACCGAGGTCAGGAATCTTGGACTGGACGGGATGGCGGCGACGGTGCGCACGTCTCGAGCGCCCGCCGCCACTAGTGCGTTGAAGACACCGCTGCTGGGTGAAGTGGCGGTCTCGAACATGCTCGCCGCGGTGGCGGTCGCCGAAGGCTTTGACGTGTCGCTTGACAATGCGCTGTCGCGTCTGGCGGCGGTACGACCGCAACGGCGGCGGGGCGAGGTTCTTCGTAGCGGCGCGCGGGTTGTCGTGGATGACAGCTACAACTCGAACCCGATGGCGCTCACGCACGCCCTGCGCACCATCGGTCAGGTGTCCCGCCCAAAGGGTGGACGTCTCGTCGCCTGTTTGGGCGAGATGCTGGAACTCGGTGAACGCGCGGATGTCCTCCATCGTCGGTGCGGCCGTGTGGTCGCATCGTCCGGATTCGACGCTCTCGTGGTAGTAGGCGGGCCGATGGCCAGCGCCCTGGCGGAGGGTGCGCTCGCCGCGGGTCTGTCCCGAGAGGCCATTCACGTCTACGAATCAAGCGGTCGAGTCGCGGAAGCCGTCGACAGGCTCTTCGGTGCTATTGACATCGTGTTGGTCAAGGGATCACGCGGGACTCGAATGGACCGCATCGTCGACCGCCTGGTGGTGGAGCCTGGTTGATGCTGTATCACTTGCTCTACCCGCTGCACACGGAGATTTCTCTGTTCAACGTGACGCAATACATCACGTTTCGAACGGCGGCCGCGAGTCTGACCTCTCTTGTCTTCACGCTCGTGCTCGGTCCCAAAGTCATCCGCTTGCTCCGAAGGTTTCAAGTGGGCCAGGTCGTCCGCGACGACGGACCGGAGAGCCACGGTCACAAGGCTGGCACGCCGACCATGGGCGGGCTGCTCATTCTCGGAGCCGCCATTGGTCCGACGTTGCTCTGGGTCGACCTGCGGAACTCCTACGTGTGGGTGGCCGTGCTCTCGACGCTGGGGTTCGGTGCCATCGGTTTTGCCGACGACTACCTCAAGATCGCGCGTCAAACCCATCACGGATTGCGGTCGCACTACAAGTTCTTCTGGCAGACCGTGGTTGCCATTCTTGTTGGTGTTGCGCTGATCGCGCTCAGTCGAAAGGGTTTGTACAACACGCAGCTCATCTTTCCGTTCTTCAAGGAACTGACCCCCGACCTGGGCTGGTGGTATGTCCCGTTCGCGGTCTTGGTCTTGGTCAGTGCTTCGAACGCGGTCAACATCACCGACGGCCTCGACGGTCTGGCGATCAGCGTTTTTACCGTGTCCGCGGTGGCGTTTACCGCCTTGGCCTATGTGACCGGCCACGCGGTGTTTGCCGCCTATCTCCTGCTGGTCAGTTTCTCGCCAGCGGCGGAGTTGACGGTCTTCTGTGGATCGCTTGTCGGCGCGGGTCTGGGATTCCTTTGGTACAACTCCTATCCCGCCGAAGTGTTTATGGGCGATGTCGGCTCTCAGGCTCTCGGCGGCGCGTTGGGCACGGTGGCGATCCTCATCAAACAGGAGTTGCTCCTGCCGATTGTGGGCGCCGTCTTCGTCTTCGAAGTGCTCTCCGTGATCATTCAGGTCGGGTCATTCAAGCTGACCGGACAACGCGTGTTCAAGATGGCGCCTTTGCATCATCACTGCGAGCTGATCGGGTGGAGCGAGCCAAAGGTCATCGCACGTTTCTTGATCGTGGCGATCGTGTTTGCGTTGTTTAGCCTCACGACGCTCAAGCTTCGGTGACGCGGTTGTAGTCATGCGCGACGAGACAACAGACTTTTCCGTCCGTGACACGCGGGTTGTGGTGGTGGGGGCCGCACGCAGCGGTATCGCCGCCGCCCGACTGCTTGCGAGTCGCGGCGGCCGGGTCGTGCTGACGGATATGCGGGATACCGCGGATGTGAGACGGGCCGTGGGATCGCTTGTCGGGCTTGACGTCACGCTCGAACTCGGCGGGCATCGGGATGCCACGCTGGAGACGGCCAACCTCGTCGTGCTCAGTCCGGGTGTTCCTCCCCGCTTACCGGTCCTCGAGCGCGCCCGCCGACGCGGGATATCGGTGATTAGCGAGGTGGAGCTGGCCTCGCGCTGGTTGCGGGGGTCCCTGGTCGCCATTACCGGGACAAAAGGCAAGTCGACGACCGCGGTAGTGACCGGACGGATGCTGGAGTCGGATGGTCGCAAGGTGTTGGTTGGCGGCAACATCGGTGAGGCACTGAGTGGGCAGGTCGAACGGTCGACACCGGAGGTCGTCCACGTCGTCGAGACGAGCAGCTTTCAGCTGGAGCTGACCGAAACATTCCGCCCGTCGATCGCCGTCTTCCTGAATCTATCGACCGACCATCTCGATCGGCATCGTAGCTTTCTCGAGTATGCGGATGCCAAGGCTCGAATTTTTGCGAATCAGACGGAGTCGGACTCGATGGTCATTAACGCTGATGACCCTCAGGTCTTGGAGTTGGCGCGCGAGGGGCGTGCACGTCGGATGCTGTTTGCGACTGAGGATGACGACCGTCACGCGCGTGAGGAACTCAACGCGGGCGCCGGGGCGGTGGTCGTCAGCGATGACATGGTCGTTCATCGCTCGCGAGACGGCGAACGACCACTCTTTCCCCTGGCGTCGATCAAGGTCGAGATACCCGGGCGCCACCTGCTCAGCGACGTGTTGGCGGCCGCGGCCGTGAGTACCCTCGCCGACGTCGCACCCGACAACATGCGTCGTGGGCTCGAGTCGTTTTCCGGTCTCGAGCACGCCCTGCAGCTGGTCGGAAAAGTAGGTGGCGTCCGATTCGTCAACGATTCGAAGGCCACAAACGTCATCGCAGCGCAGCGGGCGATCGAGAGCGTCGGCGACCACGTCGTCGTCATCATGGGTGGGCAGTTCAAAGGCGGCGACCTGCGCGCCTTGGCCAGCACCGTGGCGACACACGCGCACGCGGTGGTCGCGATTGGTGAGTCCAGACCGGAGTTTGTCGAAGCCTTTCAGGGAGTGGTCACGGTGCTCGAGGCCGAGACGATGGACGAGGCGGTGCAGTCTGCGTTTGCAACCGCGTCTCCCGCCGGCGTGGTGCTGCTCGCGCCCGCCTGCGCCAGCTTTGACATGTTTCGCAACTACGCCGACCGGGGCAAGGCCTTTGGAGACGCCGTTCAGCGGGTAGGGAGGGCCGCGAACTAGAGCGTCGTCACAACCGACGCAGTGAGTTGTCAGCAGTCATCAGCCGGAACTGAAACGGTGGAGAGCCGGCCGCTGGGACCGCAGGCTACCCCGGCCTGCGAGGCTCGCGTCTTCACCTTCGGCGCTGGCTGATGACTGCTGAACACTCACCGCGTGTCTTTTCGGGCTGAGTGGGCGCAAACATTAGGACCCGGGTCGGAAAATCTCTGGAGGTGGTGGGCCACGAGGTCCTCACAACCAGTCTCGCGAGCAGTCATGGGACGTGGAGTATGGCGCGAAAGCTGAAGTCGGACAAGCTGATGTTTCTGTCGGTCTTGCTGCTGGTCTGCACCAGTGTGGTCATGGTGTATAGCGCGTCCGCGGTGATTGCCATGGAGCAGCAGTCGACGCCGTATTACTTCTTCTATCGACAAGTGGCGTGGGTCATCCTTGGGCTCTGTCTGCTCTTGGGCGCGATGCGCATCGACTACCGGCGTCTCAAGGAACCGGTCGTGATCTGGAGCGGGCTCGCGGTGTGTGCGCTCGGCTTGATCGCAGTGTTTGTGCTGGCCCCTGAAATCAATGGCACTCGACGCTGGTTCGCGATCGGCGGGATTGGGGTCCAGCCCTCGGAGCTCACAAAGCTCGCGGTCATCATTTTTACGGCCGCGGTGCTCGAACGTCGGATGGATCGGATAGACGAGGTGTCGTACTCACTCTTGCCGATCGCGATGGTCGCCGGTCTGGCGGCTGGCCTGATCATCATCGAACCGGACTTTGGGACTGCGCTGACGCTCTTGGCCGTTGTCGGCACGATGGTCTTTGCCGCGGGCCTCAGCTATCGCTATGTGTTCGGGCTCGCGTTGACGTTGGGACCGCTCTTGTATCTGGTGCTCGCGAGTGCCCCGTATCGACGGCAGCGGATCCTGTCGTTCCTCGACCCCTGGAGCGATCCGTTGGGTTCGGGATTCCAGATCATTCAGTCGCTGATCGCGGTCGGCACCGGTGGCGTGTTTGGTCACGGCATTATGGGCGGCGTCCAGAAGCTGTTCTTCTTACCCTACCCCTTCACTGATTTCATCTACGCGGTGATTGCCGAGGAAACCGGGATTGTGGGAGCAACGGTGGTCCTTGGATGTTTCTGCGTCATCACGTGGCGTGGTCTCAGAGTTTCGGCACTGGCTCCAGACAAGTTTGGAGCGTTCCTGGCACTGGGTCTGACGATGATGGTGGCGCTGCAGGCTTATCTGAACATCAGCGTGGTGTTGAGTCTCGTGCCCACAAAAGGCATCCCGTTGCCGTTTGTAAGCGCCGGCGGTTCGTCGATGCTGGTCAGTCTCCTGGGGATGGGCGTGTTGCTCAATATTTCGCAACACGCTTCGGCTGAGGTATGAGGGCGAATGGGCCACACATCGTCGACAGCCCGAGTGTCGGACGCCACCGCGGCGTCGGAGCAGACCCACGGGTGTGTGTTGTTCGCCGGCGGAGGCACGGGTGGACACCTGTTTCCCGGGATCGCCGTGGCGCGCGAAGTGACCCGTCGTCACCCTTCATGGCGTGTGGTCTTTGTCGGGTCAGGTCGCGCACTCGAGGTCCGAGTGCTGTCGCGAGAGGGTTTTCCTTTCGAGCGTGTGCGGTCAGTCGGTCTGGTCGGAAAATCGGTGACCGCGGTGGCCAGGGGGTTGGTGACCCTGCCCGCGAGCCTGTTCGATGCGTGGCGATTGCTTCGGCGATACCACCCACGAGTTGTCGTGGGTCTCGGCGGATACAGCTCGGGGCCGCTTGTCCTCTTGGCCGGACTGCTACGGCTACCCACGATGCTCCTCGAACAGAATGTCGTGCCCGGGGTCACCAATCGTTTGCTCACCCCCATCGTGACGGCCGCGGCGGTGTCATACGATGCGTCGCTGCCAGCGTTTGGGCGGCGCGGGTTTGTCAGCGGCAATCCCGTGAGGTCCGGATTCTTCGACGCCCCAGACATCAAACCCGGCTTGACGGAACTTCATCTCTTGGTGCTCGGTGGTTCGCAGGGAGCGCATTCGCTCAATGTTGCCATGGTCGACGCAGCGCCGCGGCTGGCGGCGCTGTCTCGAACGATGCGGGTGACGCATCAATCGGGCGAGGCCGATCTGGACCACGTGCGGGACGGCTATCACCAGGCGAGCCTGGCGGCCAGGGTCGAGCCGTTTTTCGATCGTATGGACGAGCTTATGGCGAGCGCGGACCTGGTGTTCTGTCGAGCTGGAGCAACCACATTGGCTGAGCTTGCTGCGAGCGGTCGACCGGCAATCTTGGTCCCGTATCCGCACGCGACGCATGACCATCAACGACGAAACGCGGCGGTAGTACGCGACGCTGGAGCGGCGGATGTGATCGACCCGAGGGAGTTGACCGCTTCCACGCTTGTCGACACGGTGCGCGCGTTGGCAGAGGACGATACCCGACGACTGTCCATGGCCGTCGCCAGTCGACGGCTGGGCAGACCGGATGCCACCGTCGTAATCGCCGACCGTATTGACGAGTTGGCGGGACAGCGAGTCGACTCCGTGCGGCCGGCTGAGCCGGGGCGCGTGTTGACATGCTCAACCCGGGTGCACCTAGTAGGCGTGGGCGGTATCGGTATGAGCGGGATCGCGGAGCTGCTCGTGAATCTGGGCCACGAGGTTACGGGTAGTGACCGGACTCGGTCGGCAGCCACCGACCGGTTGCAGAGTCTGGGAGTGCGGGTTGCCGAAGGTCACGACGTCGCCAATATTGGGGCGGCGGACGTGGTTGTGACGTCAACGGCCGTGCCCTCGGACAATCCGGAGCGGGTGGCTGCCATACAGCGAGGGATCCCTGTGATCTCCCGGGGGGCGATGTTGGCCGAGCTCACCGCGACCCGGCGAACGGTGGCGGTAGCGGGCTCGCACGGAAAGACGACGACGTCGTCGATGGTCGCGGTGGTGCTCGAAGCGGCGGGTCTCGACCCAACGGCGGCGATCGGGGGCCGTCTGGAGGTCTTTGGGAGCAATGCCCGTTTGGGCAGTGGGCCCTTCATGGTGGTCGAAGCCGATGAGAGTGATCGGTCCTTTCTGTTGCTCGCTCCAGACATTGCTGTCATCACGAACATCGATGACGAGCATCTCGAGGCGTACGCCGGCATGGACGATCTGGATGCGGCGTTTCTCGAGTTCGCCGGCCGCGGTGTCGAGCACGGGTGCGTGGTGGCGTGCGCTGACGATCCACGGGTCCGTCGCATCCTGTCGAAGATTCTGCGACGCGTCGTGACTTATGGGATCAACCCGCCAGCAGCCGACGTCAGAGCATCGTCGTTGCGACTCGACTCCACTGGATCCTCCTTTGCCGTGACCATTTCTAGCCAGACACAGGGCTGGGCGACGACCGGTCCGCCGGTGGACGCCGCGCGAGAGCTCGCTGTGACGCTCGCCGTCCCCGGCCGGCACAATGTCTTGAACGCGCTCGCGACGTTCGCAGTGGCGGTCGAGCTGGGCATTGCTCCAGACAAAGTGGCGACTGCGCTTGCCACGTTCGCAGGCGCAGAACGACGGTTCCAGCAATACGGCATGGTGGACAACGTCGTCGTGGTCGACGACTATGCGCACCACCCCACCGAGGTCGTGGCGGTGCTTGAGACCGCTCGTCTGCAAAACCCGACCCGACTACGCGTCGTGTTCCAGCCCCACCGCTACACGCGCACCCTGAGGCTCCTCGACAGGTTCGCGGAAGCCTTGTCGCTGGCCGACGAGTTGATCTTGACCGAAGTGTATGCGGCGAGCGAGCCGCCGCTTCCGGGTGCCACGTCAGAAGCGCTGGCCCGGGCGGTGGAAGAGCGAGCCGCGCGCGACGGGGCGCGATCCCTGCCGGTCCAGGTGACGTCTCTGGCCGACGTCGTTGAGCTCGTCGTCAGCGATGCGCGTCCCGGGGATCTCATCGTGACTTTAGGGGCTGGGTCGATTGGATCGATTCCAGCGCGGATCACCGCGGCACTACGGGCGAGGGGACCGCGGTGAAGATGGCGGATCTCGAAAGGACGCGACCGTGAGCGCCGTTCACACGTCGCCGGACCGGCGTTTCAGACGGGTGCATGTCACCCCGTCGCGCCGGCGTCGCCAAGCGGCGGCCCGTCGTCGCTTCGTCGGTCGCACGCTCATGGTGGCCTTGGCGTCCGTAGGCGTGTTCCAACTGGCCGGCCAGGTGTCGACAGCGGAGTTTCTCCAGGTCGATACCGTCATCGTGCAGGGGAATAGGCGTTTGTCTGGGGGTGAAGTGGTGGCCATGATGGGAACGCTTCGCGGTCAGAACATCCTCACCCTCGACCTTGACCGCTATCGGGAGCTCTTGCACTCGTCAGGGTGGATCGACACGGTAACCCTTCGTCGCCTGCTGCCGTCGACCTTAGAAATTCGAGTGGTAGAGCGAGTCCCCGCGGCCGTCGCGCGGTTTGGCTCGCGTCTGTATTTGATCGACGAGGCGGGTGAGGTCATCGATCAGCTGGGACCAGGGATTCCCGGAATCGGCCTGCCCATCGTCGACGGCTTGTCCGGGATGGGCGATGGTGTGTTGGCGGATGACACTCGTCGTCTCGAGCTGGTCTCCGATCTCCTGCGCTCGTTGGCGACCGCCCCCGACGTCCTGGCGCTGGTGTCACAGATCCGAGTGACCGATCCGTATGACGCCGTCGTAATGCTCAGTGACGACTCGACGTTGGTGCACTTGGGTCACGAGCAATTTGACCAACGACTTCGTCGATACGTGGAACTCGCACCGATGCTGCGCGAGCGCGTGGCGGCCGTCGACTATGTCGATATGCGTTTTGAGCACCGCGTCGTAATGCGTGCCACCGATTCGACCGACCGGACCAGCGGTAGGGCAAGGTCGAGCGTGGCGAGAACCCTGAGGATCCAGTAGTGGGCGGACCGACTGCTAGAGCGGAGGATACGTGACGCGTAGGGAGCGGTATCTGGTCGGACTCGACGTGGGGACGTCAAAGATTGCCGCCATCGTAGGGGAGGCGATCGACGACAGTGAGGGCGTCGACATCGTTGGGATCGGGTTGGCTGACTCACACGGGATTCGTCGCGGCGTGGTCGTCAACCTCGAGGCCGCGGTCGAGTCGATCAAGAAAGCGATCGAAGACGCCGAGCTCACGGCGGGTGTGGAGATTGACTCGGTGCATCTCGGCCTGTCTGGCGCCCATGTGAAAGCGTTCAACAGTCGCGGTGTGGTGGCCGTGGCGGGCCGCAACCGGGAGATTACACGGCAAGATGTCCGCCGGGCGATCGACGCCGCCAAGGCGGTGGCGCTCCCCAATGGGCGAGAGATCATCCACGTGCTGCCGCAGGACTTTGTCGTCGACGAGCAGGACGGTATCGGAGCGCCCATTGGGATGACGGGGGCTCGACTCGAGGTCAATGTCCACGTTGTGACCAACAGCGTCTCGACGACCCAGAACATCATCGCGTGCGTCAACCGAGCCGGAGTGAGAGTGGCCGACACGGTGCTCGAGCAGCTCGCTGCCGCCGAGGCGGTGCTGACCGCCGACGAGAAAGAGTTGGGCGTAGCACTGGTCGATATCGGCGGTGGGACTACCGACTTTGCCATCTTTGAAAAGGGCAGCCTCTGGCATACCGGTGTGGTGGCACTGGGTGGTGACCACTTTACAAACGACATCGCGGTGGGGCTGCGCACCCCCATCCCGGATGCGGAGAAAACGAAGCGGCGGTCAGGATGCGCATTGGCGGCGCTGGTGGACGAGGAAGAAACGATCGAAGTGGCCAGTGTGGGAGGCCGTCAGCCGCGGGTCATGTCGCGCCGGATTCTCTCGGAGGTGCTACAGCCGCGGGCGGAAGAGATTTTTCACCAGTTGTGCGACGAGTTTCGTCGAGCCGGCTACGAACGCTCGCTCAATTCCGGCATCGTACTTACGGGCGGCGGCTCCATCCTCGACGGGATGCCTGAAATTGCCGACCAGATTTTTGACCTGCCGATGCGACGCGGATGTCCAGTGGGCGTAGGTGGGTTGACCGATTACGTCAACAACCCGGCGTTTGCCACATCGGTAGGGTCGGTCATGTACGCGCGTCGCGCACAACTCCTGGAACAGAACCGCCCCGACGCAGTCGGAACTTTTGGCCGCGTTGCGGGGCGGCTGCGCGGCTTGTTTAAGGAATTTTTCTAAATGTCGTATCGAGGAGGATCCACACGATGACTCAATCCGGAGACAGGCAACGAGAGACCGAGCACCCCGGCCCGGCCGAGAATCGCCTGGAGATGGCCAACGATTTCAAGCCCGGTGCCCGCATTAAGGTAGTCGGGGTCGGTGGGGGCGGTAGCAACGCGGTCAACCGCATGGTGGCCGCCAACGCCTATTCGATCGATTTTATCGTCGCCAACACGGATGCGCAGGCTTTGGCCCAAAGCGTGGCACCAGTGCGTCTCCAGCTTGGCGCGAAGCTCACAAAAGGGCTGGGCGCAGGCGCCGACCCCAGTATCGGCCGTCAAGCTGCGCTCGAAGATACCGAGCAGCTGATTGGGGCCCTTGACGGGGCCGACATGGTGTTTGTCACGACCGGCCTTGGAGGCGGCACCGGGACCGGTGCCACACCCGTGATCGCAAATCTCGCCAGCGAGCTGGGCGCCCTCACCGTCGCGGTGGTTACGAAGCCATTCGCGTTTGAAGGAAAGCGGAGGGCGCTCCAAGCCGAGCAAGGGCTCGAAGAGCTACGACGCTGCGTGGATACCGTGATCACGATTCCCAACGAGCGTTTGCTGGCAACGATCGAACGGTCAACGAGTTTGTCGGCGGCATTCACCAAAGCCGACGATGTACTGCATCAGGCAATCCAGGGCATCTCGGATCTCATCTTGGTGCCGGGTTTGATCAACCTGGACTTTGCCGATGTGACGACCATCATGTCGGGGATGGGTATCGCCATCATGGGCACCGGTGTGGGCGAGGGAGAAAACCGAGCGGTCGAGGCTGCGACAAAGGCGGTATCCAGCCCGCTGCTCGAGGAGACCTCGGTCCAGGGAGCGCGTGGCGTCATTGTGAATGTGACGGGTGGTCCGGACCTGTCGATGCTTGAAGTGAGCGAAGCGACCGCGATCATTCAGGAGGCTGCCCACGCCGAGGCAAACATCATCTTTGGCGCTGTGATTGACGAGGCGATGACTGGTCACGTCAAGATCACCGTCATCGCCACGGGGTTCGGGGAAGAGTCGGATCAGGGTCGCTCACATCCCTCGACGTCCGAAACGCCGGTCGATCTCACGAGCTACACAGAGTGGCAAGACCGACGCGAGACGCCCGCCGAAGCCGGGAACCAGATACCGACTGAACACGCCGCGGTCTTACCTGAGGCGGTGGGTGGAGGTGTCCCGATCGCTCGCCGACCCATTCTTGATCTCACACGGCCGTCCGGTTCGGGGTCTGGGAGTGCGGATGAACCGCTCGAACTCGATAGTGAGCTCGACACGCCGGCATTCCTTCGGCGTCAGGCGAAATCGTGAGTCGCCCTCACCACGGGCTGCTAGGCTTTGAGCAACAGCACTTGTGCCGACGCGAAATCGGCGGCGTGAGTAATCGACACGAGCGCCCGACCCGCTCCAAGTGCGGCTGCTCGTCGGGCAGCACCGCCATGCAATCTGAGCTGGGGAGGACCCGACGGACGAACGACCTCGACGTTCTTCCATAAGACACCGAGGGCCCGACCGGTGCCGAGCGCTTTCATGGCCGCCTCTTTGGCGCAGAACCGACCGGCGAGGTGTTGAGCCGGAAACTTGCGGCGTAGGCTGTACTCGATCTCGTGGGCGGTGAACACGCGGCTCAAGAACCGGTCCCCATACCGCGATAGCAGCGCATTGACCCGGCTAATCGACTCGAAGTCCACGCCGAGGGACAGCACCGAGCCCGGCGGGAGGTCGTCGATTGGCGTCGTCACCACGGCGGCTGCAAATCGCAAGGGTGTCGCTGGCGACGCCTTGAGTCACGCGTCGGATGGCGCCGTCGGGTTGGTTGGTGCCGCTTCCGCTGGGCTATTTTCCACGAAATACAAGATGCGCTGACAGCTTTCGCACTGGATGATCTTCGCATTGGATCGCAGCTGATTGAAGAGTTGGGGACGAAGGTGCACCCGACAGGACGTGCACAATCCCTGGCGCGCTTCCGCTACTGCTGACCCCTTTCGCCCGCGTGCGAGGAGGTCGAACAGGTCGCGGATGTCCGGTGAGATCTCACGACCCAACTCGTTTCGCTCGCTGTCGACCTTGGCGATTTTCTGGATAAGGTCAGCTTGTTCGGCTTCAAGGCTCCCGCGTTCCTCGCTGACCGTCTTTTCTTCGGCGAGCAACAATTGCTCCGCTACCGTCATCTGCTGAGCGAGATCGTCGGCCTCCATCATCCGCTCGAGCAGGCGGTCTTCCTTGTCCCGAATATCCCGCTCGGCCCCGGCGATCTCCGACTGTACGGCGTGGTATTCCTTGTTGGTTTTTACCGCCATGAGCTGGTCTTTGAAGCGGCTCAAGCGGCTTTGGACCTCGGCCACTTCTTTCTCCACAGCTGCGCGCGCCGTGCGATGCTCGGCAAGTTCGGCCTGGGCGGTCTCGACTGCCGTCTTGCACTCGGCGATGCGCTGTTCGAGCGCGTCTCTTTTCGTCGGCACCTCGTCGATCCGCCCTTGTGCCTCGGCAGCCGAGGTCTCGAGTTTTTGGAGGCGTATGAGCAGTTCAAGGTTGGGCAGCATGAATCAGGTTCTGGGCAAAAAAAAGCCCCGCACAGGCGGGGCGCTTTTGGTCAACGGAGCACGATGCCGTGGCCCTGACGGCAACCGGTCCGAGTCCGGCTTTGTCGCGCGTCGGGTGGGCATGGGAATCAAATCGTAGCATGTTTCGTGCCGCCGCCGGTCTCGCGCTGCGACAGCCCGCGAGCGGTGCACTAGTCGCGACTGTCGTACACCGGAACGTGACCGCGCCAATCCACCCAAGAACGAGTGCTCCTCCGAGCATGGCTGCCAAATGGGGAACGGCAGCGAGCGACGGGTCGACAAAGTTGACAAGTCTGTGGATGGCGTTCATCGCCCAGCCGGTCGGCAGAAGACTTCCAAGTTGCTGCATCCACGCGGGCGTGATCTCGATCGGCCACCAGGCACCGCCCAGGGCCGCGAGCATCATCGTTGTCATGACACCGATCCCGGAGCTCCGGCCCGCAGTGCGAGCCACGTTTCCGAGCACGATGGCCAGTGCGGCGTTGAATGTCGCCCAGGCGCCGAGAACCGCAAGCACTATGGGCACCGACGGTCCCCAATCCATACCAAACAGTACGGTTCCTGCCGTCATGGCAAAGCCGATTTAGACCATTCCTAGCGCGACCCGTGCGCCGAGCTTCCCGAGGACGACCGAGCCCCGAGAGATCGGCGTCGAGGCCAGCCGGCGGAGCATTTCTCCGCCCGGCGGACCGTATGTCAAGTGTCACACCCCGCGGCATCGCTCGGGACGAGACCGTCGGCGGTCTCGGACACAACGACGAGGTCCGCCAACACCGTATAGACGGCCTGTGCCACCCGGAGCTGGTCGAATGTTGCGTTTGGACCGTCGAGACCGTTTTCAAAGGTAAAGGACAGTGGCTCTCCGGCCAGGGCACGCTCTGTCAGGGACTGGCCATCGGCGTCCGCAGATGGATGGGTCGGCTGGCGAAGCCGTCACAGTGAGCTGACGGGGAAAGCGTTCCCAGTCTTTGTCGGTGTCGGGGCGCTCGACTCGGAAGTTCTGACCCTCGAGGCGCCTCACCAACTCGTCCACGAGAAAGCCGGCCTGTTCGGGCGTGCGGACCGCCAAGGCGTCTGGACGTTCAGCGGAACCGGTCGGATTCCAGACACCCCCGGTCGTTGTGCCGACGAAATCAAAAAACAAAATCGGCATGACAAATGTCCACAGGAGCGTTTCCCGCCGGCGCAGCATGACGGCGAGGTCCTGCCGGGCGATAAACACAGCCGCGCGAAGAGTCATGCGGTCACGAATCCACCGCGTAGCCGACGGAAGCAGAGAAAGAGGGCCATGCCGGCGGTGGCGGCGATCCCAGCGGTTGCCGACGCGAACGCTGCGAGTTCAGGAACATCAAACAGCATGGTCCGCAGCTGAACGACCGCGAGTCCGTTTGGGGTCCAGCGTCCCAGGGTGCGCCCGACGGTTCAGGGTGACTCGGACGCTGCCGGACGGTCCTTCGCCCGAGCGCCTATCCATAGGTCCTACGATCTCATTACACTTGCTACCCGTCCATTAGGCTATCAGCAGGCTACTCGGTAGAGCTATGCGCATCCCTGGTGCCCAGCCTTCAGCGAGGCCACAATAGTCGCTGTGGGCGACGCCGGTTGTCGCCGGGAGGACGGGATCCTCTTGAGCGGTAGCGGAGGCTAACCTTTCTTGCTGCCGTCGGGCGTTTGGAAGAATCGCACGAGACCCAACACGGAGAATACGCTGTGAGTCGTAACAAGATCGCAGGGATTGTCGCCGGAGTGATGTTCCTCGCTGCAGTGATGAGCTGGATGTTCACAGCTCCGTATCTTGGAAATCAGGGACTTTCACGTACGCCCGGAGTGATCATTGGAGGTACGGAGACTCCGGCCCCACGCGACTTCACGCCGCTTAACGATGTCCCTGGCCCAATGCTCATGAAGCAGAGTGGCTTCCCGCCGTTGGTCATCTATCTCTCGTTTGTGGGAACGCCAGAGGGTGTAATCACCGCTACCCGTCCGGACGGGGGATACTGGGCACAGCGGGTGAGAGACGGTGGCGCTGATGGATGGCTGCGTATCGGTGACGCGACGTATGCGATGCAGGCCACCGAGGTCCTGGGTGACGCACGCCTACCATTGCTCGAGATGTACTCGGCCCAGACGGGCCTCCCGATGGACCAGGCCGTAGGCGGGCCCGACCCGTTGCGCGAATGGGAGGTCTTCGTCTGGACGCCCAGGTAGAGCGCCTTTCACGAGAGCTGCGTCGCGCCTGACGAGTCAGCGACACTCCCTTAGTTCGGTTCCGCCGATTCCACCCGCAAGCTCCACGAGATACTGTATGGTTCGCCAGGCGCGGGCGCGTGCTGGTGCAACGCGACGCGGAGATTCGCAACGTCACGCTCGTGTTCGGGGCCGGGGTCGGCTAGGACTCGTCGGCGCTCATCGAGTCAGTCGCTGGCCTGGTGGGCTTGCGCTAGGACTCTCAGCGGACCCGAGAACTAGTCACGGCCGGTCTGCGGCGGTCTTCTCACCCCGTGGGTCGTCAGCAGACGACACGAGTGTCCACGCGCGACCGTCCGCTAGTTGGTGAGCTGGAGCGTGCTCTCCGAGGGGCCATCGCCGCCGCGTCCGCCACTTCCCCCTCTGCCACCGGCGCCCTGGAACGCGCCGCCCGAACCGCCGCTCCCGCCCGAGCCGTCGGATGAGCCGCCGCCGCCGGTACCGCCGAGCGCGCCACCGGAGCCGGCGTTGCCCGAGTCGCCACTTTCCTCGGTGGCCACCACGCCGAATGCGCCCTGGCCCCCGTCGCCGCCTCGGCGTGAGGTATTGGTGCTGCCACCCCCGCCGCCGGTGCCTCCCCGTCCGGCATTGCTCCCGGCGTTGCTACCCCTTCCGCCACCGGAGCCGTTGCCACCGCCGTTTGCCGCAGCGGCCGAGAAACCGGGACCTGCGTTCCCAGCCACGATCTCGTTGTCTACGATTTCGACGCCATTGGACGCCACGAGCGCGACCGCCACTGAGCTACCCCCCTGGCTGGTGTTGTCATCGCTCTGGATGGTGAGATCCCGGAGTGTCACGTTCATGACGCCGTTGCCCACGACAGTGTTGAAGTTTGCCGGGTCGCGCATCCAGGTGTTGGGATTGAACGCGCCGGCGATCTCGATGTTCGACTCGAGGGTCAGCGCTTCGGCGTAGCGACCGCCGGTGACCATAATCGCGCCCCCGCCGGAGGAGTTGGCACTGTCGATGGCGCGTTGGATGGTCCTGAACGGCGCCACCTGCGTGCCGGCGTTGGTGTCATCGCCCGACTGCGAGCTCACGTAGAACGCGTTGCCCAGGGTCGGCGACGGCGTTGGATTTGGTTGGGGCGTTGGCTGAGGCGACGGTTGCGTGGGCGAGGCGCTTTTCACACCCGACGGCCGCGAGCGTCGCCACGCAGAGAACGACCAAGAGCTTTCTCGAGCGAAGTATCAACAGGAACGACCTTTGAGAATGGCTGATTGACGCCAGCGGACGGCAACTGGGAGCTCGTGTCCCATACGATCAATTTGGTTCCTTCACAGGATCAATCGCACGGGACACGAGTCAGTCGACAAATTCCGAGCCACCCGCAAGCAGGTGCCTGGCAGCCGCCAACTATTTACTTTTCGTGTAAGGACACTTCGATTTGTGAAGCGGTGCACAGGCGTCGATCGCGGCGGACAACTAACGAACAATGCGGTCAGACGGGATGCCCCGTCCGGGACTTACGTATGGAACCTGACGCCGACCAGGCGTACGGTCACGAAACCGTCACCCGTCACCCATGGCCGCGCTCGGTGGGCGTTACTGCTCTTGCGCATCGAGGAACCGCGCGTTTCGCAGCGCGTGCTCGATCGAGTAGTTCCCCTCGTGACACGCGAACTCGTAGAGCACGCCGGTGCCCGGTGTCGGACGCATGAAAACGCGCGCAGTCCATGACTGCGTCCAGGTGGAAGGGTCGTCCAAGGTGTACTCGTACTGCAACAACTCCGGACCTACCCGTGTGAACCGTTCGGTGACACGAACGTCGCGTGTCGAGCCACCCGTGCCTCGGGTCAGATTCGAGGTTTCCACCACCAACGTATCACCGTCCCAGTGGCCACGCGAGCTGCCGGTCGCGCTCCTGGGGCCAGCTCGGCCCGGCGTCGCGTTGTCGATCGGGATCAGACGCGTTTCGTGGTGCATCTCGATCTGGATGGCGACATAGTCGCTGGTCTGGAAGATCTGGTAGTTGCTGTTGTAGCCCCGACCGCTTAACACGGCCCCGCCCCCGCGGCACCGGATCGCAGGGTCGACGCGGGCAATTTCCTGCGCCAACGTCATCCGGCCCGTCGAGGGCGGCGCGTTGCGAGCCGCCCGCTGCTTCTGGGCCCGCTCTTCGCCCTCAGGGGTCCGCGCCGGCAAGCGCCCATTCGGCGGATCGACGATTAGCGACGTGCGGTTGTCGAACCAGCGGTCGATGATCCAGAACTGGTTGTAGCTTCCCGTGCCGCGCCTCGCTGTTCCAGCCTCATCCGGCTCCGCCACAGAAGCGAGCGCCCGTAGGAAGATGGTGTCGCCGAACACTGCGTCACCACCTGCGCTGTCATATTCGGCCGCGTAGGCCTGGAAGGTGGCGACCTCTTCCTCGCTGAGTTCCGTCCTCTCGCCCAGAGCTTCGGGCCGCTGCAGCGGTGTCGCGGAGTCGTTGGCCCAGATGCCTTGGAGATCGGGCCGGCCGTCGGCAAGACGTGGAACGGTCCATCCGCCGGGCGACTGTCCTTTCATAACCACCGACGAGGTGATCAGGGCCGCCGCCGCCACTGCCATTGCAACCGCAATACTATGTCTGCTCATTCCACAGCTCCCGGAAGGAATCCTGACACTCCCGCATCAAAGTCACTGTCGAGGTTGGACATCACGGGTCATGCCTGCGACACCGTTTTCAATGTCCTCCCGCAACGAACGTACCGCGCTAGCGAGGTCGTCATCGGCCATTTCTTCTACGGCATCGTCCCCAACGGTCGCGCCGACTCGACCGCTCAGCTCTCCCAACTCAGAGAACACGGGCTGCCACTTTTCCGCGTGGGTGGTGGCTTCCTGCAGCCTCCGTCGGACCCGGGCCCGCGCCTCTTCGTGCGCGGCGCCATCTGCTGCCTGTGTCCCACCGTCTGCGCCAGGCTCGGACTCTTCCATTGCATCCGCCGCAGCGTCGAGAGCGAAAGCCTGACGCCGCAAGAACGCTCTTACGCCGTTCTCAAGCGCGCGGTCGTCTTGCTGTGCCCCAGATGCCGTGGGTTGCCCAGCGTCGTTCTGCCCATCAAGCAGCGCCCGAACCTCGGTCAATTCGCCCTGCAATCGCTCGGCTCGACTTTCGGCGCCGCGGCAAGAATCTACCGCCGAGAATGCCACGATGACAGAAATAAGCGTCGCCACGATTTCCACAAGTCGACGCATGAGTCTTTAGTCTCTTCCTTTGGCACTGACCGAATTCGTGTGACTGACCGAATTCGCTCGCGCGCCTTGGGTACACCGGTTGGTCACAGCGCACCCTTCTGCTGGTTCCTTTGTCTCACTCGTCGAAGCACGAACTCCGACCAGTCGTTCTTGCCGTCGTCCGGCCGTTCGTAGCCGCGCCCACCCAGTTCTTCCAAGAGACCGTCTAGCGCATTTTTCTGCGCGACGTGGTCGCGCTTCAAGTTGCGCGACAAGAGAAACCTTTCCGACTGACCGGCGACATACCCTCCGGTCTCGTACGCCTCGAAGCGGAAGTAGACTCTATCCAGCACCTTATCAATGTACGACGAGTCGGTCACTCCTCGTATTCTCAGCGCCTCGTCGTCGTCCGCACTCGGTTCCTTGTCGAAGTCATCGGGGAGAATAGGTGTCACGGGTCGACGTGGCCGCCCCGAGCGACCTGTCGTGCGCGGCGGAGAGTCATTTCCCAGTCTAATCCCACTCTTGGATCGCGCGGAGTCCTTTGCCGAACGGACTCGCCTCGAGTCCGCTTTTTCCTTCCTACGGGGTGCTGTCTTTGCCTCGCTCCCTGCGCTCTGAACGCTACTCGAACCGCCCGCGTGACCACGCGCCTTCACCGGCCCGCTGGGTAGCGTTCCGACGGCTCCCACCGACAATCCAATGTCACCTGCCACTACATCGAAAGTACCCATCCTCCGGGCGAGCTGCGCGGGTGCCGCGAACGCGAAGTCTATCCAGGGTATGAGTGGAGAACCGAGCACCCGTAGCAAGTAATGCAGCCCGTCGTCGCCGGACCGCAAGCCCTGGGGCTTTTTCCACTGCATATGGGGCATCCGGAGCCATTCCTGCGCGGTCGCTGGGAGCTTCGCGCGCAACTCGTCAAGGACCACGGATTCGGTCGCTATTTCATTCTTGATCTGGTCCGTTTCCGGGGCTCCTAGTTCCACCGATACATCCAAACACTCGTCTCCAAGCGCGACGAGGTAGGGAAGGGCCGCCGCAAACTCTTTCTTTTCCTCCTGTCTCGCCAATAGTCCGTTCAAAGCAAAGATTCTCCGGCCGAGTGCGTCCTCATGCCTCGTAGGGCCACACCGGCACAACACGCCGTAGGCACCGACACTCTTGCCGAAGAGCAAGGTCCCCTCGCCGTCCGGAGTCAACCCTTTGCTACGGTCATACAGGTCATACTCGTCATTGAGTTGACGGAGCAGTTCTGTGATGCCGTCCTGGTCCTCTGGTGATTGCTCAGCCGGAACCAGGATCCATCGGTAGTCCTTCGAAAACGAGCGCGAATAGAGCAATCGATTCAAGATCATACGTCTCGAACGACCGACCGCGTATGAACGAACATTGGGTCGATATGGGACGCAATACTTTCTAGTGCAGCTTGTTCATCCGCCTTCTTCGTGGCCATTTCCTCCGCGATGTCGTGGATGCCTTCCTTGCCGGACGCCCAGGCCCAGAATTCTTTCAATCGTCCCGATCCCTTCAAAATGGTGTTGATCTCCATTTCGGAGTAGCGGACCTTGCGGGCTTGCGCCGCGCGTGCGGTGTCCAGCTCTTGACCGAGGGCGTAGAACAGCGGGTGATACGCGTTGACCGGTTCGGGAAAACCTACGATGTCGGTCTTCACGGTCGGCGGGTTCGCGAAATGATCCGCTGGCGTAAGTTCGCTCCGGACCGCGCCTTCACCAACCGAGCCAACGGCCACGATACCGCCGGCCCACCCCTGGTTCTTACCGGCACGAACGACAGCCGCCACCTCGTTGAAAGCGTCCAGACCCACTTCGGTGAGCTTCGCGAAGTTGTCCTCTTTCCATTCAGGGTCGATAAGATCAGAGTCCGCTTTTGTCAGTACGATCACCACCGTCAAAGGTCGATCGGAGTAGTGCAGTGCGTATTGCCTGAGAAGATTGTTGATGGCACGCGCTCCCGATTGAATCCGACGTTGTCGGGAGTTCGTATAGTGCGTCAGCGTAATAGAGTCAGCAAAAAGGAGTACAGCGGAACTCAATCTGATGTGGCCGAGTAGCTCCTGACGATCCTCCGCTGATCGCTGGTCATCGTCTTGATTGAAGAGCTCGTTGACGATCCCGCCGCGATAGTCGATCCATTCGAAGCCACACACCAGGCGCTCTTTGTGAAAAAAGTCGAACGTCCAGAGCGTCGTCTGCTGAGTCCCGTTTGGGAACTGGAAGTTTCTCTTGCCGAACGACACATCGTCGAAGCGACCTTCCTCGGCGATGCCTTCCTCGAAGCTTGACGAACGCGGCGTGATATAGAATGAGTCGGCTACCCGATTGGCCCCCAGCATTTCGTGAAGCGCGGCCATATAGGTAGTCTTCCCGGATCCGGACTGTCCGACCATCGTGACTTTCATAGACCCATGTTCTCCTGTCTCGCGTGGAGGCTACGCGCTCCCGTCTCGGGAAATTCTCCTACCCATTTTCTATCCCGCATGACTCAGGGTCTGGCGCGAAGACTGGTCTCCCAAACCCCGTGAACAACGCCGCGTGCTGGCCGTCTGGTGTTGGTTCGCTGGTGTGGCTGCGTTGCCGTCTCTTGGGAGGGCTGGGGTTTTCGTAGCACATCGTCGCCCGGGTGGCCGGTGCGTAACGTTCAGGCGATACGAGTGCGGTGCATCCGAAAGATGGTGGGCCCACCAGGATTCGAACCTGGGACAAACCGGTTATGAGCCGGTGGCTCTGACCGCTGAGCTATAGGCCCCTCTTTTAGTGCCCGCCGTCGAGAAACGCGCGAAGCTTTCGGCTTCGGGACGGATGACGGAGTTTTCGCAGCGCCTTGGCTTCAATCTGTCGGATCCGCTCGCGTGTCACGGCGAAATCTTGACCGACCTCCTCCAAAGTATGCTCGTTCCCTTCGCCCACACCAAATCGCATCTTGATAACTTTTTCCTCGCGCGGAGTCAACGTTTTGAGGACAGAGGTCGTTTGCTCTTTGAGGTTGAGGCTGATCACGGCCTCGGCGGGGGACGTCACCCCACGGTCTTCGATGAAGTCGCCGAGGTGACTGTCCTCTTCTTCCCCAATCGGGGTTTCGAGTGAGATGGGCTCCTGGGCGATCTTGAGCACCTTTCGTACCTTGGTGACCGGAATATCCATCCGTGTCGCGATCTCTTCCGACGTCGGCTCGCGTCCGAGCTCTTGCACCAACGCCCGTGAGGTCCGGATCAATTTGTTGATTGTCTCGATCATGTGGACCGGGATCCGGATCGTGCGGGCTTGGTCTGCGATGGCCCGGGTAATGGCTTGCCGGATCCACCACGTCGCATACGTCGAGAATTTGTAGCCGCGCCGATACTCGAACTTGTCGACCGCTTTCATCAACCCGATGTTGCCTTCCTGAATCAGGTCGAGAAATTGCAATCCCCGGTTCGTATATTTCTTGGCGATGGAGACCACGAGACGGAGGTTCGCCTCCACGAGCTCGGTCTTGGCTTGTTCGGCCAGAAACTCGCCCTGAGAGATCGTATTGAGGGCGCGGGCCAATGCGTTCGGTGGTTCTTCCAGGTCGTCGACCTGGGCCCTGAGTTCGGCGCGAAGCTCTCGTAGTCGACCCATCGTCCGGCGTCGCGCCTCGGCCGTGACTTTGCGCGGGCCAGCCGTCCGCGCCGTGCCTTTCGTTTTGGGGGCGAGACGCTCGATCTCGCGTTGGGTTCGTTGGACCCGCTCGACGGCATCTTTGGTCGTCTCGACGAGGTGACGCTTGACGGGCTCGGTGAATTCGATCCGGCGGACAAGCAGCGACAACTCTATCCGTGTCCGCGCAGCACGCCACCAGTAGCGCCGATACCGGCGGCGCTCCCGTTTCGGAATCGTGGCCAGGGTGCGTTCTCGGGCCTGGCTCTCCTCCTGCTTTTGTCGCACGGAGGCGATCTGACGCAAGATTTGACGGCCCCGGTCGGCGATGCGGTTGTCACTGATGTCCTCGTCCTTGAACACGACGAGCTCTCGAATCGTCCGATCCCCGTTTCGCAGTTGCTCTCCAAGGTGCACGATGCGGCGGGCAATGCTAGGTGTCCGCGAAACGACCTTCATCGCGGTAAGCTTGCCGCGTTCAATCCGCTTCGCGATCACGACCTCGCCTTCCTTGGTCAGGAGAGGGACGGTGCCCATTTCGCGCAGATACATGCGCACTGGGTCGCTAGTCTTGTCGATGGCGCCCAATGTGGGGGGCGCGGTCTCGTTTGCACTGTCGTCCGCACTCTCGCTGCGCCGAATGGTGGGCTTGTCCGTGCGAGCTTTTTGGTGCGTATCGACGACCTCGATACCGGCGTTGCCAAATACGTTGAACAGATTGTCGAGCTCTTCAGCCGATGTCAGCTCTGGCGGGAGGACCTCGTTGACTTCGTCATAGAGGAGATAGCCCTTCTCCTTGCCGACCACGATGAGCTGACGGATCTCTTCGTACTTCTCTTCGATCGATACGACCCTTGCTCCCGACGTAGTCATAGCTTCGGCTCGCCTCCGACGTGCATCGTGACAGCGCGATATTACTCCTTGAGTGCCTCGATGCGTTGCAGTAACTCGTGCTTGCGCAAAAAGAGTGTATCGATCTCATTCGATTCTGACACGAGGTGCTCCGGCGCGGTCGATTGGTATCGCGCGATCTCGTCTTGTATCGTGGCGCGCTCTCGCTCGTAGCGCAGCAAGCGTAGCTTCACCGCGGAGTCTTCGACATCCGCCGGCGCAGCGGGTTCGTTGGCGATACGACGGACGAGTGCGGCATCGAGTTCGTCGACTCGTTCGAGAAGCGTCGCGGCGACGGTGTCGGCCGGCCACTCCGCCAAGGTTCGAGCAACCCGGAGAATTCCTGTGGTGGTGAGACCTTCAAAGTCCTCGGGCTCCATCCCCACCAAGACCGATTGAGCAAGCGCGGGCTCACGCATCGTGGCCCAGATAAGTCCGCGTTCTGCAGGCGTGACCCGGGCGTTGTCGTGTCCCCCCGGCGTTTGAATCGTGGTCTGTCGCGACACGGCGGCGCGGCGGATTTCGGTGCGGACCACGTCTTCCAGGATACGGGCCTTGTGGGCGAGCCGGTCAGCGAACTGATCACGCGTTGCCGCTTCGGGAATTTTCGCCGCCACCGAGAGCATCTCGTTGAGCAGGAGACGCCGCTCAGCCGGTCGGTTGAGATCGTGTCGGGCGGCGGCGCGGTCGAGCACGTAGTCGAGATACGACTGCGAGTGCTTAAGTTGCGCGACGTAGTGCTCGCCGCCGTGACGACGTATCGAAGTGTCCGGGTCCTCCTCCTCGGCCAGCACGGCCACGTTCACCTGAAACCCCGCGGCGAGGAGAAGCTCGCCGGACCGGGCCGAGGCACCCGCTCCGGCGTCGTCTGGGTCAAAGCTCAGAATGACTTTTGTTGTGAAACGACGGAGACCACGCACGTGCGGGTCGGTGACCGCGGTGCCGCAGGTGGCCACCACCGGCTCGACCCCGGCCTGCAATGCTTGAGCGAAATCGAAGTAACCCTCGACCATCACCGCGTAGCCGAGCCGGCGGATCGCGGTCTTTGTCAGATGCAAGCCGTAGAGGGTCCGTCCCTTGGTGTAGAGCGGTGTCTCGGGCGAATTGACATATTTCGGTTGCTGACCACGCTCGAGTGCACGTCCGCCGAAAGCGATGACCGAGCCTCCATCGCGATAGATCGGAATCATCAAACGATTGCGAAAACGATCAACAACGTGACCGCCATCCCGCGGCACGATGAGACCGCTTGTCACCAGCAGCTCGAGCGGGTGCCCTCGCTCAAGCAAGTGGTGTTTCAACCGTTCTCTTTCCGGGGGCGCGTAACCCAATGCGAGCCGGTCTATGGTCTCTGGCCACACATCGCGCTCCGCCAACGCGGCGCGAGCGCGGGCGCCAGGGGGTGAACGTAGCTGGTCCTGAAAAAACGCGGTCGCAGCCTCGTGAATGGTGAGGAGGGCTTCGTTACGGGCCCGCGCGCTGGCGTCGGCTTCGGAGTCGTCCGATTCGGGGACCTGGAGACCAAACCGCTGCGCGAGCTGACGTACCGCCTCTGGAAAACTCAGCTTGTCCTGGAGCTCGACAAACTTGACGACGTCGCCACCGGTGCCACAGCCAAAGCAATGAAAGAAGCCTTTGTCGGGGCTGACATGAAACGATGGGGTTTTCTCCGTGTGAAAGGGGCACAAGCCCTTGTAGCTTGTTCCAGCCTTTCTGAGCGGCACATAGTCCTGCACGACCTGCAGGATGTCAGCCTGTGTCTTGACGTCGTCGACAAAGCCCTCCGGAAAGCGCTCCACTAGTGTCTCAAGACAACCTGCGTCGCGCCCTCGCCCCCCTGTGCCACCGGGGCGGCCGCGAATTGGTCGACTTCAGGATGTTCTTCGAGGAGTCCGGCAATCGACCGGCGCAGTCGGCCCGTCCCGTGGCCGTGAATGATGAGCACTTCGCGTTGAGATTGCAGCAGCGCGCGGTCAAGATGTTTTTCTACGCGGTCGCATGCCTCGTCCACCGTACAACCGATGACGTTGAGCTCGGTCACCGGTCCGTCGTCAGTGGCCATGTGAACCGTAACGTGGTTTGGTTCGGGCGGGGCCTGGTGGCCGGGTGTGGCGGCCTGGGTAGACTGGGCCGTAACGCTCCCCCGAGCGGCGTGGTCGTCTTCGAGGCCGTTGAGGTCGGCGAGCGTTGTGCGCAGGCGTTTTCCGCGCACTTCGACCTCGGCGTGAGAGCCTTGTATCGACCGTAGGCGCCCTTCCAGACGAAGCGATCTCACGAGCACCCGGCCGCCTACTCGCGGGCGCCGGGTGGGCCCGGTCACAAGTCGTGCGAGGCTGTCGTTTGGACGGTCGGCCGGCGCTGATACGCGGCCTTCGGTGCCGGACGTGGTGGTCGTCGTTTTGGCAATCCGTTTCAGAGCGGCGTTGGCGTCGGCCTTGAGGGCGCCGGTGTCGCCGGTCGATAGACCGACCCTCCCTGTGGCGGTTCGCGCCGAGATACGCTTTTCGAGGCGCGCGGCGTTCTCGCGCAGCGTGCGGACGACCTCGTCGATCTCCAGCCTGGCGGCTTTTACGTGTCGGTCAACCCCTCCCTGGAGGCGCTCTTCGCTTTGGGCTTCTTTTTTCTCCAGAGTCAGCCGATCGGCCGCAAGCCGGCCTTGTTCGGTGCGCAGGCGCTCTCGCGAATCGGCGAGGTCACGGGTGTCGTGTTCGATACGCTGTAGGTCAGCTTCGACTTTTGCGAGATGTTCCGCCAACTGGGTCTCACGGGCGCTTCGGCGCTGCTCGGCGGCGTCGATAATCGTCGACGCCATGCCGAGTCGAGCGGCGATCTCGAGCGCCAGGCTCCGGCCGGGCGAGCCGTAGTTGAGGCGATACGTTGGCGCATAAGTCGTAGCATCAAATCCGAAACCTGCGCACATGACGCCGTCGGTGGTGGCGGCATACGACTTCAGCGTGTCGTCGTGGGTTGTCACGACCAGCAGGGCGCCTCGCTGGCGAAAATGTTCGGTCACCGCCGCCGCCAGCGCACCGCCTTCTATTGGGTCGGTGCCAGCTCCGAGTTCGTCGAGCAAGACCAATGCCGGCAGACGAAGGTGCTGGTCGATCGCGACCAGGCTGGCGATGTGACCGGAAAATGTCGAAAGACTTGCGGTAATCGACTGCTCGTCACCGATGTCGGCGAAGACCGACTGAAATACCGTCGTCCGTGACCCCGGCGCGGCAGGAACATGGAGGCCGGCCTGGGCCATTTGGCTCAGAAGTCCAACCGTCTTGAGCGCGACGGTCTTGCCCCCCGTGTTGGGGCCGCTGATGACCAGCGCCGTCGTGGGGGGTGTCAAGGCCAGATCGACGGCGACGGGGTCGGACGAGTTTGACGGGTCGTGGCGGTCTGGGTCGGCGGCCGGTCGAGTAGAGAGACGTCGTCGGACGGCAGGCAGCAACAGTGGGTGTCGGGCCTGGCGCCACTCGACGAGGGCGGGGGCCTGACCGCCCTCCATCACGTCGGGTTCGACACCGTCCACGAGTCGAGAAAACGTCGCCCGGGCTTGGACCACGTCAACCGTGGTGGCCGCCGCCATAGTGCCATGCAGGTCGGCGGCTCGTGTCCGAAACGCATCGGACAGGTGTCGCAAGATACGCATGACCTCAGCGTGCTCCTGCTGTTCGAGGCCCACGATCTCATTGTTGATTTCGACGGTGCTCAGCGGCTCGAGGAAGAGGCTCGCGCCGGTTCCCGAGCTGCCGTGCACAATCCCCGGAATTGAACTCCGGTGCTCGGCTTTGACGACCAACACGAATCGACCGTTACGCTCGGTGATGACCTGTTCCTGCAGATATTTCGCCGTGCTTCGGCCACGCAGATACGAATCGAGGGTGCCTCGCAGGCGTTTCCGTTGGCGACGCGTGTGTTCACGAATCGACTTGAGCCCGGGGGACGCGTCGTCAACCACACCGTGGGTCCGGTCTATGGCGGAGCGAATTTCCGCAATCTCGCGGTCAAACGGACGATAGTCCGCGAGAATCTCGTGCAGAGCGGGAAACGGGCCGTCTGCCGCGCTGCTCACCGCCAGGTGGACCCTCGCGATAGAAGACAGATAGTCCGCCAGACCGAGCAGCTGGTCGGGGTCGAGTGGCTGGGCCTCAGCCGTGAGCGCACTCAGAGCGGACTCGAGGTCCGACGGCGCCTCAAGCGCAAACGGCGCGTTCGCGTCGAGATATCGCACGCACTCGGTGGTTGTCGCCAGCGCGGTCCGGACCGCATCGACATCGATCAGCGGACAGAGCTCATCGAGTCGACGGGCCCCCAACGGTGTGAGCGCCAAGCCGCGCACGACCTCGACGATTCGGTCGAATTCGAGCGCCCTGTACGTTCCGGTCTGCATGGTCATCCGTTACAGGCCACTAGTGCGGAGGGTGATTGATCAGGCTCGCCGTGGCGGCGGCCCCAAAACCATTGTCGATATTGACCACCGAGATGCCAGCCGCGCAGCTGGTCAACATACCCAACAGGGCCGTGACGCCCCCGAAATTCGCGCCGTAGCCCACGCTGGTCGGAACAGCGATGACGGGGACGCGGACCAGGCCGCCGATGACGCTGGCGAGCGCACCCTCCATCCCCGCTACGGCAATGATGACACGCGCCGCATCGAGACGTTCCCGGTCCGCTAGCAACCGATGCAGTCCAGCGACTCCGGCGTCGTAGAGCGTCTCCGTCCGATTGCCAAGCGTCTCGGCTGTTACCCGCGCTTCCTCGGCGACCGGTTGGTCCGAAGTGCCCGCGGATACCACGAGCACCGTCCCCCGACCTGTCACACGGGTGTCAGCGCGATACGTAATCGCGCGTGCGTCCGTGTGAAAGACGGCCCCGGGCACTTTCGCCTGGACCGCGTCGTACGCCGTCGTATCCGTTCGAGTCACTAAGAGGGGATGCCCCGCCGCAACAATTGCCCGCGCGATCTCGGCAACCTGGCCTGGCGTTTTTCCGGCGCCGAAGACGACCTCCGCCGAGCCTTGGCGCAGCGAACGATGATGGTCGACTCGGGCAAAGCCAAGGTCTTCGAACGGGATGCGCCGGAGCATGTCGACCAACTGTTCTTCTGCCTGGTCGAGACTGACGGTTCCCCGATTGACGTCCTCGAGAATGCCGCGGACCTGTTGGTGATTCATCCGACAGATTCGCCCGTTGGGATACTAGTGGCCTGTCGCAGAGAGATGGTGACCACTCGCTGACGGGGGCTCTCAGCCTGCGGGCGTTGTTCTTCGGTCACAATACCAATTCGCTCCCGCATCGCGTCTTCCGCGGTCGGCGTCGCGACGCCGGCTATGCTAACCACCTCTCTGCGACAGGCCCCGAGCCGCGCGCTTGCGCGGTGCGACGACACGCGTCATCATCGAGCACTGATCAGTGCTCACTGATCACTGAGTCGTGACCTTTGGCGATTCGTGGTGTTTAGCCGATGACGGTATCCGAAACGCTCGTGCTCGGGCTCTATTTCAGCGTGCTGGCCACGCTGAGCGTTTACGGGCTGCACCGCTCCTACCTTGTGTATCTTTACACAAAATATCGACCGCCGGATTCACCCGACGCGCCCAGCACGATCCCGGATGCGAGCCTCCGGTCGGCGTCGTCCGACAGCCTTCCGATTGTCACGATTCAGCTGCCGATTTACAACGAGATGTATGTAGTCGATCGGCTGGTCGAGGCGGTCGCGGCGCTGGAGTATCCGCGCGACCGGTTCGAGATTCAAGTGTTGGACGACTCGACGGACGAGACAGTTCAGGTCGCGAGTCACGCGGTGCGTCTCGCCGCAGCGCGCGGCGTCGCTATCAGTCACGTTCGTCGCGGCCATCGCGATGGGTTCAAGGCAGGCGCGCTGGCCGCCGGGCTGTGCCACGCCCGTGGCGAGCTGATCGCGGTGTTTGACGCTGACTTTGTACCGCCGCGAGATTTCCTGCGACGAGCCGTCCAGCCCTTTGTCGAACCCCGCGTCGGCATGGTGCAAGCACGCTGGTCCCACCTTAACCGCACATATTCATGGCTCACGCGCGTGCAGGCGCTGCTCCTTGACGCGCATTTTGTGCTCGAGCATGGTGCGCGGTATCGCGCGGGGTTGTTTTTTAACTTCAACGGGACGGCCGGAGTGTGGAGACGGACGGCGATTACGACGGCGGGGGGCTGGCAGCATGACACGCTCACCGAGGACCTCGACCTTAGCTATCGAGCGCAGCTCGCCGGGTGGCGATTCGTATTTCTGGACGATCTGGCCGCCCCCGCCGAGCTGCCGGTTGAGATGAATGGGTTCAAGACGCAACAACATCGATGGGCACGAGGGTCGATGCAAACCGCGTTGAAGATTCTGCCGGACGTCTTTCGCGCAAAGATTCCGTTTCGCACGAAAACCGAGGCGTTTTTTCACTTGACGGCGAATTGCAACTATCCGCTCCTGCTGGTGCTGGCCGTCGTCATGGTGCCAGCCATCTTCGTTCGTGCGTCGGCGGGGGAGGGAGCGACGTGGAGCCAAACCGCCGTGCTGTTCCTGGACGCGCCGTTGTTTGGCGCGGCGATGTTGTCGGTGATCAACTTTTATGGTGTCAGTCAGTGGGCGTTGCGGCGCGATTGGTGGAAACAGCTGTGGGTAGTGCCGTTGGTCCTGGCGGCAGGTGTCGGTCTCTCGGTGAACAACACCCGGGCGGTGCTGGGGGCTACTCGTCGGGGAGGCTCTCCGTTCGTGCGAACGGCAAAATACGCCGTCGTTCGGCGGGGGGACCCCTGGCTCCGGAAACGTTACCGACAGTGGTCCGCCCTGCAACCGGTCGTTGAGCTCGCGCTCGGGCTCTATTTAACCGCGGCGATCGGGTACGCGCTGGCCACCGGTCTCTTTGCGGCGGTCCCTTTTCTCCTGCTCTTCCAGAGCGGGTTTCTCTTGGTCGCCCTGTCATCTCTCATGCAGCAGCACGGCGGGCCGGGAATGATCCTTAGCGCCGAGCCCGCTAGTGCAGCGCCGTCGAGATGAAGACAATCCTCGGCCCGGCGAACCCGAGGCTTTGACCTCATCTCGACGGCCGCGCACTGTGATCCCGGCCGGTAACGTCAAGGTCTAACGTTCGGGTTCACACCGGTGTTCCGGGGAGAAAGGCCCGTCGGTGGGTGAGATAGACTGAGCGGTCATGAAAGCGGTTGCTGGTGCCGGTCTGGAAGGCGTCGTTGCGACGTCGTCGGCAATCTGCTATCTCGATGGCGCGAACGGAGTGCTCGCCTATGTCGGGCACGACATCCACGAGCTCGCCAGCCACGCGACGTTCGAGGAGGTCTGCTATCTCCTGTGGCACCGTCGACTGCCGACGCGCACCGAGTTGGGCGATCTCCAAACCCAGCTCGCGTCGGCACGGGCGTTGCCGGACGGGGTGGTCCGGCTGCTACGCTCATTGCCGTCCTCGGCGGGTCCAGTGGCGGCCATGGATACCCTCCGGACGTTGACCTCGGCGCTGTCGGCCTTCGACCCTGAGGTGGGTGACACGTCAGATTCAGCCAGGTATCGGCAGGCGGTGCGTCTCACCGCCCGGATGGGAAGTCTGGTTGCGACCTATGGGCGTGTCGTAGCCGGGGGAGGACCCGTCGACCCCGACCCGGTGCTTGGTCATGCCGCGAACTTTCTGTTGATGCTCAACGGCGAGCGTCCCAGCGCCATCGAGGCCAAAGCGCTCGATATCGCGTTGACGCTGCACGCCGACCACGAGTTGAACGCCTCCACGTTTGCGGCCCGAGTGACCGCGGCCACCCTGAGTGATATCTATTCGGCCGTGGTGGCCGGAGTCGGGGCGCTGAAGGGACCACTGCATGGCGGCGCGAATGCCGAGGTGATGAAGCTGCTCGTCGCCATCGGTGAAGAGGCGCTGATGGATGGTCAGCGGGTCGAGACGTTCATCCGCGAGAAGCTTCGCCGGAAGGAGAAAGTGCCCGGCTTTGGGCATCGCGTCTACAAGACGGAGGATCCTCGGGCGACTCACCTGCGGCGGATGTCCCGGGAAGTCGGCGTCCGTACTGGCAACACCCGCTGGTTCGAGATGTCCGAGCGCATCGAGGCGGTGATGCGAGAGGAAACCAAAATTGACGCCAATGTCGACTTCTACTCGGCGTCGACGTACTATCAGCTGGGGATTCCCGTAGAGCTGTTTACCCCGGTCTTCGCCGTGAGCCGGGTCTCGGGATGGACGGCGCATGTGCTGGAGCAGTACTCCAACAACCGTCTGATCCGACCACGAGCGCAATACATTGGCCCCGAATACCCCCAGCCGTTCGTGCCGCTCGACCGCAGGTGAGCCGGGCTGCCCGTGGCTATTCAACTTTCAAGTAAACGGTGAGTTGTCGCTGGCTCTCCTGGCGTCCCGCGGCATCGGTCGTCGCTTTGGGGCGGCTCATATTGCGCGCTCCTCTCACCGGGTGGAGCACAACGATCGCTCACCGACACCCTACTGTTTGAACGTCGAAGAGCCACCAGGGTTGTATATCGGATGAATCACCACCTCACTCGTAACTTCTCCATCATTGCCCACATCGATCACGGCAAGTCAACGCTGGCCGACCGCTTTCTCGAGATCACGGGCGCCTTGCGTCCGCGCGAGATGGCGTCGCAAGTGCTCGACAGTATGGACCTCGAACGCGAGCGAGGCATCACCATCAAGGCCCAAACCGTTCGATTGCCTTATACGGCCGCGGACGGTGTCACCTACACCCTCAATCTCATCGACACTCCTGGTCATGTGGACTTCTCCTACGAGGTGACCCGGTCCCTGACCGCCTGCGAAGGCGCGTTGTTGCTTGTCGACGCGTCGCAGGGGGTCGAGGCCCAAACCGTGGCCAACGCCTATCTCGCGGTTGACAACAATCTCGAGATCATCCCGCTTATTAACAAGATCGATCTGCCCGGCGCGCAGATCGATGAGGTTACCGCCCAGATCGAAGATCTGGTGGGGCTGGATTCGTCGGCGGTTCTCCAGGCGAGTGCGAAAGCGGGTATCGGGATCCGAGAGATTCTCGAAGCCGTCGTCAGCCGAGTGCCGCCACCATCGGGACGTCCTGACGCACCACTAAAGGCGCTGATCTTCGACTCGTGGTATGACCCGTATCGTGGTGTGATCGCGTTGATCCGGGTGGTTGACGGCGAGATCCGGCCACGCATGCAGGTGCGGCTCATGGCGCTGGGCAGAGATCACGAGGTCGAAGAGGTCGGCGTGTTTGCGCCAAAAGCCGAGACCGTCGACAGTCTCGGCGTCGGGGACGTTGGGTTTGCCATCGTGGGCCTCAAGAATGTGGCCGAGGCAAAGATCGGCGACACCATCACCGAAGCGTCGAATCCGACCAGCGCGGCGTTGCCCGGCTTTATTGAGCTCAAGCCGATGGTCTTTGCCGGACTCTACCCGGTCGAGAACCATCAATATACGGAGCTCCGGGAGGCCATGGAGAAACTGAGGCTGAACGACTCCGCATTCTTTTTTGAGCCCGAGACGTCCGTCGCCTTGGGGTTTGGCTTTCGGTGCGGGTTTCTTGGGCTTCTCCACATGGAGGTCGTGCAAGAACGCCTCGAGCGCGAGTTCAACATGAATCTGGTGACCACTGCGCCGGGTGTCCTCTATCGGCTGACGACAACCGATGGTGTGACCACCGAGATCGATAGTCCAGCGAAGCTGCCGGATGCCGGCCGGATTGCCAAGCTCGAAGAGCCCGTCATCACCGCGACGATTCTCACCCCAGCCGACACGGTGGGCGCCATCCTGACACTCTGCCAGGAAAAGCGCGGCGTGCAGAACACGCTGGAGTATCACGCCGCGAACCGCGTGCTGATTTCCTACGAGCTCCCATTCAACGAGGTAGTGCTCGACTTCTACGATCGGCTCAAGACGGTTTCCCGTGGATACGCGTCACTCGACTATCATGTCAGTGGGTACTGGGAATCGCCGCTCGTGCGACTCGACCTGCTGGTCAACGCCGAACCGGTGGACGCGTTGTCCGTCATCGTGCACCGGGACGTGGCGTATCAGCGCGGTCGTGCCCTGGCGACGAAAATGCGTCAGCTCATTCCGCGCCAAATGTTTGAAGTGTCCATTCAGGCCGCGATTGGCACGCGGGTCGTCGCCCGCGAATCGGTGAAAGCGATTCGAAAAAACGTCCTTGCGAAATGCTACGGTGGAGACATCTCGCGAAAGCGCAAGTTGCTCGAGAAGCAGAAGGAAGGGAAGCGTCGGATGAAACGAGTGGGCCAGGTCGAGATTCCCCAGGAGGCGTTTCTGGCCGTGCTCAAGATCGGATCCGACTAGCTCATGACAACGCCAACCAGCACATTTCGAAAATCGACGGTACGCGAGTATTTCGAATCGATCGTCATCGCCGTGATCCTGGCGCTCTTTGTTCGGACGTGGGTCGTGCAAGCGTTCAAGATTCCAACAGGCTCGATGGAACAGAACCTGTTGATTGGCGACCATCTGCTGGTCAACAAATTCGTGTATAGCCCGTTGTCAAACGCGAGCCGGATGTTGCTTCCGACAGGCACGGTGGAGCGGGGCGATATCCTGGTGTTCAAGTTTCCCGAAGACCCCGGACGAGACTTCATCAAACGGGTCATCGGTCTCCCCGGAGAGACCCTCGAAGTGCGAGGGAAGCAGGTGTATATAAATGGCGAAAAGCTCGACGAGCCGTATCTCGAGGGCCAGCGGACATCTCAGCCTGGTCGGGCGGCCCGCGGAATCGTCGTAGATCGGCGTGACGCCTATGGGCCGATTTCGGTGCCGCCGGAACACTACTTCATGATGGGGGACAACCGCGACAACTCGCAGGACAGCCGTTTCTGGGGACCACTGTCTCGCGCGTATGTGAAGGGAAAAGCGATCGTCATCTATTGGTCGTTCGATGGCGCGCCTGAGCTGATTCCTCAGACCGGTTTTGGCGCGACGCTTCGCCGGATTACTGCCGTTGCCACAAACTTCTTCACGGGCACCCGCTGGGACCGTATGCTCAAACAGGTCAGCTAGCCGCTTTGTCCCGCTAGACCAATCCCTGCCTGAACCTGACTAGAAGCGGACGACGAACGACAGCACACCCTCCTTGGTGTTCTCCGCGAGGTTGATGCCTCCATCGATCTGAAAATTTTCCATCACGACCACGCCACCGCCGAACGTGAAATGGACCTGGTCCGAATCGATATCGGCCCATCCGTCCGCACGGTCGGTCGATTCACGCATCCGCACATCGTCATGGTCCGGTGGCGAGAAGACCGTGGAAGTCGCTGCCCCGACTGGTTGCCAGTGGACCTCGGTCTCGGACGCCAGCTGGATGTCCATCAGAGAAGGGGCAAGCGGCGAGGGGGCGGGCAGGGTCACGATTGATGTGGATGAGAACACCGGTACGGCCTCCCGTAAAGGATTGCTCACGGTCTCAGGACAAACAGTCGAAGTGACGCAAGCGGGGGTCGATACCGCACGACTGGATGTGTCGAAAGCGGGGGCCGGGACAGGCCGAGTGACCAGCAGTCCGAACGGTATCGACTGCGGAACCGATTGCGACGAGGACTACTTGTTGGGGACGGATGTGACTCTGACGGCGATGCCTGATCAAGGTTCGGATTTCGCTGGGTGGAGCGGCGACGCCGATTGTGGAGATGGTCGGGTGACCATGGATGACGAGCGGCGTTGTACAGCAACCTTTGACTCCGCGCAGGTAAGCTCGCCGCCAGCCACACCTGCCAGGCTTGCTGCGCGCTCCCCGGTTCCGCGGCAGGTGGACCTCAGCTGGAACGACGTTGCGGACGAGACCGAGTGTCGGCTGCGCTGGGGACCCTCGGGACCGACCAATACGATTGTGTTGCCGGCGGACACGACCTCCCATCAATTGACCGGGCTCAGCCCCGGGGTGTCCCATCACTTTGACATCGAAGCGTGCAACGCCGCCGGCTGCAGCCCGCTCCATGGCGTCGTCGGCAAGACCCCGGACGGGTCGGACGGCAGCGTCGTGACTCAGGTAACGGTGCCCGCCCAACCACAATGGACTGAGACGCCTGTCTCGTTGGCCATAGGAAATAGCTTTTCAATTACTGCCAACGGTTCCTGGCGTCATGACACGTGTTGCGGAGAGTTTTGTGGTCCGAACGGAGATCTCGCGGGCGGATCCTACAATAGCGCCTTCATGACCACTGTGCTTCACGGCGCCTTGATCGGAGTGATCGCTTCTCCTGGCCCGGATGACGAGGACATCAAAGCTTTTGGGCTAGACAACCCAAATCTCTTCTTCGTGGGGTCCGATTTCGTAACAACGACAGCCAATGCCAACGGGAAGTTGTATTTTGGATTTAACGACTACGGACTGCCTGGTAACCCAGCTGCTACCTCCGACAACGCGGGGTCGGTGACGGCTACGGTCATAGTCATTCCCTGACGCCCGCGAAGAGGTGCGGCGCGGGATTGGTGGCGTGCTGGTCAACCTGTGTCGCCAACTGTTCGCTGCCGGATAGGACTAAGACTGGCGGTCGGCGCTAGCGCAACGCATCGGAAATTCCTGCTTTAGCGGTCTGGCGGGGCGGTGACCCTCGTGCTGTGCGACGATACGCATTGCCATCGACCGTCGCGGATGATCCATACGTCGGTATAGCGCAGCGTCAGTTCGGTCCGCTGCCCTTGCCTGAATCCGACCAGATTGAGAGTAAACGACACGACGGCCGTGTCGCGATAGACGCGAACCGTGAACTCGTCCTGAATGGCCGACTCCACCGCCTGGTCGAACTCGGCAGTTAGAGCCAGTTCCTTCGCCTTGTCGCCTCGGCTTCCATCCTGGTAGGTCGCCATGAACTCGTCAGCGAGGATGCGCTCGATGACCTCGAGGTCTTTGCGATACAACGCCTCGTTCCACTGGCGCTCGAGCTCGACAAGGACCTCTTGATCCGATTCGACCTCTTGGGGCCGAGACCCGGACGCGGTGCTGACCCAGGCCGCCCCGATGGCGACGGTGCACACTGCAACTGAAAGCACTTTCATCATTTGGATCTGTGCTCCAAGTGATCGGACATTCCGTGCCGCTCACAGAGTGGAGTCTATATGGCAGCTGGGCATCACCTCATCGGGATCCCAGACGAACAGCCACGTGGTCGTCTTCGTATCGAGGCGAAACGCACGTTGGTCGACAGGCCGAGTATCATCGCGCGGTGTCCGCGAGCGCTCCGCCGGTATCACGGTACGTGTCGGCGTGGCTCGTTCATGCCGTCACCGCCAGCGGCGCGCTGTGGGGCCTGCTGGCGGTGATTGCTGCGGCGGACGGCGACTGGCGCGGAGCGTTCATATGGATGTTTGTGGCCTGCGTAGTCGATGCGTTCGACGGCGTGCTGGCGCGTGCCGCGCGGGTCGCCACCGTCACGCCTTTCTTTGACGGGGCTCTGCTTGACCATACCCTCGACTATCTGAACTACGTCTTTGTGCCGGCATTCGTGATGTATCGAGCCGACCTTTTCCCCGCGGACGCCGCTCTCGTCGGCGCCGCCGTCGTATGTCTGTCTTCGGCCTATCAGTGCTGCCACACCAGCGCTAAGACTGACGACCACTTTTTTCAGGGATTTCCGTCCTACTGGAACATCTTGGCGTTGTATCTCTTCGTGGGAAAGCTCGCGCCCGTCGTAAACCTCATGCTGGTCATGGGTCTCGCCGCGCTGGCGCTTGTGCCCCTCACCTGGATCTATCCTTCTCGCATGACCCGATGGCGCGGTGTCACGATCGCGGTCACCATCGTCTGGGGGCTGATGGTTCTGGGGATCCTGGTCTACTTTCCCGACCCGCCGGCATGGTTGCTACTCGGTTCCCTGGGCTATGTCGGCTACTACATCGTCGTGAGTGTGTATCTATCTCGTGGCCGGGGCATGGTCGTCCGCGGCGGTAGTTGATGGTTAAGACTCAGGGGCACTGCCGTCAAACCCCTCGAGTGGCCGCGACGGGCAGCGCCGCGCGGTCGCTCTCGAGACGACGACGATGGTAAAGAGTCCGGCTAGCATTGCAGTCGTGCGGAACGGGAAGAGCACGGCGCCGGTGTGTGGATCGACCATCGGGTAGGGCAGGAGCGGGGGTATACCGAGCACTGGCTCTCCGCCGCCGAGTCGAAGCGCGGACGAGACGACAAGTCCCGCGATCGCCCCATAACGATTTGCCCGACGGTCAAAGAGCGCGACGACGAGCTGGGGAAACAGCACGCAGTAGACGAGGTCGCTACAGAGGAACCAGAGCGCGTAGACGCTCTGAATTCGCAGCGCGACGAGCGTGGACGTCGTTCCCACGATCACGACAAGGCGCCGGATGACCCGGGCCAGGGTCTGAGAACTCGCCGACGGACGACACAGTGGACGGTAGACGTTCCACGTCCCGAGCGAAGAGGCGGACAGCACCGATGAGTCGACCGACGACATGACGGCGGCGGCGAGTGCGCCCAGACCGAGACTGGCGACCCACGGGTCGGTCAGATAGCGGAGGACGGCTGGGAGTACGATGGCCGCGTCTGGGGGAGGCACCCCGTGGCTCTCCCAATCGGCAGCGGCGCCGATCACCCCGATCAACGCCGCCGGCACCGCGGCCACGATGCAGACGGCTGCCGCGAACAGCGACATCCCAACCGCGGCCCGCTCGCTCTTCGAGGCCAGTACTCGCTGAAAATAGACTTGCCACGGGACGCCTCCGAATACCAGCAGTAACGCCGAGTCCCACCATGACCAATAGAGATCGCCCCATTCGGTGTACTGCCAGCCGTTCCAAGGTGGCAGAAGAGAAACCGCGCCGGGCGTTGCCTGGTATTGCGACCACACTTGGTCGAGCCCGCCAACGCTGGCTGCCGCGACCGGGACTACCAGCCAAAGACCGCCGACAAGAAATACCAGCTGGACAACGTCGGTGAGGGCAACTGCCCACAGTCCCCCGACCAGGGTGTAGCCGACCGCAACCGCAGCAGAGACCACGATGGCCAGGGTCGAGTCGATGCCAAGCACCGTGCCGACCGTCGTGCCCAGCGCCGTCAGAACAGCCCCGGTCCAGAAGACTTCCCCGGACAGTGCTGGCACCGCGAGTGCCGCCGCGACACGCGGGCCATATCTGGCCTCGAACGGGTCGAGCATGGTCGTGAAGCGGAGTCGCCGCATCGGACGGGCGAAGAAGAGCCCGCCCACTACGAGACTGAGGGCGTATCCCCACGGGGCTTGCGCCCAGACGAGACCGCTTCCGTAGGCGGCTTCGGCAGTGCCGTTCACATACCCGCCGCCGACCCATGTCGCCGACATCGTGAAGACGCCGATCCAGAGGGGGATCCCGCGCCGCGCCACCATGAGGTCCGACGCGGTACCGTTGGCGTAGCGCCGGGTCGCGTGGCGCGCCACCACGAGGATCAGGCCGTAGAAGACAAGAAGGGACAGCAACCCGCCCCAGTGAATGTCACCCACATCCGTCATCGGCTGATGATATGGCGCGGGGGTGCTTGGCCCGCACGGCGACTTGTTCTACGGCGCTCTTCTTGCGTTTTCTCGTTGTGGGCAACTCACTCGGGACGAGCGGTTCAACAGCAGTCACGCCGCAGTATTACCCCCTGCCCGATATCAGGGTTCCGAATACGTTTGCGCCTGCGAAACCACAACGCGAAATCCGACGTAGGCGGCACGATACCGTCCTCTCTGCCCCCGGCTCGACTTCGGCTAGGGAAGAAAAGTCACGTTGATTGTCATCCGCGTTTCCACCGGCACGCCGTGGAGGAGCGTCGGTTCGTAGCGCCAGCCGTCGACGGCTTCCACCGCTGATCGTGCCAGCTCCGGATGGGTTGTCGTCATTGTCGCCGGATCGACTCCTGCCAGAATTTGGAGCACCCCGACGGTGCCGTCGACCGCGATCAACGCTTCCAGCACGACCTTCCCCCCATCGAAGTCGTCGTTTCGTATCGACTCGGGGAATTGTGGCTGTTGGTCGCGGATCTTGACCGGCGGGGCGATGGTTCCGCCCCGTGCTCGATTCTGTCGATACCGTTCTCGCGCCGCGGGTGTGATCGTCGTGACCGCCGGAGCAGGTTCAGCGGTATACGCAACGTTGATGGTCTCCTCTAGGGAGCCGAGTTGCAGCACGAGGCCTTCCTGGATGTCCCCTCCGGCCTCCACCGAGAAGCGCCGAAAGATTCGTTCGAAACCCAGAGAGCTAGCCCCGAGACTGTACACCGCTGGTTCCAGGGCGATGAACTCGAACGCACCCTGGCCATCTCCCGTCGTGCGAACTTGCTCCCCACTTGTCCGATTGGTCAGGCTGACGTTGACGTTCTCTACGACGTGCCCCAGGTCACGACCAACGCCGGATGCTGGCCAGACAGCAGGGCGACAGGACGCGATACTCCGCTGGCCCGCGCGAGCCCCCGGCACAGTTGAGGCCCCGGCCCAGACGCGACATGCGGCGATGAAGCCGAAAGAGATCGGAGTCTTGCCAGCCCCAGGAGCAACGGGATACCGCTGATGACGACTCCGCTGACCCAGATCATGACGACCGCGTCTCCCAGGCTGACGCCGTCCCGGTCCCCGGGTTGGGCTGTCTGAGGAGGTTGGATTGTCCGGCTGTAGGTAGACCGCGTCTCCCGACCCGACGGCGCTGCTCCAGACGTGTCAATCACCGTAAGAGCGAGTGATTCGGTCGGGCCGTTC
>Ga0310124_10000050_pt1 | contig 73347 bp, 47 predicted proteins | sample CB11b_AW_Bot5_MG_FD_203507 | JGI IMG/M metagenome (GOLD analysis project Ga0310124, IMG submission 203507) | Marine microbial communities from Western Arctic Ocean, Canada - CB11b_AW_Bot5 | ecosystem: Environmental > Aquatic > Marine > Oceanic | place: Canada: Western Arctic Ocean | collected... | reverse complement strand
GTCCCAGCCACACGTGGATTTGACAAGCCCTTCCCGCCCTCTCAAGTCTCTGCTAACATACATCCTGTCTTCGCATAGCCTCTGAACGAGCCAAAAACACATGCCTACCATCGACGAAATCCGCAATCTCCTCCGTAACGAACCGGGAGATGTCTTTCTCAACTACTCCCTCGCCATGCTGCAGAAAAAAGAGGGGCTCGACAAGGAGGCGCTCGTAAGCTTCGATCGCTGTATCGAGCTTGACCCCGACTATATCGCCGCCTGGTTCCACAAGGGCATGTTCCTGGCCGGCCTCGGAGAGCTCGAGGAGGCGAAAATCGTCCTCGAGGCGGGAATCGTGAGAGCCCGGGAAAGCGGAGATGAGCATGCTCTTGGCGAGATGTCAGAGTTTCTCGCCACCCTCTAAATATGGACAGCGGTCTGAAATCAGTTAGAATCGCCTCGTCTGGACCGAGCTGCGAAATTCGAGTGCGAGGGTGGCGGAACTGGCAGACGCGCAGGATTTAGGATCCTGTCTCTTCGGAGGTGGGGGTTCAAGTCCCCCCTCTCGCACCATTTTTTCCCGCTCACGTAGTGCTATCGCTCCGCCCGTCCCTTTCCGCGGCTGAGCTCCTGGTAGCGGCCCGGCAGCAGGTTCTCGAAGGTTTCCGTGAGGCCATCGGCCCAGCGCACCCTGGCCTGGACTCCCCCGCCCGGGCCGCCGCCAAGACCGAAGACCACCCTGGAGTCATTGGCCGCCAGGTAGCTGGCCGCGCTGCGCACCTCCGCGACCCGGGTCCGTCCGCCGGCAGTCAGCTCGACCCGGCTCCCGTAGGCATCCCGATTGCAGATCCCTCCTCCCCTGAGTACCAGGCCGACCCAGGATTTCTTTCCGTTCTCGACCGTGTTGTTCCTGAGCAGAACACCTCGCTGCGCCAGGTTCACAATGTAGGCATCGAGATCCCCATCATTATCAAAATCACCGAAGGCTGCGCCTCTTCCCACAAATCGTTTCGAGAACCAGGCCCCGGACCGGGCCGAGACATCCTTGAAACGTCCGCGACCATCGTTCTCCAGCAGCTGGTCGGTCTGTTCGTAGCTGAGCCCCTTGCCGGGCTGAAGCTCTGCGATAAGCTGAACGATATGCCCGCGAGTGACATAGATGTCGAGATCACCATCCAGGTCGTAATCAAAGAGCCTCGTCCCGAAGCCCAGGGGCTTGTAGGTCGCCTCGACAAGTCCCGCCTTGTAGGTCCCATCGAAGAAGAAACCGTCTCCCTCACCCCTGTAGAGCGTGTCGGTCTCTTCAGCGTAGTTGGTCATGAAATAGTCCACGTGGCCGTCTCCATCGACATCTCCGCCGTCAATGCCCATGCAGGCTTCGCTGCGGGCGTGGGAGTTGAGAGCGACTCCTGCCTCGAGGGCCGCATCCTCAAAGCGGCCATTGCCAAGGTTGCGCCAGAGAAAATTCGGCACCGAGTCGTTGGCGACCAGGAAGTCGACATCACCGTCCCCATCGTAGTCGGTAGGAAGAACCCCCAGCCCCTTCGCCATGATTCTACCGGTCCGGGTCACCCCCGCGGATTTCGAGATGTCCTCGAACTTTCCACCGCCCCGGTTGATGAAGAGCGAATCAGGAGCCCCATCGTATTTGTTCGGATGGCAATAGGACGGCAGCCTCCGTGAATTACCCGTGCAGGCCTTGTGGACCAGGGTGTCGTAGATCAGATAATTGGTGACAAAGAGGTCCAGCAGGCCATCTCCGTTGACGTCGGCAAAGGCCGCGCTCGCGCTCCAATACGGGCACTCGACTCCGGCCTTGCGCGAGATGTCGGTGAAGGTTCCATCTCCATTGTTTCGGTAGAGGGTATTGCGACCGAAATTGGTAACGTAGAGATCCTGGTCTCCATCGTTATCGATGTCCCCGACGGCCGCACCAGCGCCATATCCCCGGTCGGCGACTCCCGCCGAAACGCTCACATCTGTAAACTTCCCATCGGCTCCCTGGCGGTAGAGAACATTGGCCTGCGCGCCTGCCTTGCCGGCCTCGGCGGAGTCGTCATGCCCCTGGACCAGGTAGAGATCGAGCAGGCCATCTCCATCGTAGTCGAACCACGCCGCCCCGCCGATCATCGACTCGGGCAGCAGCTTCTTGCCCACGGCGCCATTGACGTGCAGAAAAGAGATTTTTTTCTCCTCCGTCACGTCCACGAAAGCATCCGCAGCCTCACCTCTCGCAAACGGATAAAAACCGCCTAAAACGGCAAAAAGCGTCACTGCTACCCGCAAGGAAGCGACGTTGCCCTTCAGCTGAGATAAACGGAACATGCTGATACCAGACTCTGCTTTGACTTCCGGGACCCCGGGTTCTAAATTTTCCTGTCCGGCGCCGCGACCGAAACCGCGCTCCCCTTCAACAGGTAACGCCTTGATTCTACCAATTTCTCATTCAACTGCCACCAACAGAGCCCTGGGGATGGCCATTACCGCTGTGCTGGTAATCCTGACTCTTTGCAGCTGCAATCCCGACCCGGGACCAGGCGCCCGGAATTCTCCCGGCGCGCCCGGAGCCGCCTCGGGCGGCACGATGGAACACGCCAGGATGCTGGTCGATTCAGGCAGGGCCAGGGAAAGTATCTCGATCCTCAAACAGCTCGGCGACAAGACCGGCCCCGAGGCCCACGCGATCCTGGCCCGGGCCTACCACCAGACCAAGAGGTGGAACCTTTCCATCAAATCGTCCGAGGCCGCCCTGGCGGCCCGTCCGAACGACACCCACCTGCTCTACCTGAAGGCCGACAGCCTGCGCAACATTGAGGAGCCCCAGGCCGCCAGGAAGCTCCTGGAAGCGATCCTGAAGCGAGCCCCGGACCATTGGGAGGCCAAGCTCTCTCTCGGACGCATCCTCCAGAGAATGACCAGCGCGGACAAAGCGATCGAGCTGTTTGAATCCTACCTCCAGGAGGCTCCAGCGAACCATTACCTCGCGGAAGAGGCCCGGCTGGAATACGGCAGGGCCCTGCGCTCGGTAAGGCGGCACCAGAACGCGGCGGACCAGTTCGCTGTCCTGCTCGAGGGAGAACCCAGCAACAACATCTACTATTCCGAGCTCTCCAGCACGCTCTACAGGATGCGCCTGCGGCCGCAGGCAAAACTGCTGGAGGACATCTACAGGGTGTTCTCCGAGCAGGCTTTCGAAGAGCATGTTGAAAAGGGACTCTTCTCCAGCGGGCGTGACGGAGTGGCGATGGGTCAGCGAGCCTGGAACAGGCGCAACCAGAAACGCTTCCTCGAATCCTTCGCCGCCTACGAGGAGGCCCTGGCGCTCAACCCGGCGGATCCGAGAATCAAGATCTACTTCGCGGACCTGTGCCTCAAATTCGAGCGTCACCAGCAGGCCCTCGAGATCATCGAGAACGGAATCCGGGGCCCGCGCGCGCGCGCGCCGCTCTCTGGACTCTTCGCCTCGATGGGAAAGATTCACCTTTTCGCCGGGCGTGATCAACAGGCCGCCTCGGCGCTCAAGCAGGCCATCGAGGCCCTGCGCCAGGAAGGCAACCTGGGGGGCTACAACAGGGGGCAGGCCGATGGACTCGCCCTCTACAACAACCTGGCCGAGGCTCTCATCAACCTGGCGGACTACGCTGGAGCGGGCAGAATCCTTGCCGCCACGCGCAAGGCCGGAGCGGAAAACTCGCGTCATCTCTACCTGGCGGGAAAGCTGTCGCTTCAAAGCGGCAAGGCGGCTGTTGCCCTCGCCTATTTCGAGAAGGCCATCCGGGTTGGAGACAACCAGAAGGGAGCTCTCATCCCCTGGAAAGCGGCGGCTCTCGCCCGGGGAGGAAAAACGGCCGCGGCTCTTTCTATCCTGCTGAATCCCGGAAGGCCTCCAGCTGACGCTGAGCTCCTTGATATCGTCCTGGCGGCCCTGCCCCCGAAACACCCCGATCGTGCGAAGATGGAGAGCCTCAAGGCCCGCAGCCAACTGGCCGCCCAGCACATCTCAGACCTCCAGGGGAAGCTCCAGGGCCTCAAACTTCGCGATGCCGGCTGCGCCAGGATCCTCTCCGAGCTCGGCGACACCTATGAGAAGCAGGGCAACCCCGCGGCCCTTGATTACTACTTCCTGGCAAGCGACATCGACTCCTCAAAGCCCGCTGTGCTGAGAAGGCTCCTGAAAGAGCTCGAAGAAAAGCGGCATTATTTTACCCGCATGCGGCTGCTGAGAAGGCTGAAGGATGCCGCGCCTGATGACCTCCAGGCTCTTGCCAGCCTCTCGAGCATGTATCTTGACCTGCATATCAGGCTCAGAGAAGCTCGCGACATGGCGCTTCGATGCCTTGAGGCCCATCCGAATCCGGACTCGCATCTCCTTGCCTCCCGCGCCTCCCTCCTGCAGGGAGACAGGAAGGAGGCGCGCCGGCTGCTCGAGAAAGGTCTTGAGCTCGCGCCTGGAAACGACCGCCTGGAGAAGGCCCTCGAAGAGGCCGCGGACAGGTAAGAGGCTCGCATCGAGGCGAGGGAAATGATCACTTTCCCCTGCTGGCATCTCTGCTACTATAGCGGGCCGCGTGACTCGGAAAAAAGACGCGGAGCGCTCTCATCAAGCCATCCGCCAGCTACCCACCGGCAGGTCATTTCCTGTAAATCTCCACCCCCACAACGGTATCAATCATGAAAACCTCTCCCCTGGCGACGCTATTGATCTGGATCGGATTCATGTCGGCAGCCTCCCTAGCTGCGGCAGATGAACGCATCTCAGCTCTCTTCCTCGGCGACAATGGACACCATCGTCCTCTTGAGCGGGCCAGGCAGCTGATCCCTGTTCTCAAGCCCCGGGGAATCGACATTGAGTACACCGACCGGGTCGAAGACCTCAACGCCGACAAGCTGGCCTCCTACGATTGCCTGATCGTCTACGCCAACATTGGAAAGATCACCCAGGCCCAGGAAGAGGCTCTCCTTGACTTCGTTGAGGAAGGAAAGGGCTTCGTCCCCCTGCACTGCGCCTCCTATTGCTTTCTCAACTCACCGAAATACATCGCGCTGGTAGGCGCCCAGTTCAAGCGGCACGGCACCGGGGTCGTCCATGTCAACAACATCCAGCCGAAGCATCCGATCATGAAGGAATACCAGGGCTTCGAAAGCTGGGACGAGACCTATGTACACGCCCATCACAACGAAAAGAATCGCACCGTTCTCGAGACCCGCAAGGAAGGAAAAACGGAAGAGCCCTGGACCTGGGTTCGAACCCACGGCCGCGGAAGAATCTTCTACACCGCCTGGGGGCACGACCATCGGACATGGGAACATCCGGGCTTCCATGAGCTTGTGGAGAGAGGAATCCGCTGGAGTACGGGCGAGGACAAGTTCTCCCTGTCTCATAAGCGCAAGCCGCACGGCGAGCTGAAGCCCTTCGATTTCAAGAACGCCAAGCTGCCCAACTACCTGTCCAACAGGCGCTGGGGAACTCTCGGGCAGGACCTCAACCGGATGCAGAAGCCGGTCTCCCCTGCCCGCTCACAGAAACACATGGTGCTGCCGAAGGGGTTCGAGGCGAGGCTCTTCGCGGCGGAACCGGACATCACCAAGCCGATCACCATGACCTGGGATACGCGGGGGAGGCTCTGGATCAGCGAGACGACGGACTATCCCAACGAGATCAAGCCCGAGGGCAAGGGGGAGGACCGGATCAAGATCTGCGAAGACACAGATGGAGACGGCCGGGCAGACAGGTTCACTGTCTTCGCCGACAAGCTCAGCATCCCGACGAGCCTCTGCTTCGCCGGCGGAGGCCTACTTGTCCACCAGGCGCCCCACACCCTCTTCCTGCGCGACACAGATGGCGATGACAAGGCGGATGAACGAAAGGTTCTCTTCAGCGGCTGGTCTACAGGCGACACCCACGCAGGACCGAGCAATATGCACTGGGGCTTCGACAATTGGATCTGGGGAATCGTCGGCTACTCTGGCTTCAACGGAAAAATAGGAGAAGAACAGCAGCGTTTCTCCACTGGCTTCTACCGGTTCAAGCCTGATGGATCGAGAGGCGAGTTCATTCGCAACACCAACAACAACTCCTGGGGCGTGAGCTTCAGTGAAGAGGGTGTCGTCTTCGGCTCGACCGCCAACCGGAACCCGAGTGTCTATATGCCGATCGCCAACCGCTACTACGAGGCGGTGAGGGGCTGGTCGTCGAAGCGTCTCGACACGAGCTCGCAAACCGCCCGCTTCTACCCGATCACGCCGAACGTCAGGCAGGTAGATCATCACGACAACTTTACCGCGGCGGCAGGACACGCGCTCTATACCGCCCGCAGCTACCCGAAGCACTATTGGAACCGCGCGGCCTTCGTCAACGGACCGACCGGCCACCTCGTCGCCACCTTCCTCATCGAAGGCGTCGGCAGCGATTACCTGACCCGCAACAGCTGGAATCTGCTGGCAAGCGATGACGAATGGACGGCACCGATCATGTCCGAGGTCGGCCCCGACGGCATGGTCTGGATGATCGACTGGTACAACTATATCGTCCAGCACAACCCGACCCCCAGGGGCTACAGGAACGGAAAGGGCAACGCCTACGTAACACCCCTGCGCGACAAGGTTCACGGGCGCATCTACCGGCTGGTCTACAATGGCCGAAACGCCTACAGGCCCCAGGATCTCCAGAAGGCGAGCCCCGCCCAGCTGGTCGCCCAATTATCCAACAACAACCTCTTCTGGCGAAAGAACGCCCAGCGCCTGCTGGTGGAGAGAGGAAACCTCGATGTGGTGCCGGCCCTCAGCCGGCTCGCGGCTGACCGGAAGGTCGATGAGATCGGCCTCAATACCGCCGCGATCCACGCGCTCTGGACAATGCACGGAATCGGCGCGATGGATGGTTCGGTACCCTCGGCTACCGGAGCCGCTCTCGGAGCGCTGGGGCATCCTTCAGCAGGAGTCCGCCGGACGGCTCTCAAGGTGGCGCCTCGCACAGACACCAGCTCAAGAGCCATCATCAAGGCCGGCAGCCTTCGCGATCCAGCTGGACAGGTTCGCCTGGCGGCCTTCCTCGCCCTCTCGGAAATGCCGCCGTCAAAAGACGCGGCCGCGGCAATCGCCGCGGCTATCAACCTGCCGGCCAACTCCGGCGACCGCTGGATCCCCGACGCGGCGACCAGCGCCGCCGCCCGGCATGACATTCATTTCCTCCAGGCCGTGGCGGGCTCGCCGGCGGCGGCCCGGCAGGACGCCAGGCATCTCGAGATGATCGAGCGAATCGCCGAGCATTACGCCCGCGGCGCCCCGGCCGGGAACGCCGGATCCCTGGTCCTGTCCTGCGCCGGGACGAACCGCTTGATCGCGGACCCCATCGTCCGGGGCCTGGCGAAGGGATGGCCGGAGGGACGCGCCGTGAAGTTCAACGCCGCCGAGGAAAAGGCACTGACAAAGGTGCTCACCCGGGTCTCGGGACCGGTCAAGGGACAGCTCCTCTCCCTGGCCGCCCGCTGGAAAACCACAGCCCTCGACACCCATATCGAGGAGGTCATCTCGGGCTATGTGAAAACGATGACATCTCCCGCGGCCCCGGAGGAGGAACGAATCGAGGCCGCCTCCGAGCTGGTCTCCTTCCATGGAGGCGACAAGAACATAGCGAATGAGATCATCGACGAGATCACCCCGACCGCCTCGCCCTCCCTCGCAAGGGGCCTTCTCGGGGCGGTATCGAAGAGCCAGGCGCCCGGTGTCGGCCAATCCCTGCTTGGTAAATACGATTCGTTGACCCCTGGAACAAAGCAGGAAGTTCTTCGGGTCGTACTGAAGCGAGCCGACTGGTCGCGCAGCCTGCTGGAGAAAGCGCAGAAGGACGGCCTCGATCTCTCGGCGCTGTCCCTCGACCAGAAGCAGGGCCTCGCCCGTCACCCGGACAAGGGTGTGGCCGCCCTGGCCAGGAAGCTCCTCGCAAATGCCGGCTCGCTTCCGAACCCCGACCGCCAGAAGGTTATCGACAGCATGCTCGCCGTGATCCGCAAGCCGGGAAACCCGGGCAATGGCAAGGAACTCTATAAAAAGCTCTGCTCAAAATGCCACGTGCACAGCGGCGAGGGGAAGAACATCGGACCGGAGCTCACCGGCATGGCCGTCCACCCCAAGGAAGAGCTGCTCATCCATATCCTCGACCCCAACAGGAGCGTAGAGGGAAACTACAGGCAGTACACGGTGATCACCCACAAGGGAAAGATTCTCACCGGCTTGCTCGCCTCCGAGAACCGCAACGCGCTCGAGATCTACGATGCGGAGGGAGCGAAACATATCGTCCTGCGGGAAGATCTCAAGCGACTGGTCTCCAGCAAGCTCTCCCTCATGCCGGAGGGTTTTGAGAAGCAGCTGTCGGCTGAAGGGCTCGGCGACCTGCTGGAGTTCCTTACCCAGCGCGGACGCTTCATGCCCATTCCAATCGGGAAACAAGCGACCATCGTCTCGACCGCGGGAATGTTCTTCAGCAAGGCATCGGGACAGGAGCGGCTTATCTTTCCTGACTGGAAGCCAAAGACCTTCGAGGGCGTCCCCTTCCATCTCGTCGACCCCCAGGGCGATACGGTACCGAACGTGATCATGCTCAACGGCCCGAACGGCAACTTCCCGCCGAAGATGCCGAAGGCTGTGAAGCTGCCCTGCAACGCGCCGGCAGGAACCATCCATTTCCTCAGCGGAGTGAGCGGGTGGGGCTCGCAGGGAGATCCCCATCGAACCGTCAGCATGATTGTCCGCCTCCATTACGCCGATGGTAAGCAAGAGAACCACCCCCTGCTCGATGGAATCCATTTCGCCGACTACATCGGTCACTTCGACGTACCCGGCTCCAAGCTGGCTTTCAAGCTGCGCACCCAACAGATCCGCTACCTCACCATTCGTCCCAGGAGAGCGGAGACCATACGTGCAATCGAGCTCATCAAGGGAACAGACAGATCGGCTCCTATCGTCATGGCGATCACCATCGAGGGACAGCAGTAGCCGCCGCCCCTCACAGGCTGGCGCTACTGGCAACTTGAATAGGATTCGCAGCCCAGGTTGCCCGGAGAACCTGGAGCTTCCGTGTCCGGGCCGCAAGGCCCGGGCGGAACGCCTGGGTCGGGAGGATGCGCTCCGCCGGAGAAGAGATAGGCAAGAACCTTGATGCCATCGGTGATCTCTACCCGGCCATCGTTGTCGACATCGACAGAATCCAGGCACCCCGGAGAGACCGAACCGAGAAAGAGGAAGACAAAGACCGTAACGCCATCGGCCAGGTCGATAAGACCATCATCATTGGTATCTCCGCGGTAAAAGAGAGGCGAAAAGAAACATTCATCCGGAACGCCATTTCCGTCCTCATCACGAGAGCGGCCGCCTGAGATATCGCATTCATCCGGAATGCCGTTCTCATTGCAATCCTCGCTGCCTCCCCCCGCGGCGATGTCCCTGTCATCTCCCACCCCGTTTTCATTGCAGTCATTGCCTCTCAAACGCGCGATAGCTGCCTCGGAGTTGATCAGCGGGAACTGGAGCCCGGTGCCCTCATCGAAAATATCCTGGCCAGTTTGAGATGCCAGCTCATCCAGCTCCCAGGGAGAAATAGACGGGTCCACCTGTCGCAGAAGACAATAGAGACCCGCGACGTGCGGAACAGCCATCGAGCAGCCTGAGCGAGTGCGTGTTCCGCCATTGAGACCGACGCTCAGAATCGGCTGCCCGGGAGCGAGGAGTCTGAGATCGGCGGTCCTGCTGGTAAAATCCGACAGCCGCAGAGGCGGGGTGTCCACGACCGAGCCGATGGTCGTGGTTGTTGAGAAACAGCCCGGCATGGTCATCTCCGTGGTGCTTCCGTTATTCCCTCCGCAGGTCAGCACCGAGATCCCCCTGGAGCGGGCCACGCCGCAGGCATTAGAAAAAGCCTGGCGTGAACCATCACAGGAGCCAGCGTACTCGGTATCGGTCTGCAGGCTCATATTGATGACATCCACCCTGATTCCGTTGTCGGTATCGTGAAGCTCAATGATGTGCTCGACTCCCCTTGCCCAATCCGAGGTGAAGCCCCTGTTCTCATCATCGAGCACCTTGACGATGATCAGGCTGGCGGCGGGCGCCATTCCCTGCGGAGCGCTGAGACCGCGAGAGGCCAGGATCCCGGCCACATGGGAGCCGTGCCCATGGCCATCGGAGGCGCCCTCGCCCTGCTCCGAGCCCGACCCCGTAAAATGATACTGGTGAAGGATGGCTCCCTCGAAGTTTTCATTGTCATCATCGATGCCGGTGTCGAGAACGGCGGCCACGGTCCCGGCCCCCTCGATGCCGAAAGAGTGAACCCTGTTGGTGCGCGTCAGCTGAAGACTCTGCTGGAGCCCGCCCCCGCCCTCGAGATCGGGTTTCGCATTCTTCACCCGAGCGCTCCGGCTCAGCCGGGAAAGGACCGAGGGCTTGAGCACCTCGATCACCACCACGGGCGAATAGCGGTACCGGTAGCGCAAACGGTAGCCGCCCGGGTCGAGCGCGGCGAGAAAGAGCTCCTGGGAACGAGCGTATTTTGCGCAGCGCTCGCTGAGCGAGTCGCTTCCGGGCGAGGGATCTCGCAATTGCACGCAGACAACCACGCTTCCCTTCTCTGCCAGTGACCGGGACAGCTCGGCTGAAACAGCCGGCTCCTCGTCACCCCGGAGCCGGCCGAGATGCAGGCTGAGAATGAAAAAACAGGCGATCGTTGTCAGGAAGAAAGAAATGTGGCGCATGGTTCCCCGTTGCCGGAGAGGGTAAGGCTGGTTGAACGGCGGCCTGGCTGACCGCATCCGGCATCTGCAAGGATAAGACCGGCGGCAATAAAGACAAGCTGGATTCTAGCCCAGGTATGCGATCAGCTTCTTCGCTTGCAGATGAATTCGCCAAAGGAAGCCGCATCGAGAGTGTTGACCACCCGCTCGGCCTCGAAGCCCGCCTTGCGGGCGATCCCCACGCCAAAACGGATATCTCCGATTCCGGCGACCCGATGCGCATCGGGATTGACGCTGGTCAACAAGCCAAGCTCCCGCGCCCGGGGCCCATGCCGCCAGTCAAGATCCAGGCGCCTGGGATTCGCGTTGACCTCCACCACGACTCCCTCCTTCGAGGCCGCGCTGAGTACCCGCTCCATGTCAAGGGCAACTCCATCCCGCCTCAGCAACAACCTCGTGGTTACATGACCGAGCATCGTGGTATAGGGATTGGAGATGGCCCGAAGCACCCGCTCGGTCATCTCTTCGACAGGCTGGTTGAAACTCGAATGAAGCGAGGCGATCACAAAATCAAAAAGTTTCAGCACATCCTCCTCATAGTCGAGGGAACCGTCCGCGAGTATGTCGGACTCGATCCCCTTGAAAATCCGAAACCCTTTCATTGAATCGTTGAGACGATCGATCTCCTCGTGCTGCCTCTTCACGTCATCCGGCTTGAGCCCCCCTGCATAAAAAGCTGACTGGCTGTGATCGGTGACTCCCATATAGGAGAGACCATGAGAGCGCGCCGCCTCGGCCATCTCTTCGATGCTCGCCTCCCCATCGCTGTATTCGGTGTGCATATGCACCAGCCCCCTGATGTCTTCCTCCTCGACCAGGTCTGGCAGGCTGGAGTCGGCAGCCTGCTCGATCTCTCCAAAATTTTCACGGAGCTCGGGATGAATGAAATCGAGACCAAGCACTCGATGGATATCCTCTTCACTGGCGCACTCGATCAACTCGTCGCCGCGAAAGATCCCGTACTCATTGAGCTTGAGGCCCTGCTTCTTCGCCAGGGCGCGCAGCGCCGTATTGTGTTCCTTCGAGCCGGTGAAATGACAGAGCGCGAAAGGAAGCTGAGACTCCTCGACCATCCGAAAGTCGACCCCGAGTCCGCCTGGGCAGCGCAGGCTGGTCTTGGACTCCCCCCTGGCTATGATCTCGGCCTCCTCGTTCCAGGCACAGATGTGGTCAACGACCGCGGCAGGGTCCGCCGTCGAAACCACGAGGTCGAGATCCTTCATCACCTCCTTTGCCCGCCGGTAGCTGCCGGCGATTTCCACCCGACTGACAACCGCGCACCCCGTCATGTATTCGAGCAATTCCGCAACCACCTGCTCGCATTCAGCTCTCAGATACATACCCGACACGGACTGGATGTAATCGATCCCCTGAAGGATCTTCTTCTCTGTCTTGGAGCCAAAACCCTTGAAGCTGGCAAGGCGGCCTTCGCTGCAGGCCTCGGTCAGGGAATCGAGGTCATCGAGCCCCATATCTTTCCAGATCACGCGAATCTTCTTCGGTCCGAGACCGGGTACATCGAGCATGGCCCGAACCCCAGCCGGGACCGCCACGTGCAATTCCGCAAGCCTAGCTGTCTCTCCTGTGGTCACCAGGTCGGCTATGATCCCGGCGATAGATTCCCCTACGCCCTTCACCGAGGTCAGCTCCCCGGCCTCCACAAGCTTCACCAGGTCATCTTCCAGGCCCTCCAGAGCCCTCGCTCCACTACGGAAAGACCGCGATCGAAACGGATTATCGGACTCCAGATCGAGCAAATCAGCCATGAAATGCAGGGTCTTGACGACCTGGGTACGATCCAATGGGCACACTCCCCGGAAAGAAGAAAAAACCTGATGGTGATCATTTGCCACCCCAAGATGTGTCGATATAATACCGGGTTTCCCCCTCATGTTAACAGGGTCTAAAATAGCCGGAACCGCCTCGGGAAATGACTGAAAGTACAAAACTCAAGCCTATCGAAAGTATCCGCAATATCGCGGTAATCGCTCACGTTGACCACGGAAAAACGACCCTGGTCGACAAGCTGCTCAAGGAAACGGACTCGCTCCCCAGCCACCAGGACCTGGGTGAATGCATCCTCGACTCCAACGATCTCGAGCGGGAGCGCGGAATCACCATCCTTGCCAAGAACATCTCTCTGCCCTACAGGGGCGTCAAGATCAACCTGATCGACACTCCAGGTCACGCCGACTTCGGCGGCGAGGTGGAACGAGTCCTGCAGATGGCTGACGGAGTCCTGCTGCTGGTGGATGCCGCGGAGGGCCCCATGCCCCAGACGCGCTTCGTCCTCAAGAAGGCCTTTGGCCATCGGCTGCGCCCGCTGGTCGTCATCAACAAGATCGACCGGCCCGACAGCCGGCTCAGCGAGGTTGTCGATGAGATCGGCGAGCTCTTCCTTGAATTGGCTGAAGAGCTCGAGCTCGACACAGTCAGCGATTTCGGCGGCGAGGACGTCCTTGATTTCCCGATCGTCTACGCCTCGGCAACAGGCGGCTACGCTCGGCTCAGCCCGGAAGATGAAAATGATAACGTAACCCCGCTGCTCGACATGATGATCGACCAGATTCCTCCTCCAATCGTCGAGCAGGAATCCCCTCTACAGCTCCAGATCACCACCATCGACTACAACGACTATGTCGGGCGTATTGGCATCGGACGGGTCACCAAGGGCACAATCGAAACCGGGGACAGGATCATGGTCTGCGGACGGGAAGAGAGCAGGGAAGAGAGCGTAACCGACCTCTTCATCTTCGACAAACTTGGTCGAGCGCCGATCAACAAGGTCACCGCCGGCGACATCTGTGCGGTAACAGGAATCGGTGAAGTCGAGATTGGTGACACCATCACCGACCCGGAGAGCCCCGATCCCCTTCCGCGCATCGACATCGACCTGCCGACCATCTCGATGGTCTTCCAGGTCAACAACAGCCCCTTCGCCGGAACAGAAGGAAAATTCGTGACCTCGAGGCAGCTCCGCCAGCGGCTCTATAAAGAGCTCGAATCCAATGTCGCGCTTCGTGTTGAGGATCTGCCACTGGGCGGATCCTTCGAAGTCTCGGGCAGAGGAACTCTCCATCTCGGAATCCTCATCGAAAATATGAGACGAGAGGACTATGAATTCCAGGTGGGCAAGCCGCGGCCCATCTTCATCGAAGAAGATGGGCAGAGGAAAGAACCGATGGAGCTGCTCCACGTACAGACCTCAGAAGAAAGCTCTGGCAAGGTGATCGAGCTGGTCGGTGCGCGCAGGGGAGAAATGACCAGGTATGAGCTCCAGGGTGAGCGAATTCTCATGCAGTTCAAGGTTCCCGCCCGGGGATTGATCGGTGTGAGCTCGCGCCTGATGAGCCTCACCGCGGGCGAGGCGATCGTCTGCCACAATTTCGATGGATACGAACCTCACAAGGGTTCGATACCGGGCCGCGCAGCTGGCGTCATGGTCTCCAGCGAAAGAGGCAAAGCCGTCGGCTACGCGCTGTTCAATCTGAAAGACCGCGGCCCCATGTTCGTCGCCCCAGGCGACCCGATCTACGAAGGAATGATCGTTGGTGAGCATTGCAAGGAGGACGACATCACGGTCAACCTGTGCCGCGAGAAGAAGATGACCAATGTCCGCGCCTCCGGCAGTGACAAGAACATTCTCCTGAGTCCCCCGCGGATCATGTCGATCGAAGAAGCTCTCGAGTATATCGAGGATGATGAGCTTCTCGAAATCACCCCGAAAAGCTACCGGCTCAGAAAGCGTGTCCTGAACGCAAAGCTGCGGCGCAAGGATCAGCGAGACTGAGTGACCCCCCAGGCAGGCGGTTCTCACACTGGAGATTCCGAGATCAGCATTGAAATCTGGAAACCCGAGCTGCCCGGCCTGCTCGTCACCGCGTTCCTGGTACCCTTCCTGACGATGTGGATCCTGGGATCCGGAGGGATCGCCGGCTGGCTCAAGCTGCGCCAGGGCCTGAGAACGGGAGACACCCGCAAGCTCTTCCATTTCTCAATCTTCTTTCTCGCCATTTATGTCCACGCCAGCTACGGACCGGCGGGCGTCAACCTGCTGGGCTGCCTCGCGGCAATCTATATCGGCTATTGCCTGTTGCGCGGCGATGGCAACCCGCTCTACGAGGCCATGGCCCGGGAATCCGACCACCCGCGAAGATCTCTTCACATCCTCATCCCCTTCCTGGCCACTGCGGCCGGCGGCATCTGCTCACTCTCGCTGTTTGGAGAGCACGCTCTCTTCGGATTCGCAATCTGTGGAATCGCCGACGCTATAGCCGAACCAGTGGGGATTCGGCTCGGTCGGCATCGCTACCGCAGCTGGAATCTTCCCGGCTGTGAAGCTTCCCAACGCTCACTGGAAGGAAGCCTGGCTGTATTCGTCGTCTCCTTCGCGATCGCTGTGCTCATCCAAGCCACCACCCTCAACCCACTACCGCCGCTTTCCCTCACCGACAGCCTGCTTCCGGCTGCTGTAATCGCAACGGGAGCAACGCTCGTTGAAGGACTCTCACCCCACGGAACGGATAATTTCACCCTCCAGGTCGCGGCCTCCGGGCTTGCATTCACCTGCGCAAACCTGTCCAGCGCGGCTTGAGCCCATCGGGTCCCCGATTCCCCCCGGATGTGAGGAGGACCGCGTGGAGAGGACTTGGTTAAGTCCCCACCACACGGCCCTTTATTTGGCGGGCTCCTGTTAAGGAGGAACGTAGGGTGTTGGGTTTTGGGTCTCTACCCCTGTAAATGCAATCGTCATGCCATTCGGAAAAAGAGGCATATGTTGTCATAAGTCTATATTTCCCAATGCCAGGTTATGGATAACCCTGAGACTGTTTTGCCAAGTGACAGATTATCTGACACTTTTCGGCTTCCACCTGCCCCTGCAGGAACCATCCTAAAAGACCCTGCCAAAAACCGCCTTGAGGTAGCGCGACTCCGGACAATGAGCAGAAACAGGATGATCCGATGACGCGCCCCCATGGTGGAAGATGCGGAAATCCCGGCCGGAAAGCTCAGCCGCATGCTGCAGGATCCGCAGGAAGTGCTCCTGGGAAACCAGGCCGGAGCAGGAACAGGTCAGAAGGATTCCCCCTGGAGCGATAGCCTGCATTGCCAATTTGTTGATATCAAGATAGCGCCGCTCCGCTTCTTCAAACCGATCCCTCTCTCGCGCCCATTTTGGAGGATCGATGATGATGACCTCGAAAGGCTCAACCGCGTGCCGCTGCCGCTTCAGGTAATGAAAGATGTCCTCATGCACCCACTCGATGCTGGCTCGATTGAGCTTCTCATTTCGCCTGGCCATCGCCAGGGCTTCTTCATCTAGATCCACCCCCACCACGCGACCGGCTTTTCCAAGAGTACGGGCGGCGATCGCCATGGCCCCGGTATAGCAGCACCCATCGAGCACCTTTTTCCCCCGCACCATGGTGGCCAGCCTGGCCCTGTTCTCCCGCTGATCGAGAAAGAAACCCGTCTTATGACCCGAGGGACTTACAAGCAACCTCACCTTGCCCTCTGTGATCTCCACCTCCTGCTCCTCGCCTGCGCCGGGCGGCTGGTACTCCGGAACACCCTCACGCTGAGCGGCCACGCTAGGCGGCTTGAGCACCTGGCGAGAGCCGGGAAACATCTCCTCCAGGATCGCTCCGAGCTCCGCCCTGCGGCGGTAGAAGGCGTAGCTGTATGGCTGCACAACGAGCAGGTCGTTGAACTTGTCGATCACCAGTCCGCCCAGTCCGTCCCCTTCCCCATGAACCACCCTCCAGGAATCTGTAACCTTGTCGAGCCGGAGAATCTCCAGCCGCAGATCGCGCGCGACCTCCAACTTCTTCCGAAGAAAATCGTCATCAAGCTGGCACTCTGCATCAGGCGTCATGATCCGCACCGCGATCTGGGATCTGCCATGGTAGAAGCCTCTGCCGACCGGCTCACCATCGGAGGCCTGCACGGCCACCTCATCTCCATCGGAAAGACCCGATGGGAAAAACTTGAACATGCGGCGGAAAATCCACGGATGGGCGTTGAGAGTCTTCTCCCCTTTCAGTTCCAGCGTAGGAACTGAATAGGACGGCGGGTTAGAATGTTCTTGGGCCGACTCGGAGAAGGCACCTTCTGATGTTTCACTCATGGCCTCGAAAGAAAACCTAAATCGACTCTTTTTTCCATTCCAAACCGTGCAGCTTCTTTTTTCCTGCGGCGAAAGGCCCTCCAGCGCCTGCTGATTGAATAGCGACCGTGCCTCCATCTGAAAACAAAACCACTGGATCTTCATACCATCGGCTGGAGGCTCGAAACCTGCTGGTCAACTACGACGAGATCGCCCTCAAGCGAGGCAACCGGCGACACTTTGAATCCCGGCTGCTGAAAAACATCCGCGCCGCGATCAAGGATCTCGGCGGATCTCATCTGCAGCCCCGCTTCGGCCGCTTCCTGCTCAGGCTCTCAAGCGAGACTCCCCTCGACAAGGTCTGCGGGCGGCTCTCACGAATACCTGGAATCGCGGTTTATTCGCCCTGTATTTCCACCTCGGCGGACCTCGACAGCGTCAGGGCAGCGATGGATTCCATCATCGACCAATTGCTTGCCCGCGGCGAACAGCCGGAGAGCTTCGCCGTTGTCTCCCGCCGGGCCAACAAGGAGCTGCCCTTTACCTCCACAGATGCCAACGCGACCATCGGCGCCCACGTGCAAGGGCGGACTGGCTGGAAGGTGCGGCTCAAAAAACCTCAACTCTCCCTCTACCTCTTCTTCGTCAACAACGACTGCTTCCTCGCCCTCGACCGGCTCCCCGGGCTCGGCGGCCTGCCGACAGGAAGCACAGGGAGAGTGGCCTGCCTGCTCTCGGGGGGGATTGACTCACCCGTCTCCTCCGCGAGAATCATGAGGCGAGGAGCGGACGCTCTCTTCATCCACTTTCACAGCTACCCCCATACCAGCATAGCCAGCCAGGACAAGGTCAGGAAACTGGCCGAGCGCATCCTCCCGCCCGGCCGGAGCGCCAGGCTCTACATGGTTCCCTTCGCCGGCACCCAGAACCGGATCATCACCGAATGTCCCTCGAGGCTGAGAGTCATCCTCTACCGCCGCTACATGGTGCGGGCCGCCGAGGCCATCGCCAGGAAGGAAGACGCCCTGGCCCTGGTAACCGGCGACAGCCTCGGGCAGGTGGCCAGCCAGACCCTTGAGAACCTGCACACCATCGACAGCGTCGCCACCATGCCGATCCTCAGGCCGCTGGTCGGCATGCACAAGGCGGAAATCATCGAGGACGCCAGGCGGATGGGAAGCTTCGATACCTCGATCGAGCCACACGACGATTGCTGTTCATTCCTGATGCCTCCGAAACCCGCGACAAGATCGACCCCGGAACAATTGGAAGCCGCCGAGAAGTCTCTCGACACCGAGAAGGAGGTGCTCGAGCTTGTCGAGGCCGCGAGCATTGAGACGATAAGAGGCCGACTCGACTGATGTCCGGATTTTTTTATCATCAGGGTGGTGGAAGGCTCGGGCAAGTTTCAGTAAAACGGCGCTATCCACCGCAGATCGGAGACACGGAGTAGAGCTTATGTCCAGGATTGGAGTCTTGCTGGCCACGGGATTTGAGGAGATCGAGGCTGTCACCATCATCGATGTGCTGCGTCGCGCTGAGCTCGATGTCATCATCCTGGGAGTCGATGGCGACACCATCCGCGGCGCGCACGGTCTCCAGGTGGCTGCAGACCAATCGCTTGCCGAAGGGCAGGAAGAAGACTGGGCTGCCATCGTGCTGCCCGGCGGTCTTCCCGGAGCGACCAACCTGCGTGACAATCCCCGGGTGATCGAGCTCATCCGGTCGACCCACTCAAGGGGAGGGATGCTGGCGGCCATCTGCGCCGCCCCGATCGTACTCGGACGCGCCGGGGTCCTCCAGGAACGCCGGGCCACCTGCTATCCGGGCTTCGAGAACGGGTTAGATGGAGCCGAATGCTCCGAGGAGAGGGTGGTAGTCGACGGGAACATCACGACCAGCCGCGGACCTGGAACTTCACTGGATTTTTCGCTGAGCCTGGTCGCCCAGCTGAAGGACCAGCAAACCGCGGATGCCCTGCGTGAAGGTATGCTGATCAACGCCTGAGCACGACTGCGCTCGCGCCGGGCGGCAGCTCCTCATCCCTGACCTGCCACCTCCAGGAACCTAACATCCCCCCGTCATCGGGAAGCCCGCGACAAGACGGCCACAGGGTTTGAGGGCCTGGCTGGTACAATCGGTGTATGGCCCGCCCAAGCGGCGCCCGACACTGAAAAAAACTCAAGCTCGGCTTCACGGATTCGGGAGCGGCACGCTGCTCGCGAAAGTTCCTGGCCGAGACTTCCAACCTGATCGAGTTATTCATGCGAGCTTCCTCCCGGCTCTGCGGCCTCCCCATCCTCCTGGTTGCCACATCCTGCATAGCAGGCTGTCAAGCCGTCGCCTCGTATCCACGACGTACATCGTGGCCTCAGAAGGATGTCGTGGTGGCTTCCATCAGTCTCTCGAAGAAGCTGAACCTGGAGGAATACAGGCGGATCGCGACAGTCGAGGCGATGAGATTCTTCAGCGCCCCATCCCCCACAAACCATCCGGTGCATGAGGTCTTCTGCGAATTTTTCGTATCCGGAAAAGGCGGCGACGCGCCTGGACGAGTCGCCAGGGTCAAGATCTCGACCTCGCTGGCCGGCTGTGAAGACGAGGAGAGGCTGAAGCTCTCCCTCAAATCGAGAACCTATATCTATTACTGAACGGACCCTCGCCGATCATGCCATCCCGAATCATGGACCCTGTCCTTCACGCAACCAGGTTCGCAGCCGTTATCACCCTCTGCCTGGTCTCCTGCGGGTGCGGTCTCGCCTACAAGAACCGTCTCAGCCGGGATGGTTTTGTCGTCTATACAAACGATGGGCAAGGCTTCCTCGAGAAGACCGGCGACCAGATCGAAACCATCTATGATTCTCTCGCGGAGGTCTTTGAGATCTCCAAACCCTTCCCCTGGACCACGAGAATCTTTCTCGATGGACAGGCCGAAGGAGTCCTCGACTATTCCTACAACCCCGACCTGCTGGGATACTACGTACCCTTCCTGCAGATGATTCGGATCGACAGCCGGGCCGCCGCCTCCAACCTGGTCTCCGACCTCGACCAGGTGCTCCTGCACGAGATAGCCCACCACTTTCTCGTCAACGAGCTGCCGGGGATCTCCGGCAAGTGCTGGCTCAACGAAGGACTTGCCGGAAACCTCGAGGTTGGAGTCATCGAAAAGGACCGGGCGGAGTTCCCCCTGCTCAATCCCGTTCTGCTCAAGATTGCCCAGCGCGAAATCACGAAAAAAAAGGACCGGCCGCTGCTGGCAGAGCTGCTGCAAAGCGACTGGAAAGATTTCCATGACGAAGAGACCCGCGAGATGAACTACGCACTCTCCTGGTCCATCGTCTACCACCTGCTCACCAGGGAGCTCCCAACGGCGCTGTCTCTCAAGGAGAGAATCAACAGGGTTCACGCCATGGACAAAACCGAGATCTCGGCCCTGGAGAGTAGCTGGAGAACGAGCGTCCTGGGGCTTGACCTCGTCACTGAGCTCAGCCGGCTCGCCCGCCTTGCCCTCCCCGAAAAGAAGATGACCTCGGCGTGGGCTATCAATGAGCTCTGCAAGGTCCGCGGGACCGATGTCAGGCGCTCCCTGGGAACGCTGGTGAAGCTCTTCGAAGCTCCCTTCCCGCAAACGCGGGAGGATGCCTATATTTCTTTCCTGAGGCTGCTGTCGAGCAATCCCCAGGCTCCCTTCCTCGAGCCTGAACAGACGGCGAAGGCGCTTACCCGTCTCCAGGCCATCATCGCAGACAGCGAGGCCAGCCCCCTGCTGAGAGCCCGTCTTGTAGGCAATCTCGAGCGCCACCGCGCTCTCAGGAACGACTGGATCCCCCTGCTGGTCGACACACTCGAAGACTCCCGCCCCATCGTGCGTGCGGCGGCAGCGTCAGCGCTCTCGAAAATGGCCTCCAAGCCGACCATCGTCAGCCCGGCTTTCTGGACCTCCGCTCCCACCTCGAAAAGAAACGAGGAGGTCAGCGAGTGGAAGAGATGGCTGGTGGACCGCGCGCGGCGATAGAGATCTCTCCCGGATGACCAGGCGTAAATCAGTCTCCTGCTGGAGATTCCACATCTTCAAGGCGCCAGAGCACCAATCCGCTCCACAGCTTGGGGTAAAAATACGTGGTCTTATGAGGGAAGACCTCCTCTCCATCGATGACCTCCTGGAATTCGCCCCGGCCCACCGGGCGCATTCGAAAGAGCAGGTCTCCGCGGCCGGCCCGTAGAGCTTCATCCTCTCCCGTCCCATCCTTGTAGAAGGAGACCTCCGGCTCTTCGTCCGCGAGAGGCGCAAGCCAGGACCCGATGATCTCATCCTGTACGATTCCGTAGCTGGTGGCGGCTGCTCCGCTCTTGCCGGTGAGAGCTTTCTCGCCAAGGCGATAGCACCTCGCCGCATCAGCCGTCTCCACCCTTATCTCCCAGTCATCTTCTCCTGCAGGGTCGAGCCATTCATCCAATAGCGCGAGCGCCCGGGGAACGTCGCCCGAATCGCGCAGTTTGAGAAGACGATGAGTCGCGAGGATCGAGACCCCCTCGCTCCGGAGATTCGCGAAGGTCATCATCTTCCAATCGGTCCCGGGCACCTGCTGCCCGGATTCCTCCAGGGCCTTCCTGTAGAGAAGACCCGTGGTGTAACGATGATGCCCATCGGCGATAATCGGCCGCTGCTCACCCATGAGCTCCGTCAACCTCAGTGTGCTGGCGGGGTCGGTAACAGGGTAGAGGGCGTGGACCTCTCCGGATGACGCCTCGACCGCCATGACCGGCTCGCCATTGGAAACCTCATCGAGAAGAGAATCGATCTCGCCGGCGGCATCATTGTAAAGGAGCAGGATGCTCTCGAGATTGCAGCGCGTCGCCTCCAGCAGGCTCTGGCGATCCCGGACCACCTTTGGAAAGGTCTGCTCATGAGGCTGGACAATCCTCTCATCGAATTCATGAAGCCGTCCCAGGGCAACGAAGGAAACCATCCGGGCCCGGGTGTCGGTCCCGGGAACGGTATATTCGACCGTACAGACGTAATAAACGGGACTGTCCTCATACGCCAGGACACCCGATTCAATCCAGCCCTGGAGCAATTGCGCGCGTCCCTCATAAGAAGGGACCTCCCCGGGCCTGTCACCGAGAGTCAACTGAACGATATTACACGGGGAAGCATCCAGGATGGCCTGGTGGGCTTCAGGCGAGAGAACATCGTAGGGCGGCGCGGTCACCACGGGCGCGTCCTGGCCGACCTTTTCGGCAACCTTACCGAGGTCGAACCTCAAGCCCCTGAATGGAGCTATATCCATGAATCAAGTCCCTGTCTTCTTCAGGCTCCCCGGGTTTTCCTCAGCCGGTTTCCCGAAAACCAGCGAGCCGGAGAGCCGAGCCAATCTTATTTCTCAGAGCCAGCCTTGCTGGCCGCCTGGCGGGCAAGATCATCGCGGCAAAGCGACAATGCGATCATCGCATAAGCGGTATCAAGCGTAGGAAGGTTTTCCCACCATCTGCCGCTGGTATTTTGCCAGTGCCCGTCCGGGCCCTGCAGCTTCATAAGATGATCAGAAAGCTCCGCGGCCCAGCTATGCTTCACTCCCTTGGAGTCGACAAGGATGGGCTCGCCATAGACCGAGAGGGTCTTGGCCATGGTGTGATAGTAATAATAAAGTCCCTGGAGGCCGGCCTTGGGATTCGCCGGCGTCCGCATGCCTGGATTCTCCGCCAGGCTGAAGTTGGCCGAGATCCACTTGAAGGCGCCCTGCACCCTGGGGTCCTTCTTGTCGGTATTGGCATAGAGGAGGCTCTTCAAGCCCTGGTAGGTCATGCTTCCGTAAGAAGAATAGGCGGTGCTCCCATCATCAAGAGACTCGCTGGGACCCCTCGTATCATTCGGAGCATACCGAAACCCCCAATCCTTCGTGGACCCGATACCTGACTTGCCCAGGAGCGCGTCACCCGCGGGGCTGTTCTGGCAGCGTGAAACGAAGAGCTGCAGCTTTTTCCAGAAGGGTTCACTGGCGGAAAAGCCCGCCTCGCGCATCGCCTCGGCGGCGTAAGCCGCATTGGAAAGATCACCGCGAAGGGAGCCGCTCTGGCCTACCGACCCGAAGCTGAGGTGTTCATCCTTGGAGTAATTCGTACGCTCGTCTCTCTGCTGGGTAACGATAAACGCCCGCGCCCTCCTGATGGGCTCGGAGTAGGCGACCCTGTCGAGCTTGACCAGCGCCATCAAGGCGACCGAGGTACGATAATTCTTCAGCACCGGATCCTTTGAATGGTAGAACCCTCCATCGGGCTGCTGATGCGCGAGGAGATAGGCTACCGCCTTGGACATGAACGGCCCGTCAACAACCGTGTATTTCCGCGGGTGGATGGCGCAGGTATAAACTATGAAGGCTGTGATTCCGACATCGGAAACGTCCTTTACCCGTGACTCACTGCCAAACGGGCCATAGCCTCCATCGGGGTTCTGGTTCTTCGCCAGGAACTTGACTCCCTTGTCGAGCGAATCCTTGAGGGGATCAGCGTAGCCGAGGGAAGACGTGAAAAGAAAAAGGACCGTTAACGCGGTGGTAAGTATTTTTCGCATGGACAGTAACCTGTGCTCAATTACCTGTACTCAATCTACCTGTACTCAATCTACCTGTACTCAATCTACCTGTACTCAATCTACCCGTACTCAATTCTTCAATAATTCCTCAAAACTGATGGGCTGTACATGCCGGCTGTTGTTTTAAAACCGTTTTCAGCCTGATACCGAGTCCCCGTCCAACCTGATTCTAAGGCTTCCATTTGCCTTTGGTCAAGAATATGGACTCAGTTCGACAGCCTTACCTTATAGCATGAGGCCTGCCAGGACTCTTGCCAGAAGTGCCTTGGCGGTTATCGGTACCATTCCGGCATTCACCTTGGTCCGACTCGCGTAACTGTTATACGATAAAAGACCGGTGATGATCTGGATCGGCATCCCCGGAGACTCACTGAGAAATTCCCGCAGGCCATCCAAAACGAGCAGCGAATGATTTCACCCCACGAACTCTGGTCTCGACACCCAACCTGGCTGGTGGTCATCAGCATCCTCTGGGGAGCCGCCGGCTTGAGCGCCCAGGGAAAAAGCTCCCCGAAGGCCACGCCGGCTGAAAAATCCGCGCTGCCTCCGCCTATCTTCTTTCTCAGGGATGGAAGCAGGATAACGGGTGTTCCCGGTTTCGATTCTCTGCAGGTAAAAACCCGCTACGGTGTCCTGAAGGTCCCCTCCTCCGACCTCGTCCGACTTCGGCTGACCCTGCGAATAGAGGATGATCCCGACGAGCTTATCGAGCTCGAGATCCAGCGGCTGGGGGAACCTGAATTCGAGGAGCGGGAAACCGCCATGGATGCCCTGCGCGAGTTCGGCTCCAGGGCTCTTCCTTATCTCGAAAAATTAACGAGCTCCGCTGACGAAGAGCTGCGAAACCGATGCTCACTGCTCATTGGAGAGATCAAGTCGAGAGCCAAGGAGAGCAACAAGCATGGAGATGAGTTTCCCGCCCTGATCGGAGGCTCGGATGAGATCATCACCAAGCGGTTCAAGATCCGTGGATCCATCCAGGACAGCAGCTTCAAAATCAAGAGCCGCTACGGCATCCTCGACATCAAGATTGCCGACATCCTCGGAGTGGATTTCCGCTCCACAGGGAATATACAGGAGACGGTTTCCATCTCCGGCAAGCAGGTCGTTCCGGGAAACTGGGCCGACACGAAGCTCTTTGTCGCGCCTGGGACGACCCTGAGGATCCGAGCCTCCGGAAACCTGCTGGTCAAGAACTACAACCTCAACAGCGGCCCCCAGGGGACCACTCGCTACACCGGCAATACCTATAAAAACTTCCCGATGCTGTCGCTCGTAGGAAAGATCGGTCGAAAGGGAACCCCGTTCCTCATCGGCGCCAACTACAAGACCATCACCAGGGCAGAGGGCACCCTGCAATTGGGCGTGATCCCCTTCCGCATGAACTACACTGCGACTGGAGCCTATAAGGTTCGCGTAACCACTGGAGAGTGACGCCTCCCGGGGAGAGCCCGGAGCGCCGGACCACTCTCTATTCACATGGCATCGTGCATTCGAGAGCATCCTCGGTCGGATCCAGCCCGAAAATATAAGGACCCGGAGCGGGCGGCAGCAAACCGGAACGGAACATCCAGCGAAGCAGGTAAACCGCGTCCCCGATGTCGAGCACGCCATCATCGTTTCCATCGCAGGCGTCCTCGCAACTGGGCACGAAGTCAAATTCCTGCGCCAGAACCGTAGCCATGAGCACCGATATCGGATCGCTGATAGTGACCCTGTTGTCGAAGTTGCAGTCACCCCTCTGGAAGAGCCTGGCCGAGTCGATGACCACCCCGCTATTGACCGTCCTTGCGCTGAGGGACTGGTTCGCTGCCGAGTAGACATTCTGCAGCGGAACCCGGCCGCGTACATTGGCGCCATCGCAGAATTCGATCGGAAGCTCCTCACCACAACTCACCCTGGAGTCGATCTCGAACTGAACGCTACCCACCATCAGCGGCTGCGAGGTGGGCGGCAGCGTGTCACCCCTGAATGGGGGCAATGTCTCAACAAGAACGGCCAGCAGCATCTCACAACCGTCGCCATCGCCGGGATCGTTGTCGCATTGAAATTCGACAAAGTCAGCTGCGATCACGGAGGTGATCGCCTCAGGCGGAATCCTGAACGACTCCTCGATACAGTTCAGTCGGCAATCATAGCAGAAGACCATCGAGAAGCCCTGGAGATGGTCGTTCTGCGCCGGGCCGGGAATGCCATCTTCCGGCGAATTGTAGTAGAAGAAGACCTCCGCTCTCTGGCTCGGAAAGCCTCTGACTGCCAGGGGAGAACCGCCCTCGCCGCGCTGGTTAGAGCCCACGAAGAAGGAAGCTCCTCCGCCCCCGGGGCCGACCTGGGCCTGGGAAGCTGTAGTTGAAATCAACAGAACGGCAAACAGCACCACGGCCTGCAGGCTCAATGCATGCAGCAGATGCTGAAAACAGGGCAAAAGGCCCTGGCTCGCAGTTGCATTCCTCTTAGCTTCGATTCTCATCATATCCAAATGACCCAATTAGAGCCTCGGGAGAGACCGGTTCCGGCCGGTGAGAGTTAAAGAACAACTTGCCCAAAGGGTCGGAACTGAAAGGGCGCAAGGAGCCTTGGAGACCTCCTCACTCAAACACAATACCGATTTTACCGCTTGGGTATGGAGGCGGATGGCAGCATCCCCAAAATTTACGCTAACGGTATCATATATGTTTATTCCACAAGGATTTGTGAAAATAAAAAAATCTAAAAGATGGGAAACTCCTTGCATGATTTTGAGCTTCAGATAGTTTTTTTTTGATATGGAAAGCGTACAGGAAACAACCAAAGACCGTCAGGGCAGTGATATCCAACTTTCCTCAACAAGGCTGGCGACGGCCCTGTTCCTCCTCTCCACCGCAACAGTGCTGTTCACGCTGGCGCTCTTCAAGCTGCTCAGCTTCTTCATCATGCCCTCGCTGTTCTTCGACCTGCTCTTTATCGGTTTTCCCCTCGGCGCCTTCATTGGCGTACGCTTCTTCAAGATCAACCTTGAAGCCTTCAGCAAAACACTCTGGATCGTACAGGCTGTGATGTTCCTGTCGGTCGCGGCGGCTCTCTCGTGCAAACATTTCGACTACCTCAGAGCCCACCTCTTTGAGGTCGACCTCTATAAGCTGCTGATCCAGATGGGAACCTTTACGGGCCTCTTCGTACCTTTCTTCTGCGCCTACGGCCTGAGCGAATACCTCGGCTACCAGGTGGGGCGAGAGCGCCTGCGCGGACGGATGCCCCTGGTCTACGGACTCTATCTATTCGGAGCCGCATTCGCATACATCTTCATCCAGTTCGCCCTCCCCGCCCTCGGAATCGCCCGTATTATCTGCATGTCTATTTTTCTCGTAACCCTCGCCTCTGTCCTCATAGCGAAACGAGGACCGGGAAGAAAATTTCTCGTCATCGAGACGGCCATCCTTCTCTGCGCCGCGATGGTCCCCTACAACCCGATCGAGGAAGGCTTCCTCCGCCTCTACAAGGGAGACAGCCCGCAATCCACTGCGGCCTATACCGATAAGGGCTTCGACTTCGCCTTCCAGGAATGGGGCGACTACAGCCTCACCGAGATCATGGAAAACAAGGCGCACAAAGAGGGCGATCCCGGCCCGAAATTTACCGGGTTCTACAACGACCTGATGCAGTGGGAGTTTTCGCCCCAATACGGATTTACCGAGCGGTCACTCGGAATGCTGCCCATCAACTACGCCCCCAGGGGCGGCAGCATCGTCATCATCGGATCAGGCGGAGGGCGCCAGGTCCGCTGGGCTCGTCAGCCGAGATTCGACTTCAAGGAAATCGTCGCTTTAGAGCTCGAGCCGGCCGTACTCAAGGCTGTCCGTGGCGAAGAGTTGAAGGAGAAGTTTTCCAGGGTCTACGAGGGCGAGGAAGTCAGCCCCATCCGGCATGAGGCCAGGGGGTTCATGGAAAGCTCGGACCGGAAATTCGACCTGATCTACCTGCCGAGCGTAGGCGGCTATCCCCAGATGATGCTGGAGCCGGGCAATATGATCCGCACCGTTGATGCCTACGTCACGTTGCGCGACCGTCTCAGCGAAAAAGGGCTCCTTGCGATCTGGTATCCCACAGGGCTTGATCCCAAGGGGATCCTGACCAACCAGTATGTGCAGACCCTGCGCAGCGAGAAGGTCAACCTTGTCGTCAAGGCCTATTTCAACTCACAGGAATTCCTCATCCTGGCGGGGCGGAACAAGGATGCCCCGTTCCTTGACCTCGATGAGGTCGACAAGTTCCTCCTGGCTGAGGATTACGGGATCAGGCTGCCCCCGAATCCGTCGGCACGCTGCGGCCCCTACACCGTCATCGACGAGGAAGGTTTCTCCGCCATCAGCGATGACCAGCCTTTCCTGGCAGGAAACGTAAGCCATATTTTTTCACTGGCGCAGGTCAGCAAGCTCTTCGCGATAACAGCGGGCCTGTTGTGCTGTATTGGAGTCGTCCTTGTCTTCGCCTTGCGAAAACGAGGCGACCCGAAAATCGAAGGACGCAGCTACCTGCAGGTCATCCTGATCAGCTTCCTCATTGGAGCCAACTTCCTCATCCTGGAGCACTACCTGATCCTCGCGCTCTTCAAAAAACTCTATGTCTTTCACGACGCGCTGGTCCTGGGAGCCATCAGCTTCCTCATTCTCTCCGGGCTCGGCAGCATCTTCAGCTCGATTCGCCTCCTGCCCATCTTTCAATTAACCGGCTCGATCTTCTGCATCCTCCTGCTCTTCCTTCAGCCAGAGCTGTCGCCGACCGCCACCATCCTCCTGCTCGCGCCTGTCGCCTTTGTCACGGGGAGCTATTTCCCCGTACTCTTTGAGCAGGCATCTCACAACCCCCTGGCCGTCTTTGCCATGGACGCGGTAGGTGCCGGGCTTGGATCGATGACGGCGTTCTTTCTCCCGATCGCATTCGGTTTTGACACCTTCTTCCCCGTGGCGGCTGGAATCTTTATCCTTACGAGTATCTGCGCCTACCTCTTCTTCAGGCAGCCTGGCGCTAGCGAAACAGGGGGTGAAGACCCTTCCGGACAACCCGGCGATGGACCCGCCCCTGATGGCGCGAAGGAGGCTCCGGCATGAATGAAATGAGGCGAGCTTCCCCCATGCGGCCGGCCGCTCTCGGGCTGACAGCGCTCCTGTTCTTCGTCCCGGCCTGCAGCGAGAAACCGCAGGAAGATCTCTCCCTGCCATCGAAAAAGAACCTCTACGAATACTCCATCGCCGTTGCCAGGCGCGCGCGGTCCCTGGTCCCGCAGGAGAGAGCGCGGGCGCTGTTCAACATCGGTTCCGTCCACGAACGCTTTGGGATGAACGAGAAGGCCGTGGCGCTCTTTCGTCAAGGGCTCAAGGTCAACCCGGTCACGGTCGACGTCTATTTGTCACTTGCCGAGATCTACTCACTGACGAACCGAGGCTCCGAAGCGATCAATGCCTGCCACATGGCCCTGCGATACGACCCGGCAGCGAAGGGCGCCTGGACTCGCATTGGACAGGTGCTTTCACATATGCAGAAACATGAAGAAGCCATCGAGGCCTTCCGGACTGAAATTCGCCGCGAAACCAGCGATGCCTGGACCCATGCCAATCTCGGTATCACCTGCAAGGCCCTCGGGCTCTGGAAAGAGGCCGCCGCCGCCTACCGAGCCGCAATCGAGTTGGAGCCCGACAGTCGCGAAGCGCTCTATGGCCTCGCGGAAGCACTGCGCCGACTGGACAAAGGAGAAGAGGCGGACTCCTACCTGGAACGCTGGAAAACCGTCAAGAAGGGCCAGGAGGAGAAGGCTCTCGCCAACCGCAAGAATGCTGACAACGGTGGCCGGGAGCGGCAGAAGAAAGATGCGGCGCTCACCTGGCTGGATGCTGCCGAGCTGTTTACGAAAGAACACAATCGTGCCGCGGACAATAACCAGCGCCAGGCGAGATTCCGCAGCCTCGCAGGGGATGCGGTCGAGGAGACCCTGCAATTGGACCCGGCAAACCGCACTGCGCATATCAAGCGAATGGATCTTGTCTCCAAGTACGGGACTGCAGCCGAGCTGATCACCGCGACCAGCCAGGCGGCCAGCTCAATGCCAGACAATCCTTTCTTCTCCTTAAAGCTGGCCGAGGCCCATCTCAGGGCGCTGGCGTCTGGAAAAGGCAATCAGAGCATTCATGCCGTCGCCGCGCAGAAGGCCGCCAGGAAAACCCTCACGCTGTCACCAGAACACGCTGAGGCCAATGGACTACTGGCTGAAATCCTCATCAACTTCGGCTCCAAGGACGCCAGCACCCTGGGGAAGATTCTCACGTACGCGAAAAACGCGGTCAACTACAGCAAGATTCCAAACGCCACCGCGTACAATCTACTGGCGAGAACCTACTTCGAAGCGGGACTTCTTGAAGAGGCCAGGGAAACCCTGGAAGAAGGTATTCGAAGACTGCCGGCACAAGACAGGGTCGGCAGGGAAGACCTGCAAAAAAAATTGGCCCAATTGAAACAGAGACTACCCGGAAATAATTAGCGGATCCCGCACCTCCATGATGACTGGAAACCGACCTCCACAATCCGGCTGCGTTCAGACCTTCAAGGCCTCCCTGGCTGTACTGCTGCTGCTCTCTACAACAGGCTGCAAGGAAGATACCAACAAGACCGTCCGCGGCAAGGACGCCTCCTCTGCCCGGTTCCTCGAAAAATCCGCGGAGGCCGGAATCACCTTCCAACACACCGACGGAAGCACGGGCGAATACTACATCGTCGAGACGCTGGCCTCAGGAGTGGGACTCATCGACTTCAACAATGATGGACACCTCGACATCTACTTCCTCAACGGCTGCCCCCTGCCCCCACCTGAAGACCTAGCATCCTGCCCTCCCAACGCACTCTACCGTAATCGGGGGGACGGAACCTTCGAGGACGTGACCAGGCAGAAAGGCCTTGAAGCCCGGGGGTTTTCCATCGGCTGCGGAGCGGGTGATTACGACTCAGATGGAGACCTTGACATCTATGTCGCGGGCTTCGGACGAAACTATCTCTACCGTAACAACGGCGCAAAAGAAGGCTTCTCCTTTACGGAGGTGACCTCCGAGGCCGGAGTCGATGACACGCGCTTCAGCGCCGGCGCCTGCTTTCTCGACTATGACCGGGATGGACACCTCGATCTCTACGTCAGCAATTACTGTGAGGTCGACTTCGCCTCGAGCAAGCCCTGCTTCAACAACAACACTCCCGGCTATTGCGCCCCCGGACAGTACACACCGGTACACGACTCCCTGTTCAGAAACAACGGCGACGGCACATTTGAAGATGTCAGCAAGCGCTCCGGCATAGCTCGCGACCCGGAGCCCGGCCCCAAATGGGGAATGGGCATCGCCGTCTGCGACTTCAACAACGATGGCTGGCCGGACATCTACCTGGCCAACGATGTCAGTGACAACTTTCTCTTCGAAAACCAGAAAGACGGAACCTTCAAGAACATCGCCACGGAGGCGATGGCCGCGGTCGGACTCGATGGAGCCGAGCAGGGAAGCATGGGGGTCGATGCGGGCGACTTCGATGGAGATGGGAGCTTCGACCTGGTCGTCACCAACTACCACAAACAGCTGAACGCTCTCTACCGCAACGAGGGCAAGTTCGGTTTCTCCGATCAGGCGCTGAGCCGGGGCCTTGGAGATTCAACCTTGCCAATGGTCAGCTGGGGAACTCGGCTGCTTGATTACGACAATGATGGACAACTGGACCTGTTTATCGCCAACGGTCACCTCGAGGACCAGATCGACAGATACGACCAATCCTCTGAATATCGTCAGCGGAACCAGCTCTATCGAGGAGAGAACAAGCGGTTCACCGAGATCACCAAAGGCGGCGGGAGCGGCCTGAGAGAGAAACTCTCCAGCCGCGGCGCCGCCTTCGGAGACATCGACAATGATGGGGACATCGACATCGTCATCTGCAATTCCCGCGAGCGTCCGTCTCTTCTCATCAACGAGACGCCGAATAAAAACACCTGGCTCTCACTGAAGCTCAAGGGAAAGAAAGATCCCTACGCGCTGGGAGCCCGGGCGAGCGTCACAGCGTCTGGCCAAACCCAGGTGGCCGAGGTGCGAAGCGGGGGCAGCTATGTCTGCCAGAACGATCTCAGGCTTCACTTTGGCCTGGCAGGCTCAAAGAAGGCTGAAAAGGTCATCATTCGCTGGCCCGGAGGGAACTCATCCACTTTTGAAAATCTCGAGGCGAATAGAGAGCATCTGCTTAAAGAATGATGCATTCCGCCAGCGATCATCACCGCCCGAACACCAATAAATGCAACACTTTAGGGTAAACATCCATTGCGACTCTGCTCTTTGGTTTATTCCTCCTGATCGCAGGCGCCGCGCTGCTCATAACGGCCCTCTCGACTGGCCGTCATCAGGCTGCAAATGAGACTCCAGCTGATCAAATCGACTCTGCTGGAGATCGATAACTACTCAACCCAGTTCTCTATATTGGGTTGGCTAGAGTGAACCACCTCTTTCTCCCTCGGTCTTTCAGCTTTTCGGTAGCGTACCCCAGGCCTCCGGCTACCTGAAAAACTATTAGTCATTACACAGTAATACTTTACGGGTAATAGACTGTTTTAAGAGAGCAACGAGGGCTGTCGCTCAGTCCCCCTTGACTAAGGCAGGCGAATCCTAACTCCCCCACCTACCTCAGGATTCACCCCATTCGCTAGCATGACTACATATTTTATTTACTTCACAGAACCATTGCCTGGCAACGCCTGCTTGGAACTCAACAGAACTGATGTATCCATCCTCAACCCTGAAACAATCCATCCTCATCGGCTGAAAACCCTGTAATAAAGTGCTTTTTCAGCGAATCAAGTATTGATATACTCAGGAGCGCGTAGCGGCAGTAATTGCCGGTACGTTTGGGTACGAAAGGAAAATTTACTGTCTGCGCTGTCTGTCCCATCAGGCAGCGGTGATTTAGTAGGGTCGTATTTGGAACGAATCGTTTGGAACAGATGGGGCTGTAGTGATTACAGCCACTCCATCACTGTCCGGGTTGTGAGTTCCTAAATACATTCATCAAACAAATCGGTTTATTACCCCTAATTGGAGGTTACACAGTTATGTGTAAGAGATTTATTGTTTTGCTGGCGGTCTTCGGACTCCTGGCCTCGACTGGCTCGACCGTATTCTCGCAAGAGAACGATGAGCCTTGTGGCGCGATCGCTCTGGAGAGTGGAGATTCCGCAACTGGATCTACCGCCGATGCGACGCCCGATGCAGGCGCCCTGTTTCCAAACGCCCCTGGCGTCTGGTACACGATCGTCGGTAACCGCGGAGTAGCCACGGTAGGCACCTGTGGTGAAGGCTCTGCCTACGACACGGCCCTGAGCGTCTTCACCGGCAGTTGCGCCCCTGCGACCGCCAACACCAGCACCTCTGGTGGCGATATCTGGACCGGTGGCGATGACTTCCAGTTTGACTACACCGAGATAACCGGCGACTTCGATGTTGCCATCGAGATGGTCGACTACTCGCACGACACCAACGCCGGGCGCTGGGGCAAGATGGGCCTCATGGCCCGCCGCGAGCTGACCCGCGAATCTGAGTTCATGCAGACCCAGTTCCACGGGCCCTCCAACGATGACGTGTCCCGCCAGGCCGGTCGCCGTGAGCACGGCGTCGCCGGTGGTGGCATGTACGAGATCCTCATGGACGGCGCAGGAGCGCGCCCCGTGTACACTCGTCTGACCCGTCGCGGCAACGTATTCCAGTCGTGGTGGTCCGCCGAGGCCCCTGCCGACCCGCGTGACGATGCCTCCTGGACTGCCGGACATGCCGAGGATCGCGGCACGATGCCCGAGACCGTCTTTGTCGGTTTCGCCAACAGTGACCACAACTCCGATGGAGCTATCCCGCAGACGGTGACCTACCTCTCTCTCAACGACGATTTCAACGAGATCAACGCGTTCGTCGGCAACGATGTCGGCGGCGGCTCTGGAACCGCAGTCGCTGGGCTCACAGCTATCCTCAACAACGACGATGCCTGTGTCAGGCCCGGACAATGTTGCCTGTCCTCCATCAGTTGGGAAACAGAAGAGGACGTGACCTACTACATTCTCGTGCACGGCTGGGGCAGCGACAGCGGCCCCTACCAGCTCGACGTCAGCCTCGGCGAGCCCGGCGCCATGCCGGTCAACCCCAACGGCTGGATCCAGGCCGAGGCCTGGAACATGCTGATCCTTGACCAGGACGGTGGTTGCGGCGGCGGCGGCGTGGGCCGCATGGCCGGCGACTGGACAGGCTTCAACTTGTTCGACGAGGAACCGCAAGCCGGTGACCAGTGGGACATCGATTTCGGCGCGGTAGAGTCCAGAGGCTGGACCCTGACGGCCGTGGCGGAGTTGCCCACCTGGGCCACCACTGCCTTCCTCAACGACAACGGCGTTGCAGTCAACGGCCAGGACGACCTGGTGAACTTCGACGCCTACGTAGGCGCTCTCGGTGCCAACACCGACAACCTCGTGGCGATCTCGACGACCTACGTCGAAAACACCACGGATGAGTCGATCTGGGTCAACTTCTGCACCTCGAGTGATGACTCGATTCGCGCGGACCTGAACGAGAACCTCATCACCAACGCCAGCGCCTGCCGCGGCAGCGCCGGCAACTGCCAGGAGCGCAACTGCGCGACCCTGCTTCCCGGTATGAACAAGATCACCACCCACGTCTGGGAAGGCGGCGGTGGCTTCAACATGCGCTTCGGACTCCGGACCCTGACCGACCAGGTGATCAACGATGCCAACGATCTCGGAATCGTATTCCACGGCTCAGGCGGTGGAGATCTCGAGGGCCAGGCTGGAGGTGTCGCGGGCTGCGATATCGACTTCGGAATCGCCCGCAACGGCTGGATCCAGGCCAGCGGCTGGAACTGGATGGCCCCCTTGCTCAACCCCCTCGGTTGCGGCGGCGGCGGCCAGGGAGTCATGGGCTCGAACTGGGTTCCTCCCTACGATCTGGGAACCGAAGACCCCAAGGCCGGCGACGAGTGGGACATCGACTTTGGTGCCTCTCCCTCCAACGGCTTCAACAACGGAGGTCTCAGCGATGGTCCGATCTGGGTGACCCACGCCTTTGTCGCCGACAACCTCGGCGTTGAGCTTCCCGACGGCGACCTGGTCGATTTCCAGGGCATCGCCGTGACCCTCCAGAACGCCGGGATCGGCGGAGGGATTCCCAATGACAACGTCATGAGCATCGCCACGACCTACGTGCAGAATAATACTGATTCTCCACTGGCGGTCGACATCTGTACGGCAAGTGACGACTCGGTCCTCACTATGCTCAACTGCAACATCATCACCAACGTGAGCGCCTGCCGCGGAAGCGCCGGGGACTGCCAGGAGCGCCGCCCAGCGGTTCTCCTGCCGGGAGTCAATAAGCTCTCCGCGCTGGTATGGGAAGGCGGAGGCGGCTGGAACATGCGCGTCGCTGTCGAGTACAACGGCGCGAAGGTCAACAGCCTGCCGATCCGGGGCGGCGGCATCCCCGAGATCACTCTTCTCGGCGCCGGCGATGCCGACACCGTCGGGCAGCCGACCCTCTGTGTGGCCCGTACGGCTACCCTCTCCCCCAACGCCTGCCCGCAGGCTTCCGTGCCCTTCCAGATCACCGGTAACGGTGGCGGAGTGGCCGGCGACGCGATAACCGTAGTCGAGAGCTTCGGCCCCGTGGCCGCCCTCGACGCCTATACGATCACCGACATCTCCAACGGCGGAACGATCGAGTCGACCCAGGGCCTCGCCTCGCTCAACGTCGGGCCCAACGGTGTCGCCACCCAGTCCTCCGAGGGTTTTGGAGGCGCTCCCGGGCGCGCGATCGACGGCAACACCGATGGCCAGTGGGGCGGCGGCTCCGTCACGCATACGGACGGTATGGACTCCTGGTGGGAAGTTGACCTCCAGGCCTCCTACTACATCGAATCGATCAGGCTCTGGAACCGTCTGGACTGCTGCAGCGAGCGGCTGGCCAACTTCACGGTCCAGGTCCTCGATATCGACCGCAACGTGGTCTTCGAGAGCGCCGGCCTCAACGCCAACAGCGCCGTGAACTTTACTGTTCCCGATGTTGACGCTGATGGACAGATTGTCCGCGTCTCGATTCCAGAGGCGTTCCTGAGCCTCGCCGAGGTTGAGATCTTCTCACCCACAGATGAAGAGGTCACCACCAGCGTGAGCATCGTGTGGGAAACCACCGTCGCGGACGTGAACGCGGGACTGAGCTATACGCTCGCCTATTCCGACAGCGGCTCTTCGAGCGCCAGCGGTACCTTCGACCTCGGTGGCGGACCGACTCCCGTTGACGGTATCAGCGGCGTTCCCTTCGCGGCCGACGCGACGGGTCCGATCGGCGACTTCGACAACTCGCACCTCATTGGAGATGCGAACCAGGGCGGAGTCACCTACGACGCTGACAGCGACAGCTACACCGTCGAAGCCAACGGTTCCGACATCTGGAACGGCGGAGATCACTTCGCGTTCGCCTACAAGGCGGTCACGGGTAACTTCGTCGCGACGGCCCACATTGCCGACCGTATCGATGGAGCGAGTGGACGCTGGGGTAAGCACGGCCTTATGGCCCGCCAGACCTGTCACTCCAACGCCCGCTACTCGATGATCCAGACCAATCTCTCCGGAGTTAACGAAGCTGAGATTGATCTTCCCCGCCACTCATGGCGGCAGAACCAAGGGGAGAACGGATCGAGCAGCGACAACTACCAGGTCGACGACGGAGCCCTCGCGGGCTTTGATCCGGACGCCGGACAGCGGGTCAACCGCCGTCCCACCTGGATGCGTATGTACCGTGTCGGAGCCCTCATCCAGACGCAGCTCGCGTTCGAGGATGAGAATGGCGACCCGATCCAGTGGCAGACGATTGGCGGCGACTCCCATCCGGATCGTCCCGACACCCTGCTCGTCGGACTCGCCCTGACCAACCACTCCGGCGATGTCGGCAGTGCGGTCTTCGACCAGGTCTCGATCGAGGCCTATGATCCCGGCGCCGACGAGAGTGTTCGCGGCGACGAGATCGGCCCCCTCGACCTCGCCGCCGGCGACCCCGCCGACAGCGGCCTGGTTGTCGTCCAGGGCGGTGGATACCGTCCCGAGGTGCTCGACAACGGTCACCTCCGTATCACTTCGAACGCCGTCGGCGGCTCGGCCAACGCGGTCTGGCTGCCCCAGCCCCTGGACCTGAGCTCGGGCTTCGTGCTCGAGTTCGACGCGTTCATGGGACCGGTCGGCTGTGACCCCGGTGCCGACCCGAACCCCGCTGATGGTTTCACCGTCACGATGATCGAGGCTGGCGGAACCGGCGACCCGATGGGCGCCTTCCCGGCCGACCTCGCCCTCGACTCCCTGCGTGGAGACGGCGGCGGCGCTGAGGGCCTGTGGGGCAACGCGCTCCTGCAGCGCACCGAAGGCCACGGTAGCTTCTCGGTCGAGTTCGACAACTGGGTGGGCGGATTTGATCCGGCCACCGGCGGTTCGCCGAACAACGACTGCAGCTACCACGTCGGACTTCTTGCCAACACCATGGTCAACGCGCATGTCGCGACGAACATGGACCTCGGAGTCGGAGCCGGCGACCTGCCGAGCCTCTTCACCGAGGATGGCGTCCACGTAGCCGTCAAGTACGCGCCCAACGGGCACGTCACTGTCACGCTCAACGATGAGCTGGTGGTGGTCGACAGCCATGTGGTGCCGCTCACCGGCGACCTGATCATTGGTTTCACCGGCGGAACCGGTGGCGCCACGGCCGACCAGGAAGTCGCCAACATCACCCTGTACGAGCTCGGTGCCGGAGTGGCTCCGAACCCGACCTTCGCTTACGAGTTCTCCGGCGCTGCCGACCAAAGTGGCGGTTGTGCGGGAGCTACCAGCTCGGCTAATGTCGATGTCGTCCTCGTGACCAGCGACAACCCCTCCGACGAGGGAGCCCAGAGCTACTCACTGGGCGTTACCGCAAGCGGCGGTTCGATCACCGCGATCTCGACCGATGGCACCGATGCCGGCGGCCTGATCGACGGTGGCTTCGAGCTCTCCGAGCTCACCTCGGGAGCTGGAAATGATGGAGCCATTACGGCCGTCATCATTTCCTTCACTCAGCCTGTTTCGCTGGCCGCGGATGGCAGCTCCTCAGTCGCTACGGTGACTGTCGAAAGCACCAATCCTGATGGCGCTGATGCCGCAACCGTCAGCCTCGATGTCGTCAACGGCCTTGTCGGAGGCGGTCGTCCGGTACAGTCGGTTGTCACCTGGAGAGGCCAGACCTACAGGCCGAGCCTTGGTTCGACCAGCTACAGTGTCAGCTCCGATGTCGAAGCTCCTGGCGCTCCTTCCGGCCTCGCGGCCGTTGAGGGCGACAACCAGGTCAGCCTCGACTGGGATGACAGCGGTGCGGCTGATCTGGCCAGCTACACCGTCAGCAGAGATGGCGCCGAGTTGGCTTCGGGACTCACCGAGAGTTCCTATGTTGACGACACCGCCGTTAACGACACCACCTACAGCTACACCGTCACGGCCTCTGACTCCTGTAACGAGTCGGATGCTTCGAGCGCGGCAGAAGCTACGCCTTTCGATCCGGGTATCGGTCCGTTCGCCCGCGGCGACTCCAATGGAGATGGAACTGTGAACATCTCCGACCCGAGCGCCACGCTGAACTGGCTGTTCCTCGGTGGCGGCGACCCGCCATGCCTGGCGGCTGCCGACGCCAACCAGGACGGAAGCGTCAACATCTCCGACCCCAGCTACACCCTGAGGTGGCTGTTCCTCGGTGGTGCTGACCACCCGGCTCCCGCGACCTGTGGTCGCACCACGGACGTCGGCGACGTTTCGCAAGGGTGTGACACGGCGACCTGTGCTGAGTAACAGCTCGCTGTAACGGGGAACGCGAGAGCGCTCCTTGTCACCTGAGAGGCCCGGATCCCAAGGGATCCGGGCCTCTCTTTTTTTATGCTCCGCATCTCCAACAAGAGTGCAGACGGAAAAATCACTTGGTAAAATAGGGGCTCCTGCTGAAACAAATCCATTTCCCAGCGAAGGAGCCTGTAATGGGTATTCGAGCTTTACCGAGCCTTCCACTTATCTGCGCCCTGTTCGCCTGCTGTATCTCGCCAGGGGTCCTCGACGCGCAACCGGAGAATGATCTCTGCCAGAATGCCGAGCTCATCGTCCTTGAATCCGGGATTCCGTTCGCCGCCCAGGGCGACACCGCGAACGGAGCAACCGATGGCGCCGAGGATGCCGACTGCGGACCGAGTGACTCGCCCGGGGTCTGGTACAGCCTGCGGGGAATCGGCCGGCCGGTATACGCCCAGACCTGCGGCAGCATTTTTGATTCGCGCCTGAGCATCTTCAGAGGCGACTGCGAAAAACTGAGCTGCGTGGTAAGCAACGATGATCTCTGTGGAGATGACGCCCGGGTCCGCTTCGAGGCCGCTGATGGGGTGACCTACTTCATTCTCGTTCACGGCCTCAACGCGGTTGAGGCTGGGGTCTATTCACTGAGGGTTTTCTTTGAAGATGGACGGGATCCGGACATCGACGGGTTAGCAAACGACGATGACAATTGTCCAAACACAGCCAATCCCGGGCAGGAGGATGAAGACGGGGATGGCATTGGAGATGCCTGCGACGTACCTCCCAATGACCTCTGTCTTGACTCGACCCTGCTGGATTTCGCCGAGGCCATTGACGCCAATGGTGGAGCTGTCCTGACAGCGACCGTTTCCGGAACGACAACCACCGGCACGGCCGATCCCGAGACCGCTGAATGCGGCGCCAGCACCGCGGCGGGAGTCTGGTTTGAGATCATCGGCAACGGCCAGCCGATGCGGGCCGAGACCTGCGGCAGCAACTACGATACCCGCCTGAGCATCTTCGATGGAGACTGCGACGCGCCCCTTTGCGTAACCCAGAACGACGATGCCTGCGGCCTGCAGTCCATGGTCAACTGGAACACCGAGAAGGGACTCAGCTACTTCGTGCTGGTTCATGGCTACGGAAGCAGCGCGGGCAGCTATCTCCTGGCCGTCACCGCCCAGCTGCCCCCCGCTGAAGGCGACCAGGACAATGATGGAATCCCGGATGAAGAGGACAACTGCCCCACGGAAGCGAACGTCGACCAGTCGGACCGCGATGGAGATGGCATCGGCGATGCCTGCGACATGCAGGAGAACGACCTCTGTTCGGGAGCGCTCGAATTGGAGCTCATCAACGGGATCGTCGAGATCACCGGGCAGACTTTCAGCGAGGCTCGCCCCGACGCGGAAAACAGCAACTGCGGCGCCAGCAGCGCCCCGGGGCTCTGGTACACGGTCGAGGGCCTCAATGGATTCACCTTGACCGCAGAAACCTGCGGCAGCGACTACGACACACGCCTGAGCATCTTTGAAGGCGACTGCGATGCGCCGCTTTGCACAGGGTCCAACGACGACTTCTGCGGGTTGCAGTCCGGCGTCACCTGGGAGGTTCTCGACGACCAGGTCTATTTCATCCTGGTTCACGGCTACAACGCCAACGTCGGGAACTTCGTCTTGCGGGTGACGGCTGAAAACGCCGGCGACCTACCTCCCCCGCCGCCCACGGCTCTCGAGGCCTTCGCCCAGGCGGGCTCCATCGAGCTGACCTGGGAGATGGAGCTCGTCGAGGACCTGGCGACCTTCAACATCTACCGGGATGGAAAGCTACTCGCGACAGAGATCACCGAGTTCCTGTTCTCCGACACCAACGTGGAGAACGGAATCTCCTACCAATACACCGTAACCGCGGTCGACCTGGCTGGAAACGAGTCGGCGCCTTCAGCCCCAGCCACGGCCGAAGCGGCTGAAGCCGGTGGCGGCGGACAGGTTCCGGGAGACTTCAACCAGGATGCGAATGTCGATATCAGCGACTCCATCGGGCTCTTCGGCTACCTCTTCCTTGGCCAGGTTCCGCCGGGCTGCCCCGCAGGCATGGACTCCAACGGGGATGGCCGGATAGATATTTCCGATGGAATCACCTCCCTGGCCTATCTCTTCCAGGGAGGCCGCCCCCACGCCCTCGGCCCGAATTGCGTGGGCATCGAGGGCTGCCCCGCCGCCTGCGATCCCTGATGAAAACGCTGAGGCCGTTGGGCAACTGGAAAAACAAGCCAACGAAAACACGCGATGGATTGCCTCTGCGTGTCCGTGGCGGTAGGATCAGGCCAGGTAAGCTGATCATCAAAGCGGTCGAGCTCCGACCGTCAATCGGAAACTATAGCCTGTGAGGTGAACCATGTCGCTGGCGCTGCTGCTCTCTACCGTGCTCCTCTCCGCTCCCGCTGAAGGTGTCAAATGGACCGATGGTTCCTTTGACAGTGCCCTGAAGAAGGCCGCTGAGAGCAAGAAGCTGGTCTACATCGATTTCTACACCGACTGGTGAGGATGGTGCAAAGTACTGGTCCGTGAGACCTATCCGAACAAAGACGTCGCCGCCCTGCTGAACAAGAATTTCGTCTCGATCAAGATCAACGCCGAGAAGGGCGAGGGAAAGGATATCGTCAAGCGCTACGGCGTCCGCGGCTTCCCCACCCTCCTCGTGGTCGATGCCAAGGGTGAAGAGCTCGACCGCATCACCGGCTTCCGCCCTCCCGACCAATTCATCAGCGCCATCAAGCCGATCCTCGCCGGAAAATCCTACGGCGCGCTCAAGAAGAAGGCAGAGCAGGAGCCGAAGAACCTGGAGGTCGCGGTCGAGCTCGGGAAAAAAGAAGAAGAGCGACGGCAGTACGCCAAGGCCGAAGCCCTGTACAAAAAAGTTCTCGACGCGAAGGACGCGGGCTCGGCCATTCGAGAGGTCGCCGAAGGACGCATGGCCCTGCTGAGCTTCATGAAAAGCCGCAGCAGGGACATCGCCGGGCTCCAGGCCTACTTCGACAAGAAGAAGGACAAGGCCGGGGTTGTCGACCATGCCAGGCTGCTCATGCGGGCCTACCAGGATGGAGATGAGGTCGCCAAGGTGGTCGCCGTGGGCGAATACCTCATCAGGCATGTCGGTGAAACTGACGCCACCCTTCTCAACAACTACGCCTGGTTCCTGGCGATCCACGATGAGAAGCTCGGGAGAGCTCTCGAGCTGGCCAGGAAGGCGGCCAGGCTCCAACCCGAGGCGGCCTTCATCCTCGACACCCTCGGAGAGTGTCTCTTCCGAAGCGGCAAGCTCAAGGAAGCCGTCGAGACCCAGCGCAAGGCCATCAAGCTCGCCCCTGAAACCCAGCGCGAGGAAATGGAGGACCGGCTCTTCAAGTTCGAGAAGGCCCTGAAGAAAAAGGCTAAGAAAAAAGAACGCACCACCTGACCGCCGAGGCGGCACTCAACGCGTTCATCTATTCAGGTGAGCCCTCTGGACTTAACCGGACGGTTTTCAGATAATCTCTGCAGCTTCATCCCCAAAGCCGCGGAGTAAAAATGCTGAGCAGAAAACCATTCGGACCGTCTGTTTCGTCTCTTTCAGTCCTGCCGCTTCTCGCCTTGTTGCTGGCGACCCTGCTGGCAAGCCCCCTGTCGGCAGCCGACCCCGTCCCTGTCGCGGAAGCTGACAGCGGAGACACCGCCTGGATCCTGGTCTCGACGGCGCTGGTACTCTTCATGACGATCCCGGCCCTGGCGCTCTTCTACGGCGGACTGGTGCGGACCAAGAACGTGCTGTCGGTGCTCATGCACTGCTTCGCGATGACTGCGCTGATCTCGGTGCTCTGGGTGGTCTTCGGCTACAGCGTGGCCTTCGATGAAGGAAACCAGTTCTTCGGCGGCCTGTCGAAAGCCCTGCTCGGCGGCGGGGCGAGAGAACAGCTTTATCCCGGTACGACCATCCCCGAGACCCTCTTCTGCGCCTTCCAGATGACGTTTGCCATCATCACCCCGGCACTGGTGATCGGCGCCTTTGTCGAGCGCATGAAATTCATCGCGGTGATGCTCTTCTCCGCTCTCTGGCTCATCGTGGTCTACCTGCCGATCTGCCACATGCAATGGGGCGGCGGCTGGTTTGCCTCCCAGGGTGTCATGGATTTCGCCGGCGGAATCGTCGTTCACATCACCGCCGGGGTAGCGGCTCTCGTTGCCTGCATCATGGTCGGTAAGCGTAAGGGCTATCCCGATACGCAGATGATCCCCCACAACCTGACCTATACGGTCATCGGCGCCGCCATGCTCTGGGTCGGCTGGTTCGGCTTCAACGCCGGCAGCGCCCTGGCCGCCAACGGGAATGCCGCCATGGCTCTCCTGGTCACCCACCTCTCCGCGGCGACAGCGACGCTCACCTGGATGCTCATCGAATGGAAAGCCAACGGCAAGCCCAGCGTCCTTGGCGCCGCCACCGGCGCCATCGCCGGGCTCGCGGCGGTCACCCCCGCCTCGGGCTTCATCGGTCCCGAGGGCGGACTGGCGATCGGCTTCACCTCCGGCGCCCTGTGCTATTTCGCCTCGACCGCCGTAAAGAAACGCTTCGCCTACGATGACTCGCTCGACGTGGTGGGCGTCCACGGCGTCGGCGGCTTCATCGGAGTGGTCATGGTCGCCGTCTTCGCCTCGGAGTCTCTCGGCGGCGGCGGCTACGGCCTCGGAGCTGACGCTGGAATGGGCGGCCAGCTCAAGGCTCAGTTGATCGGCGGCGGCGTCACCGTCGTCTACACCCTGGCCGCCTCGATCGCGGTGTTCTGGGTGATCGACAAGCTGGTCGGCCTGCGCGTCAGCGACGAGGACGAGGAACAGGGCCTCGACCTCGCCGAGCACGCCGAGACCGGCTACAGTCTCTGAGTTCGGCTCGAAGGCAGGGCCTGGAGAAAAAATGGTGGGCGTGCCCAGACTCGAACTGGGAACTTCCACCTTGTAAGGGTGGCACTCTAGCCAATTGAGTTACACGCCCATCCTGCAATGAGGCCGTGTATTCTCTCGCAGAGAACTGAAGATCGCAAGACCACCCCCCCGAACGCCCGGAAAAAAGTGGCCTGATAATTTTCCATAAAAAGCTATCTGAGTAGTTGCCACCGAACCATAGTTCGGCTATACAAACTAATAGTTGGTTTACCTAACAAACCTTTGGTATCCCCTCTCAACAAGAGCAGAGTCTTCATGGACGCCGACAACGCCAGGAAATACGATCAACCCCAACCCGGCTCGATCGATGAACAGCGCCGGATCGACGTCCGGGTTGAGCTCGACGATGGCGGGCATCAGCAGATCATCATCCAGGACCTGAGCTACGGACCGGGAATCGGCTGGTACGCCCAGAAAACCATCCGGCTCGACCCGGAACAGCTCGAGACCCTCCTGGGCGCCTTGTCCTGTGCCAGGCAGGAATCCCGGCGAATGGGAAACAGCACCCGAAAGAACCGGAAAGCCGGTCATTCCGCGGATAATATTTCCACGGACACGGCTCACCAGATTCTCCAATTGGCCGATTTCCTCGATCTGGAAACCAGCTGAGCGCCCTGGCTGGACGATCGGCCCTACGCGGAAAGACCGGTCCCGCGGCCCTATGCGGAAAGACCGGTCCCGCGGCCCTATGCGGAAAGACCGGTCCCGCGGCCCTACGCGGAAAGACCGGTCCCGTCCCGGATAGAGCGCCTTCGCTCCTCAGTCGTTGGCGGCAAGATTGATATTCTTGCTCTTGACCTCGATCTTGTGCATCGAGAGGAACTTCTCGATCTCCCAGACGTCCTTCTGTTCCTGCATGATCTGCTCTTCGAGCATAAACTTGATCGGCTCGTTATCCGCAACCGCCGCATGCGCGCTGCGATAGGTATCGAGAGCTTCCATTTCCGTTTCCAGGTCCTGTTGGAGCATATCCACCACCGAGGTGGCCTGCTTGATATTCGCAGCCTCTATCGTCGGCACTCCCCCGAGAGAAACGATCCAGTCAGAGACCAGCTTTGCATGCCCCCGGGCCTCTTCACTTGATTCGTTGAAGAATTCCTCATAAACAGCCCGGTCGATACCCTGCACCAGGGCGCTGTGCTGGCAATACTGGATGACGGCTGAATATTCGATGCTCAACGCCTTGTTCAGAAACTCGATTACTTTATCCATTCTCTCTTCTCCGTGATTCTCATAGTGTTGATTAGGCGGAACTCATATCAGCAGGCTGGATGCCTGTCAATTACCACACCAAATGTATTATTCGACCAGGAACGCTACTTTTCAACACTTAATTGATATAAACCCTTATATTTAAAGGGTTTGTGTGTCCTAACTGAAGATCTGCAAGCCAAACTACTGATCTGTAGCTCAAACCAGCTGCCTGAAGAGCCTGAGAACCCTTTCTCAAGGGCTCTCAGAGAGGCCGCATGCCTTTATACCGCATAATGTTATGCAATACGAAGCTACGGTCATTTGGGCAGAGGCAAACCCTTAGAATCGATTTACTACCCCTCCAGGCAAACGTCTTCACAAACGTTGCAGTTTTCGTGCTCTGGGCAGATAACCTTGAAAGACTTGAACTTCTTCAGGAAACCAGCCACAACAGGGTCATCCTGGGAAAGTAATTGAACCAGGCCGAGAAGTCGTTCGCTGGCCTCATGACTCAGGAGATGCTCGATTTTGCAGGCATCAATTTCAGCGCTTTCGGAATTGAGACCAAGCACCTTGTGGAAAAAACTCGTGATCACCCCACGATTGTAAACCACCTGCATGGCAACCTTCTCGCCATCTTCGGTAAGGCAGAGATGATGACGATCGATCTCTGTAACGAGGCCTCGTTCCTTGAGATTCTTGATCTGCACAGACGCGGATCCCTTGGTCACCTGCAGACCATTCGCCACATCCTTCAGTATGGCGTAGCCCTTCAACTGCCTGAGTCCCTGGATGGTGGTGAGATAGTGCGCAACGCTGTGCGTCACCTCGTGCGCCGCGAACTCTTTCCATACCTCGTTACTCATAGAAATCCCTCTCCTGGACATCCAGAAGCATCCGATCTCTCAACCACAATGAAACCGGACAGACATAAACCACAGCCACTACCTGAATGGTAAGTATAGATGATTATTGAAAAGAAACAACGCAGCAATAGATCCTGCCACTGGACCAGGGGGCCACCCTCTCAGCTGTCCCCTGCAAGCCAGCGCTTCAGGCTGCTGACGGCTTTCGCCCTGGCGGCCTCGCCCCCGGACGGTTCATATTTGACCTCCGGCAACCGGGCCCGCTTCTTCAATGCCCCCCAGGCCATCTCCCTGATAGCCAGGTCGGCATCGAGCAAGGCCTCAAGAAGAAACTCATCCCGGCGGGGATGCTTCCCCTGGAGGACTGTTCTCACCAGAACCCCCCGCACCAGCTTCTCGCCCTCCTTTCGGTAGAGCTCAGGGAAACGCTCCATCAGCTCATCGCTCTCCATCCCAGAGAGCACCCCCACAGCCGCCAGCCGCTGCTGGACTGATGGATTTTGCAGCATCTCAAGCAGGGCCCGGATAACCAAGGGGTCGCCATCAAAAGCCAGGAGCCCCTCGCTGGCAATCTCCACAGCGCCCTGGTCCTGGTGCATCAGGTACTTCAACAGGTACCTGGTACCCCTTTTGTCCCTCCAATCGGCGAGAAGACGGGCCAGGAGCACCTCGCCTCGGTAGTCAATCTGGGAATCCGCCAGCAAGGCGACCACCACGGCGCCGCCTCGATCAGCCCCGAGGCTTTTGAGACGGACTACCGCCCGCTGTTGACGCCCCTTCTCGAAGCTCTCGAGATCTCGCAGCACACTTGAGTTCTCCCGCAACCAATCGGTAGGAGTCAGCTTTTCTTCAGGCGTCGAGGAGCAGCCGCCCAGCACAGTGATCGCAAGGAGTGCCGGCCATAGCGTCCGGAAACGGACCATTACTCGTCCTCCTCGTCGGTGTTCACCAGGATCCAGCGATCTTCGAGGTCCTGCAGCTTCTTCGCACGGCTCTTCAGGCTGACGGTGGTTTTCAGAAAGGCCTCCAGATCGGCCGGGAACGCACCCACATCCGGAGCTCCCTCTATGTCGTAGCGCTCCTTCATATTCGTCTCGAGAAAGGTCGCGATACTGTCAAAGGACAGGTTCTCCTTCTCTATCGCGCTGAAGAGTTCCGTGTAGGGAAGCTCCTTCAAAGCGGAGGAATCCTTGCCCAGTCCGCTGTGGAGACGAAGCAACTCATCTTTAAAGATACCGTGGTCCTCGGCCTCGCGACCGGTGGCCCCGTCTTTGCGCTTCTGGCGCTCAAGGAAAACACCGAAGGCCCTCATGCTGTGCCCACTGGCCCGGCGCACCAGCTCGATATGAGCCTCCTCGAGTTCGACCCTCCCGCCCCTGAACACCTGTTGCAGCCCAAGGCTCTGTATACGCTGGACCTTGTCGTAAGACAGGCTGATGTTATACGGAGAGTTCGGCAGCACGATCTCTCTGCGGGGAAGACTCAGCTCAGCGAAGCTGATGGTCGGATTCAGTTCCTTCAGGTTTTCGATACAGATCGCCGCAACCTTGAAGAAAAGCGGCTTGTCTTCCTCGGGCCAGTCCTGAACGGTTCCCTCCGGCCACTTTCGCTGCATCCAGGAGAGCTTCGACAACTCCTCACCACCGAGATAATCCTTCAGCAACTCGAGCTTGGTCACCAGTTGTCTTCTTTTGACGATATTCAGGAGGGTCAGGTCCACCACGTCCATCTCGGTAAAACGCTTGCCGTCAGGACCGATGGCTGGAACGCCGTTAATGGGATCAAGCCCGAGAACATCTCCTCCCTTGAGAATATGCCGGTCATTGAAGAGAACGCTGTCGAAGGTGTCGAAGTGCATGCTCTCTTTCGGTGTGGCAGAAGCATCGATCCCCTCCTCGCTGAGAATATGAGGGGTCACGACGATGATGACCTCCCGCCTCTCCTTTTGGGTCACTGTTCGACGGAACAGGTCCCCGAGGTAGGGTATATCGGAGAGGAAGGGGATCTTGTTGACCGTATCGATCTCCTGCTCCTGGATCAGCCCGCCAAGAATGATCGGACGGTGATTGTGAGCTACGCACTCGCCGATGTACTGGCGTTTGATCACCTCAGGGATTCCTGCGAGGTCCGTCTCAAAAACTCTCTGGCGTCCGACGATCTGGTTGTCCATGATCTCGAGCTGGAGGGCAATGCGATCATCTTTCCCGCCGGTTATCCGCGGCCGAATGTGAAGCGTAATACCGGAGTAGACGGTACCCACGCTCTGGACCTCGTTGATCAGGTTACCGTTGGTCGTATCCCGAGTGACTCCCGTCGAATTGAAGGTCGGAACATTACGGCCGAGATGCAGAGCGCTGACACGGTCATCGAGAGTCAGGATCTTCGGCCGGGCCCGGACCTTGGCCTCGCCCTCCCGAACCAGCATATGCAGAGCAGCCATAAACCTCCCCTGGATATCCAGGCTGGTATCATCAAAGAGCAGTTTCAGACCCTCGTTCATCACATCGGGTACAAAGGAACCCTCAGCGCTCGCGCCAGAAATTCCCGGCTGGACGATAGTCTCGCCGGGCAGCGGCAGACCCGCGGAGCCGAGGATGTGACCACCGCCGAACTGGGCGGAATCGATACCTAAATCGGTGAGCTTATTCGCCTCGAGCTCGATCAGCTGCACCTCGATCATGATCCTTCGGGCCGGCACATCGATGGTCTCAACGAAAGCCCTGATCTTCGCGAGATCTTCAGCTGTACCGACCGTCATCATCCCTCCACGCATCTCCGTAGATGAGGCCTTGTCGAAGGTCATCACCAGCGATCCATTGTTGCTGTCACCTCCATAGCCTGTGGGCATTGTGACCGCGTCCTTGCTCGGCATGTCGTAGACGAACGGGATCTTCGGAGCCGCGGACAATGGCGAATTGGCGCTACCGCCGCCCTTCTCTACATACATCTCGGTCGTGCGCGACAAGGTCCTCTGCTTGGTCCCTTCCTTCCAGGTCAGAGCGTCGCTTGATGGAGTAAGCTGCCACACATTGCAGATGCCCGACATCAGCAGGGCGTCCATCGCCAGGCGGGCGCCTACATACTTCGGCCGCAGAACCTCACGTTTGATTTCAAGGTCGAGCTGGTCATAGCGATCGAGCATATCCACGATCTTAAGGGTAAGCGGATCTGTGGGAGCATCTGTCTCTCCGAAGATCACCAGAGAGTGTGTCTTTCCCTCGACCTTGCTCAGGTGGCCTTTCTCGATCCAGTCCGGCTTGACGTTCTCAACAAAACTGATCGCCTCGGTGGCGCCCTTGTGAAAGAGGGTCTTGAAGGTGATATAGCCCTGGGGGCGAGGAGCAGGCTCGGGCGCGGGCTCAGCCTTCACAGGGACCGGGGCGGGTTTGGGCGCGGGCTCGCCGCCGCGGAGAACCGGCTCTTCCTTCCGCTCCCCTGCCGCCGGGGCCGGCTCGGAAACGGGAGGCGCCTTCTTCTCCTCGGGTGAAACTCCCGGCACCGCCGCGCTCTCGGGATCTGAAGCAGCCTTCCCCCGCGCAGCCTTCAGCCTGTTCAGCGCATCCAGGACATCTTTGTTGATCTCCGGAATCTCCACCTCGTTCCCAGCCGGGGGCTCTGGCCTGGGAGACTCGACAACCGGCGCCGGCACCTTGACCGCTTCGGCAGCTTCGTTCGCTGCGGACGGGCCCTCAGCAGGCTCGCTCTTTTTTTTCCGCGGCGGCGAGGCAGCAGGCTTGCCGGGTAAAACAGCCGGTCGATGAAGATTCAGCTCATCCAGGAGCGCCAGGGCGCGGCTATCCGCCAGCGGCGAGTCAGCCGTGTCGACGATTTCCGGTCCGGTTGCGGTGGGAACATCAGCGACCTCGCTGACCTCAGCGACCGGCGGAGCGGCCGGAGCTGGCCCTGGAGCCGCCTCCTTCTCGATCGCTGACGGAGGGACCGGAGCTTGCTCGACAATCAGCCCGTCCTCAATGGCGGGCGGCGCCTCGCCCTCCCCTTGACCTGTTTCGACAACAGCCCTCGGCTCAATGGGTGCTTCCCCAACGACCGGCTTTTCGGATGACCGCTGGAGCGCGGTGCTTTCATCTTTCTGCGCTCCGGCTGGAGGCTCGGTAGTTTTGCAGCTGACTACGATTCCGCCCGCTATCGCGCAAAGCAGAAAAAACACTCCGAACCAGCCTGGAGAATTCGTTCCTCTGGTGTCCATTCTAAGTTCCTTGGCTCTCTTCACTTTCATATTCCTTTCACCCGCAGGCGGCCTTCAAACACATGATCAACGGTCTCCGACGAATACGAAGGCCGCCCACTGACGCGGGTGACTGTATTTTCCCTTCAACATCGCGAGCTTCGCCTGTCGCAATGCATCGACACGATCCCTGCCATGGCGAATCCAATGATCGTAAAACAAGCTCATCAACTCAGCAGTTGCCTCATCCTCCACCTTCCAGAGGCTCACCAGCAGGGCCCCGGCTCCGCAATGCAGAAAAGCGGCAGCAAGCCCGACTGGATCATCTCCTCCCTGGATTTCATTTCGGCCCGTCTCGCAGCCGGAGAGAGTCACCAGCCGGTTTCCCTTCAGATCCATCGCGTAGATCTCCCAGGCCTTCAACCTGCCATCTTGCGAGCTGGTCCTCGCGCCCTCCCCGCCCGGAGCGAGAAACAGGGTCGACTCCCATGGCCTGGCGGGATAGAACTCGCCGTGGCAGGCGAAGTGAATAACATCCTGCCCCCTCGACAGCGCTGCAATGACGCTCTCCTTGGCCTGGATGCCGCTCAACACGACACTCTCACGGAAGCCGGGAGAAAAAGCCGCGACCTCATTGCGGGCGTGTACCAGGCTCACCTTATTCGGCTTTCCGTCCCGGTCGTAATCGGTGTCCGGATCAGCAAGGGCGAGCAGCTTGAGCGGCTTCCGCCCAACGCTGGGCCCCCCGGCTCCGCCTCGCACCGAGTTCAAACGAAGATACCTCAGCAGGCTCGCGCTCTGGAGATACGAGATGGTCCATCTCTCAACCTGGAGACCCTCCGGCCCCGTAAGGGTTTCAAACGGCAGCCTGTGAAGAACGCCATGGGGAATGATCAGGACGCGTGATTTCTTCACCCGCGCCGCGATGGGAGACAGGAGCTCCTTGTAGAGCTGGCTGGAGAGCGCCTGGTCCGCGGCAGAACCGGCAAGATAACGCCGAACTGTATCCGCCAGATCGAGAGGACTCACCTTCAACTCGGCCACGGCCACCTCCCCATCCTGGACCAGGAAGACAACCAGGGAATCGCCCAGCGAGAAGTATTCCAGCAAGGCTGTATCCGCAGGCAATTCCGCCATGATCTCGGCCGCCGTAGCGGGTGCCCCATCTACCAGCATCCCGAGCAGAGGCTGCTTGAGCGCCGCGAGCTGGAGCCTCTGCTTGACTGCCGCCAGACGCTCGCGCAGGGCATTGAAATCTTCACGCGCCCCCCTGACCCCGAGCAGGCTCATCGCTCCACCGCCCCCGGAAAGGTTTGCCCTGCCGTTGAGTGAAACATACTGGCGATAGAGCCTGCTGCCGTTGGGTTCAGCCAGCGTGACGAACCTCCAGCCCATGGATTCGACCAGGGCGCGAGCTCGTGAACGCTCCGCGAACTCCAGGGCGCGGGCAGCTCGCCCTCCGTTCATTTCACGACGAACGAGATAGCGGTACATATCCATCTTGTCGGTCATGAAGCCTGTCTTTGACTCCACGTCCAGGATCCTCGCACGGTAGGATTCCACAATCCGAACCGCCTCGCCCAGGGCCTTTTCAGCCTCACCTCTTCGCCCCATCTTCTCGGCTATGCGGGCGAGATACCAGTGGCATCTCCACTGGGTCTCAAACTGCCCGGAATCAACCGCCCTGTCGAGCGCCCACCGGGTAAACTTCTCCGCGCTTTCATAAGATCCTGACTCGAGGTAAAGCTCCCCGAGATTGGAGCCGGCGATAGCCGAAAGCCTGGTATTCCCGGCCTCTCCGGCGCGCCGCATGGCATCGTCCTGCAGGCTGATCGCCTTGCGATACCTGTCGGTCTTTTCTTTGCCACCAAGGGCCTGGGCCTGCTTGCGCAGGATGTTGGCCTTGTAGATCGAGTTGGTCAGCTCCAGCTCCAGCTTCCCCGGCAGCTTTCTCGCCGCATCGGCGTTCAGCTCACGATCCACGGTCAGGAAGACCCTCAGGGCCTGGGCCAGACGTTCCGGCTCACTTCTTCCCCGCTCATACAGCGCCGCTCCCATCAGTATGCGCGCCCTGATCCTGACCTCGAGGGAAGCAGCGGGGCTTCTCACCAGCCCCCGGGCCCGCTCACCCGCATCGACCGGCTTTCCCAGCGCCATGAGCACCGCGGCCTCGTTCAGGTCAAGCCGCGCGACAAAGGCTGCTGCCCCGGCGGCGACAGCCAGCGCGCGGGCTCGCTTCAGCGAATGGAGCGCCCCCTCAAAATCACCCAGCAGTTCGCAGGCCATACCCGCTCGGGAAGTGACCGCGGCCTCCAGCCAGGGATATCCAATCCCCTCGAGATCAACTTCAAGCAGCTCCCTGGCCAACGCGTACTCTCCCAACTCGAGAGCGGGCAGGGAGGCGATAAAGGCCAGGAGAGCCCTGTCCCTCTTTCGTAATTCACAGGAGGCGAGCAGGCGGACCAGCCCGCTGGTGACCAGGGTCAGCTCAGCGCGCGAGCCGACCGCGAGCCCGGCAAAACGGGAACGCGGCCTTGGTGCCTGCTCCGCCTTGCCCCCCAGGGCTGTAATCTGCTCCCTGATGGAGAGGAGCCTGTCGCCGTAGCCGAGAAACTCCACGGCCCGGGCCAGCAGACCGAGAGTACGAAGGCGGGTACCCCGGTCTGCCTTTTCAAGAAGGCCTTGATGAAGATTCGAATAATTCCACGCCCCCTTGAAATCACGCAGCATGAATCGGAGCCTGATCGCCGCGGCGATTCCTTCGGGGGAAGACCGCGAGCTCGCCTCGATGGCGGCGAGGGCTTTTCGAAAACGCGCATCCGCCCGCTGCTGGATGCTGTCACCGTGAATACCGTGCAATACCGCCAGTGCCTCGTAGACCAGTGGGAGATCCCGGGCCTCGGCATTGTGCTGGAGAGGATAACGCTGGCGAACGAGCGAGAGGATCCTGATGATCTCTCCCAGCTCCTTCCCATCGATCTCCCGCCCGGCCCTGGTAACCAGAACAGGAGCCCTCCGAGGGTCGTCGCCACCCTTAGCCAGGACGCTGAATTCATTCGAATCAAGCATACTGACCGCCAGATTAAGGCGACGAGCCCTCGAGGCCTGCTTCAAGCTCGGCTCTGCGAGTTTTACAGCCAGACTCTCTATCTCTGACCAGCAGTCGTAAGCTTTGCCATACGCCTCGGTTGCTCCCCGCATTATGGAAACACCCTCGCGCTCGAACCCCTGCCAGGGGGAGGCTTGCACGATGATGCACCAACAGCAAACAGTGCAGGTGATGCACTGTAAGAAACAATAAAGCTTTCTCCTCAGCGATGATCGTTGCCCTATCAAGGACTCCTCCAACCAATTGAGCCATCGCGGCAAAAAAGACTGCTACACTCTATATATTTTCGGAATAAATGAGCCGATAACTTAAATAGAAATAGGTAAATCCCGAAATCTGTCGGGTGCTGGAACCCATCCTGGCTGAATAAGGCCTAGGGCTCGATAGAAACAAATATGCAACCACTGTTCCATCTCTCAATTATTATCCCTAAACCTTTGTATTGAATGGAGATAGTGCTACAGGAGCAGAAGCGGCATCGCCCGGTCACCTGTCAGATATCCTGACATCCAACACTATTCATTTAATGACTCCTTCTTTCATAGGTTGGCGAAAAAGCACATAATCAGGTTTATGACTCAAAAATCGAGCCATCCGAACCAACAGGAAGAACCGAAAGCCCTACCGCCTGCCGAAGCTTTCGATGCTCTCGAAAAGCTCTATCGGCGTGTAGACAAAGAGATCAGCGAGAGCGGAGTCGAGTGCTGGCTGCGCGGAGATTGCTGTGATTTTGAGAAAGTCGACCACACTCTCTTCGCCTCCAGCCTGGAGCTTGAATACGTCAGGGAAAAACATCCCGAGACTTTCCCTCCCAACAATGCACTCTGCCCCTTCTGGGAAGATGGCCGCTGCGTAGAGCGGGAGAGGAGGCCGCTCGGCTGCCGTACCTATTTTTGCGATGGAAACTTCGCGGAGCAATTGCAGGCAATCTACGAGAAATACCATGCTGAGATCAGGGAGTTGGCGAAACGATACGGTATTCCCTACAGTTACAAACCCTTTGTTCTTGCCCTTCGGACCTAACGTGACCAGAACTGAATTGAACGCGTGTCTTCCGGAGCGACCATCTCCCTCAGGCGAAAGTGTCGGCAGACCTTCCCTGGAGAAGAGTTCTTGATCGGCCGAGGAAGAAACCTCTCAGAGGAGAGAAACCACCTCGCGATGGTGGTCAAGACAGGAGAGCCCCAGCGCCTCGACAGCTTTCTTGTCAGCAACCTCGCCTGGAAATCACGCAGCCGTCTCCAGGGTCTCATCAAGGATGGCCGGGTGACTGTAAACGGTGAAAAGACCAAGGCCAGCCGACGCGTACATTTTGATGATGTGGTCGAGATACGCCTGTCGAGCGGCCTCGGACTGCCTGATGACTATTCTGAGCGCAAGCTCGACATCATCTACGAAGACGAATGGCTCGTGGTGGTCAACAAGCCGTCTGGAATGCTCGTACATCCGGTTGGCCGCCATGTCTACGACACCTTGATCAACTATCTCCATCACCGCTATCACTCCACCGATGCCGGTAAAGAAGAGGTGATTCCAAAGCTCTGTCACCGGCTGGACCGGGACACCACGGGAGTGGTTGTCGTCGGGAAAAAAAACTATGTCCACCGGAACGTACAGCAGCAGTTTGAAAAACGGTCCGTGTCAAAGAGCTACCTGGCTCTTGCCAATGGGCTCTTCCCGCCCGACCGCAACGAGATTGACATACCGATCGGTGAGGGCCGCTGCCTGAAATCCGCCCTCGAGCAGGAACCCCTGAAAGACTCTCGGACACTCGTTACCGTGCTCGCTAGCTATGAGGATCACACCCTGCTTCGCTGTGTTCCCTGCACGGGACGACAGAACCAGATCCGCGTCCACCTGGCGGCTGTGGGTCATCCGATCGCGGGAGACGAGCGCTACGGAGGCGATTCTCCAGGGGAGCGACCGGAACGCCGGGACTGGCCTCTTCGCTACCTGCTGCACTCTGAATCCATCCGTTTCTGGCATCCGCGCCTGAAACAGGACATCAAATTGGCCGCTCCTCTGCCGCCAGACTTCCAGGCACTGCTCTGAGTGAGCGATCGAGGGGCCGGTAAACCGCCCCTGGAGCCCTGCTCAAGCCCTACAGGCCCCCTTTTGCCCCGATATTCTCTGCATCGTAATCTTCTCTGCAGGGAAATCGGGTGGGTCGACCGGTCCCGGGGGAGCTTCTGTCAAAACCGCTATCTTCTTTGTGTGCATTGACATACAGGGGAAAAAGTCATGAAGGATAGAATACTAGCCCTGATCGATCCGGCCGGCCGGCTACGATCGGCCAGCAGTCTGCTTCGCTCGCTGCAGGTACACGAATACAGCAGCATCGAAAGCCTGCTGGGAAGTCGCCGGCAAGCATCCTCCTCGCTCTGCATCGTGCTCGATGCAGACCTTGTCAGGATTGGAGACCTGGATAGCCTCCTTGAAAGAGACGGGCTTCCCCCCTTGACCCTGGCCGTGGTAAGCGACAAGAAAGAGGGCAGGCTCTGGATTGAAAACGGAGCCACGGATTTTGTCGTACTCCCGGGAAGACGGGAGGAGCTGGACTGCCGCATCCGGGCGATGACGAGATGGCAGTCTATCCTGCTTGATCCCTCGCACCAGGAGCTCCGTCACCGCGAGAGCATGAGGAGCCTTGCCCACAGCCTGAAAAATCCCCTCAACGCGGTCTTCTGCTACGCCGAGTTGATCCTGATGGACGAGCACCTGACGGCTGCTGTCCGCAAGGACGTAGAGCACGTCATCACCAATGCCAACGTGCTGCTGGAGACCCTGGACTCGAATCTGAACTTCAGCCGTGAAGAGACAGAAGCCCAGCCGGCCGGAGATGAAAGCGCATGACCGAAACTGTAAAAGAAAACCAGGCCGCCGAGCCGGGAACGATCCTGATCGTTGACGACAACGAAGAACTCCTCGGAGCGATCTCCCGTCTCCTCGAGCTGCAGGGCTACTCAACACTGACCGCGATGAGCGGAGAGGATGCCCTGGAGATCGCTCGCCTGAAAAAACCGGACCTCATCCTGCTCGACTGGATTCTGCCCGGAGTGGATGGGATCGAGGTCTGCAGGAAACTGAAAAGCGACGCGGCCACTCGGGGAATAATGATTCTCCTGGTGACTGGGCAGGGCTCGGTCGACAACCGGATCGAAGGCCTCGACGCCGGCGCCGACGACTTCATCCCGAAACCGTTCAAGCACCCCGAACTGCTGGCGAGGATCCGCTCCTCACTGCGCCTGAAGAGCGCCACAGATGAGCTCACCGAGCGCAACCGCCAGCTGGTCGAATCACAGTACGAGCTGGTACGAACCGAGAAGATCGCCACCATCGGACTCCTCGCATCGGGAATCGCCCATGAGTTTAACAACATCATGGCCGGAATCTCAGGGTACGCCCAGCTCGCCAAGAAGAACCCCAAGTATATGCCGCAGCTGGTAGAGGTGGCTCTCACCCAGGCCCAGAGGGCGCAGGAGTTGACCGGAAGTCTCTCATCCTACAACCGCAGAGGAGAAGAAAACCCCGCCTGCGATGTCCAGGATGTCATCCACGGCGCTCTCTGCCTCATCAAGAAAGAGGCCGAATCCAATGGCATCGAGATCTCACTCGATATCCAGGAGGTCCCCACCGCCGCCATCGGCTCCGGACAGCTGCAGGAGGTCATCCTGAATCTCCTCATCAATGGAATCCATGCGATTGAGGCCCGGGGGGAAATCACACTGTCCGTAAAAAGATCCGGGCCTGAAAAGATGATAGAGATCACCGTTGGCGATACGGGCTCCGGCATCCCTAAAGAGAACCTGAACAGGATCTTCGACCCCTTCTTCACCACGAAGGGAGCGCTCGGAGGCGGGCGGCAGGAAGGCACCGGGCTCGGACTGTCGGTCTGCTACAACATCATCCAGTCGCGGGGCGGCCGGATCACCGTGGATAGCGCTCCAGGCATGGGCACGACCTTCTCGATCACGTTGCCGGTCTTCGAGCAGGCGGCCGGCGGAGCCGTTCCAGCGGCTTCCGGCGACCCGGCCGCGCTGGAAAACCGTGAGGGGAACCACCGAATCCTGGTCATCGACGATGAAGAGCAGATCAGGGAGATGCTCAGCGACTTCCTCGGAACCGACAATGTCGTCTGCCGATCCACGGGCGAAGAGGCCATCGAGATCTGCCGTACCCGGGACTTCGACTTCATCATCCTCGACATCTGCATGAAAAACTCCAGCGACGGAATCGACACCTTCCGCCAGCTCAAGCAGGTGGCCCCCCGGGCCAGGATCATCCTTTGTACAGGCAATCTGGCGGAGAGCCTCCCCGAAGAGATCCTCGAAAGCTGCCACTCCCACCTGCTCAAGCCATTCAAGCTCGACGACCTCTCGACAATCCTCAACATGGCGGTAGAGGCATGAAACGGAGACCGGGGAAAAGCGCGGTGAATGGTGATGGAAGGCTGCCCCACATTCTCCTGGTCGATGATGAGGCCTTTATCCGGGACGCCCTGGGACTCTACTTTGAGAGCAACGGTTTTGAGGTTTCCGCCGCTGCGAGCGGCGGCGAGGCCCTGAATATATTCGCGCGGCAGGGCGATGACATCGACCTCGTACTGTTGGACCTCGTCATGCCCGGAATGCATGGACTCGAAGTCCTCCGTGAGCTGAAGAGGGTCGACCCGGCCGTCCAGGTCATTATAGCGACCGGCTGCAACAGCATGGACAACGCCTTCGAGGCTCTTCGCCTTGGCGCGATGGACTACATAACCAAGCCCATCCTCGACTTTGAAGAGGACCTGCTGAAAACAGTCAACTCGGTAATGGCCGCTGGCGGCGGCAAGGCACCTCCCGCCTGCGCAGCGCCTGAAGAATCAAAGCCCGAAAGGCCCGACCGAAGAGAGCTGTCCCGGAGCGAGCTCCTCGAAACACTTGCCGGTCTCGCCGGCAGCCGATTGCGATCACAGGAAGGCCAGGAGCTTGCCTGGAAAACCCTTGAGCGGGGTTTCGGAGCGAATGCGGCTCTGGTCAGCCGTAAAATGGACGGCGGCGCCTGGCAATGCCTCCAGAGCTGGGGATCCATCGATATGGAAGCCCCCCGCAGCCTCTGGCGCTCCGACGCACAGGACCGATCGCCGCGGGCGCCGGGCGCGGGCTGGTCCGGCGTGCTGAATATCCCCTTCAACGGAGAGCCGGGTGAAGACCTCGTTCTAATGCTCTTCTACAAAGACCTGTCGCTCCCGGGAAAAGGAAACCAGCCCGTCGAGACCCTCTCAGCCGTATTCAGTCATGTCTACAACAGTCCCCGCCGAGAACGGCAGACGGTCGTCGACAATGCCGTCTCGCACTCCCTGGACGTTGACCTCAGCACCTGAGACTTCCGGGAAACATATTCCTGATCCACAGGCAGGACTTGACGGCCGGGACAACGCTCCCTATAAAAAATGTGCGTTCTGATTCGGTTTGAAGCCGCAAATCGGCCACTTTTACCAGGAAGCCCCCGGGATTCATGCGAGTACCCAGCAATTCAGCCCTGACGCTTTGCGCGGCGCTTCTGGCCTTCGCTCCCGGCGGTCTGCTCAAGTCGCAGCAGGACGAATCATCGGGGCTCTTTCCACCCACCTCGCAGGACTTCCAGGTGCTCTGGCAAGAGCTGCAGGAACGCTCGGCCGAGAAAGATTGGAAGAGTGTTACCGAAGGACTCGAAACCTGGATTGGACTGCTCGACAAGCCCTCCATCAACCTGGTGGTATCAAACGATGCGGGTGTCTCGCTGGGTGTCAGAAAGGCCCTTGAACGTTTCAGGCACCTCCTTCCGACGCAATGGCGGCAGCGGCTGGGGAAACGCGTTGACGCCGCCCTGAAGGGACTCTGGAGCCTCTATTCGGAGGACACCGAGGAGATTCTAACAGATCGTTCCCGTGCATTGCTGCGACACCGGATCCTGAGAGATTTCCCCGAATCGAAGACCGCGGACGTGGTCCTGCGGGAAGAGATCGGCTACAGAATACTTCAGGGAGACTGGCCTGCCGCAAGCCGCTGGAGCAGGCGCCTGCTCCGGCCTGGAGCGGGAGGAATCACAGGGCTCTCTCCACAGGAAAAAGCCAGGGGCCTCATATCAGCCCTGCAGGCGGACCTGGCGCTCGCTGATGCAACCGCCTTCTCCCGCCACCAGGAACAGCTGAAGGAAATCCTGGCCGCGAACCCCGCCGAAGCTCGAGCCCCGCAGCTCGAAACCGCCATTGCCGGCCTGCTGAAAATATCCCCCGCATCCATCGGACAGCCCTCCCGCACGCCCGGCCCGACCCTCAGTCCATTCCTCGATCCGGTCTCCTACAGCCGCGGTATTCGCTCTCCACAGGAGAGCTTCAGGCCTGGTGGGGTCCTGTGGCGGCAACAGTCAAGCGAAGAGGACTTCCAACGGTTCGTAGGCGAGCGAAGAACGGCCCGAGATGGAGCTGACCAGGGTGGAATCGATATCCCGATCCCCTACCATCCGACCCTCGCATCCGGAATGGCTCTGCTGCAACATGAACGGCAGCTGACCGCCTTAGACCTCTCCTCAGGAAAACCTCGCTGGCAGGCGGCGCTGGGGCCGCGGACTACTGGCTACCTCCAGCCGGGCGCGCCCGTAAGCAACCGGGAGACCTGCTTTGCCGTTCATGGAAACACCCTCCAGGCCCTGGCTCTCGAAACGGGAGAGCTCGTATGGAGACGCGAATTCATCTACGAACCTGAGACGCAGGAGCTCACCCTGTCGACAGGCGCTCTTCGAGAAGCCGGAGGTGACGACAAGAAGGCGGCCCGGGGCATAGCTCCCGCCGCGGGTACGCCCCATCGAGGCGGACTCATCCTCCCGATCAACGTCAGGGCTGAAAAACAGATCCTCTGCTACCTGGTGCGGATGGATGGAGAAGGCGAGCTGCTGTGGAAAACCTACCTCGGAAGCAAAGATAACGCTGACTTCCTGGGACTGGGATCAACCCCCTCGCCTCCCCTGGTCATCGAACAAAACGTTCTCTACCTGGCCAACCATGGATTTATCTCCAGCGTAGACGCTGAGGACGGAACGATCGCCTGGATTAAGGAATACGACACTCTCTCCCCCAGCGGTCTCAAGGAGTCGATTCGAGATGAGAACCGCTGGCATCCGAACGCTCTCATCCCGGCCGGAAACGGCGATGTCATCGCGGCGCCGCAGGACTCCACCCGGCTCCTTTCAATTCGCGCCTCCGATGGAACGACCATCTGGAGCTGTTCGCGGGAAGAACACTCAAGCCTCATCGGCCGAAACCATACCGCCTGTTTTCTCGCAGGATCCAGGGTCAGCGCTGTCGGGCTTTCGGATGCCGTTCGTGGAAAGACCCTCTGGAGCTTCGAGCTTGACCCGAGCACCCACCCCCAGGGACGAGGCCTCCTTGTCGGCGGCAGGATTCTGCTGAGCAGCAGACGCTCGCTGCTGCAGCTCTCAGCTCTCGACGGAAAACTGCTATCACGCGATCTCTGGGATTTCCCCGAGGCCGGCGGAAATATGCTGCTGGCTGAAAATCGCCTCGTGGTGATCCACCCCGGGGGATTCGTAGCCTACAGCGACCTGCGGAGCGATCTTGATCGGCTCGAGAAAAAAGAGAAGAGAGACTCCCGCGACCTGCTGGAACTCGCCCGGCTGAGGTTACGGTCAGGCGACCTGGAGGCGGGAATCGACACCCTGAAATCCTGGACAGCGACGAAGCCCAGTCCGCCTCCGGCCAATTCCGAGCTCGACAGGATCCAGCTGGCCACCGCCGAGACCTTGGAACAGCTGGCTCGAGAAGCCGAGCCCGGCCGGGCTGAAGAGCTCCTGAAGATTCGTACTCGAGTTGAAAACAATCCGGCGCGAAAGGTCAGCGCGAATATCGGCCTTGGCCTCTTCCTCAAAAAAAATGGAAAATCAAAGGGCTCCCTCGCCGCCTTCCACGATGCGCTCAGCTTCGATGTCGAGCGCCCCGCAACGGATAAATCCCGTCTGCCCGGTATACCCGGAAACAAGTCTGTTTACAGGGTCGATGGTTTCCTTCAGATACCTGCGGAAGAATTCATCCGGTCTGAAATCCGTTCCCTGCGAAAATCGGTTCCGAAACCCGGGGAGGTCTTCCAGGAAACCGAATCGAAGGCCGCCGTCCAGCTCAGAGCAGCCAGGAAATCCGGGGAGATCTATGGCCTCCAGGAGACCATCCGTCTCTATCCCTTCACCGAGGCCGCCGCGGCAGCCTACAAGAAGCTGGCCATCTCGTATCTGGACCGGGGCAACTCGATCCGGGCAGCCAGGACACTTCTGGGCTACGTGGATGACTACCCTCTGCGATTTGACACAGTCCGGACAGCCTTGCGCGCCGCCCAGATGTTTTACGGGGCCGGCAAGCGGGCGAAGACCCGCGCGCTCTACGAGGAGCTGTTGGCGACGCATCCCGACAAGCGGGTGGAGCCGATTCCCGGCATGGATGCCTCCGATACTGTAGGGTCCTACATCCGTCGGCGTCTTGCTGACCCCGGCCTGGTTGAGCTCAGGCCAGGCGACAACCAGCTGCTGCACACGCCGCTGAGGATGACCTGGCGCTCCCCCGCCGACCTGCTTTCGCCTGAAAAGATCTTCCTGGAGCCGGAAGGCGAACGCCCGGAAAGCTGCAAGAACAGCTTCTTCACCCAGGCCAGCGAGATCCTTGAATGCAGAGACGTCAGCACAGGGATACCCTCCTGGACCATCAACCTGTCCATGATCCCCGGGTACATCATCGACCCCATCCAGTACAGGAATTTTCGCTTTGCCAGGAGCGGCGACAAGGAACTCCGGGGCGTCTTCGCCGGCAAGCTGCTGATCCTTCATGACCATCGCAACCTCTTCGCCGTGGACCACCAGCAAGGCAAGGTCCGCTGGTCCATTCCACTCGGAGGGAACACGAAGAAGCTGCCGCGCGCTGAGCAGCCTGTCTTCAGGCAGCTCAGCGAGAGAATCAGGGGTTGCCTGGTTACAGCCGACAGGGTCTACGTAAGCAGCAGCCACCGGCAGCTCTATTGCTTCGGCCATGACGGAGCTGAGCTCTGGAGGAAGGAGCTGAAATTCGACCCGGCCCAGGCCAGGCCCGCGCTCGCCGGCGGTGAGGTCTTCGTGCTCAACCAGCGCGACCTCGGCTACGGCGCCCTTGCGGCAAAAGACGGCGCCCGGAGAAAGAGCTTCCAGCTGCCCCTGGCCTACGACAGCTCCAGGAGGGTTGGTGATCCCGTCCAGCTTGGCAATGGACTCTGCCTCCTTCCTCTCACCAGCGCCGTGCTCCTGCTCGACCTGGCCCACAGGACGGTGCTATGGGGCTTTGAGCCCTCAGAAGGAACCATCGAGCAGATCGCCCACTCCGCAGAGGCGCCCGATGAGGTGATCGCCGTGCTGGCGAGGGATGGGGGGACGCCCGCACTGGCCGGACTCTCCATCGAAAACGGAAGGCGCGAATGGATCTATGAAAAATTCGGCAAGGAGCCCTCTTACTTTTCCATCTTCCGCGATGGACGCCAGCTCTTCGTCATTCACGGCAGCGACAGGCTGAAGCTCCTGGCGCTGGAGGTCCGCCGCATCCCGGGGACTCGGGGCATGAACGTCTCCTCCCTCTGGCCCCAGAAGGAGATCCACCTCGGGACCTACCTTGGCCGAATGCGAAGCCGGCACCTTCACATCCTGGAGAACGCGATCATCTTTCCCGACCCCGGCCAGACGATCTCCATCTACGACAGGGTGAAGGGAACGCTCCTGCGAGCTGTCGAACCCAACCCGCTCAGCAGCTTCCTGACCGAGAAGAGATCCTATCGCAGCGCCGTGGCGTCCGGCCACCTCGTGCTCCTGACCGACGGAGGAGGCTGCGGGATGACCGGCGCCGCTTTCCCGGACCAGCCCAACGCCGCCAGGAAGCGAATGGGACTGCTCAGCGTATATCTCAAAGACCGTACGGAACCGAAAGCTGTTATCGACCTTGCCCTGGCGTACTTCCAGGCGGGCGACTATCCTTCGGCAGTAACCCTGCTCGACCGGACGCTGAAATCCGAGGCTCTCCTCAGCTCGGACAACACGAAGGGCCGTGAGGACATCGCCTACCTTCTCGAGGGAATCAAGCAGGAGGCCATGAAGCATACCCAGCCGCGGGAGATCACCGCTCGCCGGCTCCAGCTGCCTCCTGTCATCGATGGCCGGCTGGAGGACTCCTGGAGCTACGCCCACAGGGTACTGCTGACCGCGCCCCGCAACCTCAACCTGATCCCGGCCCCCGGACTCAACCGCCAGTGGGAAGGGGAAGAGGATCTGTCGGCCATCCTCTACACCGGCTGGGATGAATCGTACTTCTATTTCGCCCTGGACGTCGAAGATGACATCCTCAGGGCCTACGATCGAGAGGCGGAGAACTGGAAAGGCGACTGTCTCCTGATCGGCCTCGACCCTGACGGGGATGGAGGGTACCGCCAGGGCAGCGATGACCAGCTGATGACGCTCGGCCTGACCATCCCCAAGCGCCGCAAGGAGGCCAAGGAACAGGAGCGCGCGGAAGGCGAGCAGGAAGGAGGGCTCGACGAAGAGAACGAAGAAGAAGAAGACAATGAGCCCCAGGGGCTCTTTTCCGTCAAGAAGAAGCCCGACTCGAGCGGAGCTATCTACGAGGTGGCTCTTCCCTGGACCTCCTTCCCCCTGTTCAAGAACGGCTCCCCCCCGCCCGTCGGATTCAATTTCGGACTCAGTCTCCTGCTGACGGACGACGACACCGGACGCGGAGCGACAAAAACCCTGAGCATCAATCCATGCCATCTCATTCCGCGCAAGCAGCGCAACGTATGGATCTGGAGATTCATGATCCCGGAGTTCTTCCCGCGGGTCAAATTGCGCTGAAAAGCGCGGCCCTGAGATTAAATCCGGGCAAAAAAAAGAGCCCCCGCGACCTATGTCGCAAGGGCTCTGAAAACTGGCGAGGACGAAGGGACTCGAACCCTCAACCACCGGATCGACAGTCCGGTACTCTAACCAAATTGAGCTACGTCCCCACAAGTTTCACAGTCAGATTCTTTAACTTGTTGGCGCCTGCTTGTCAAACCGTAATTCCAGTCTCAAGCAGACTGCATTTTACTACACGATCCACCGAGAGAGACCTCCTAAACCTCGACAATCAGAAACGCTCTGCGAGACGGTACCTCTGGCTGTCCCAGTCGAAGTCCTTATTCAGATATTTCTTGAGTGTTCCGGCTACCCGCTGATTCAACTCCTCCATCTCGAGGTCGGTATCATAGCCGGCGATCACCACCCTGCTGGCGATCTCAGAGGCCTTGAGGGGAGTCGAAGATTTCCCCAGGATATCGGTGATATAGTCTTTAAGCCTGGTCTTCTTCTTGGGAAGGATCTCCCGCACCCCGTTCTCCCGAAGAGCCTCATCGCTGAGACGATATTTCTTTCTCTCCTTGACGAAAATATCGTAACGCTGCAGTGCCTGGAAAACGGTGTTGTAGAAAGATCTAGGATTGGTCGAGCTGGACATATAGCCGACTCCCGGCAGCTCTCGCTGAATCTCGGAAGCGGAGAGCGGCCCTCGGGCCTGCAGGAGGACCTGGGCGATATAATCCTTCAGGTTATTCTTTCGCTTGCCGGCCAGGAAGCTAGGGGCCGCTCCTTCCTCGGCAACTCCTCGCGCAGAGATGGAGGCGTTGAAGGATTCCTCCATCTGGGGAGCTCCCTGCCTGGGCTTCACGCCCCCAGCAGAATCAGATCGCTCGATGAGCTCAATCTGGTCATCGATTCGCCGAATCTCCAGGCGCAGACGGTCGCGCTCCTTCATGAGCTCAGCGATCGTGTCGTTTCCCTTCTTCCGCTGGAGGAGCTCTTCCAGTTCTCTGACTGTCAGTTCCTCGACCTTCTTTTCGTTAACTCTTGATAACATATCCTCTTTACTTCTTTAGCTAATCCTGACGTGATTCCACCTGGACAGAAGCCTTCTTCCGTCCTCATTACCACCGCGTAAGGCCAGAGCCTGCCAAATTCTTTCAGGTCAACGCCCTTTCGCAGACACTACTCCACGCAACCTCCCAGCAATCACTCTTCATTCATTTTCCGGCAAAGCAGGCAAGGCAGCCGCCGAGAAGCCAACCCGCTTACTCAGCTATCAACTGCTCCGGGGCCCACCTGCTTGCTTTCCTGGCAGGTACTGCCAGCAAAGCAAACCACAGCTATCTCCTGAGAGGGAAACCCTTCCATCTCCCCAACAGTCCGCGAATGCGGAAACTGCGTGCTTTTCCCGATCTGCTTGTGAAGCAGTATATTCAGGAGCCTTTTTTTTCTCAAAACATTTATGCAACATAACCTTACCAGAACACCGATGGACGATGACTCCCCGGCAAGGTGACTATAACAGCGCTCCCGTGGCCGACTCGGACGGCTGCCCAGCGCCCGACCGAACCGGAGAAACCGCTGAAAACCCGGTCTCTCACCCCTCCCGACCGCCTCGACCAAATAAAATACGACAAGATGCTTGCAGGAATTACGGGTCCGGAGTTTTCTTCTCGGAGCGGATCGTCACAGCCTGCACGATTGAGAACCATGTCAGTACCTGATTTCATCGACAAAACCAGCGCCGGCTTCAGCCTCATCGATGTGCCTGCGACAGTCAGAGCGACTGCCATCGAAAACCTCGAAAGCTGGCTCCTGGATGGCAGATTTGCGGATTCCCTTCCCCAACTGGATCACCTGCTGCAGACGGGATCATACGACCAGCTCTTTGATGCGTTCTTCCAACATCTCCCCTTCGGCACCAGCGGCCGGCGGGGTCCCGTCGGCTTCGGATCGAACAGGTTCAACCCGTTCACCCTCGGCACCTCCATCCAGGGCCACTGCGACTTCCTCAAGCTCCGCCAGGACGCCGCCCCGCCCTCCGTGGTCATCGCCTACGACGTAAGAGTCTTCAACGATCTGCGGAAAGTCTACAAGCCGGGCATCGATAATCCCTTGCTCGGGATGCTATCGAAAAATTTCGCCAGGATCGCAGCCAGGATCTACGCGGCCAACGGAATCAAGGCCTGGTTCCCACCAGGCGGAGAAGACGGGTACGTAACGACACCGGAGCTCTCCTTTGCCATCAGGTCACTGGAGGCCCAGGGCGGCCTCAACATCAGCGCATCCCACAACCATCCGGATGACAACGGGGCCAAGATCTACAACGCGGCCGGAGCCCAGGAGGTCCCTCCCCTGGACCAGGAGCTGGCGGAGATCGTAGAAAACACGACCGAGAGCTCCAGCATCCCCTGGAAGGCCGCGGTCCGGGATGGGCTGGTGGAGACCATCCCCCCGGAGATCCACGAGCGGTACATCCAGGCAAACCTCCAGGCTTCCATTGACCCATCTTCGCGCTCCGCCAGGGTGGCCTTCACCCCGCTGCATGGGACCGGGAGCAGTTCGGTAGAGCGGGTGCTGGACCAGGCCGGCTTCGAGGTCAGCTGCCTCCCTGAACAGGCTGCTCCGGATGGCGCCTTCCCCACGGTTCCGTTCCGTACGGCGAACCCGGAGGTGCCTGAATCGATGGAGCTCGTTACCGGCTTCGCCAGGGATGGCGAGCTTGACCTCGCGCTGGCCACCGACCCGGATGCGGACCGCCTTGGAGTCACGGCTCCCGACGCTGAAAACCGCTGGAGCTTCCTAGATGGAAACCAGATCGGCCTCCTCCTGGCCGCCTACCTGCTGGACTCCTGTCCAGACGAAGATATCCACAGGAAATTCTGCGTCTCCACCACGGTTACGAGTTCGCTGCTGGACAGGCTGGTTCGCCAGCGCGGAGCGCAATCGGTAGCCAATCTCCCAACCGGCTTTAAATACATCTGCAAGGTACTCGCGGCCATTGAATCCCGGGGACACTATCTCGACAAGATCAAGGGGACGCTGGACGACTTCCTGCTCGGAACGGAAGAATCGCATGGCTATCTCGTCACGAACGACATCCGCGACAAGGACGCTGCCGGCGCGTCCCTACTGCTCGCCGAGCTCTCATCTACGCTCAAGGACCGCGGCAGCAACCTGCTCGCCTACCTTGACGAGCTCTACCTGGAGTTTGGCTACACATCGACGCAACACGTCTCGACCGTAATGCTCGGAGCCGGGGGGCACCTCAACATCCGGGCTGCGCAGAAGAGCCTCAGGAAGAGACCTCCCGGACAGATCAACGATACAACCGTAGAAGACCTGGTTGATTACAGAGACGAGGAGGGGGCGTTCGGCCCGATTCTCTGCGATTCCGACCGCGCCGCCAGAAACATTCTCGAATTCAGACTCGCCGATGGAGCCCGCCTCATCGCCCGGCCCAGCGGAACCGAGCCGAAGCATAAGATCTACGCAGAGGTCTCAGCGCCTCCCATCGGAACTGGAGGATCACTTGCAGACCTCCACTCCTGCAAAGCCGAGACGGACTCCCTTGCCAGAGAGCTCGCTCTCGGCCTCTGCGTCGAATGGCTCGACCGAATCGGAATCAGCGTTCCACGCTGGGCGCTGGAGATATCCGATCTCGTTCCGCTGGAATGGAAACGGGACTTTTCGCAGGAGGTGCTGCCGAAGCTGGTCTCTGAACTCACTGCTGGAAAGTCGGCTGGTGAAGTGGAAGAATGGGTAGATCAATGTTTGGAAAAATATGGAGCGGATGGAAGACTGCTGGTCAGAGATGCCGTTTCGGCGTATTGCAGGCAGGTCCCTCCCGATCCATCTGTACGAAAAAAACTCGAGCGGCTCTTTGCCATCGAGCCCAGCGACCCTGCCGAGCAGAAAGATTAAAATGAAAACAACGATAAGTGGATGGCTTGGAATGGCTGTGACGACGATTCTTCTTGCCAGCTGCGGAAGCAACCCTGGGCCGAAACCAGCAGCAGCCCCGGCAACAGAGAGGACCGAGGTCCTCTCAGCGTGGATCAAGGTCTACGAGACCGTCATCGAGGAAAGTGACGTCAAACGAACCGCCACCGGATTTGTAGAACACCGCAGGCTCGAAGGCGAGAACGAGGGGAGCTACTTTGTCTACAGCATCAAGAACATGAAGACCCCCGTAGGTTTCTTCCTGCCCAGCGGCGAGACCTACCGCTACGTAACCGAGGTTAACTCCAAGAAGGTCGTCTCAAAAAGTCTGGGACCGCTGGAGCCGGAGGCCGCGGTCAAGATACTTCTTCGCATCAAGGCGAATGTCGAGTTCGACAAGAAGCTCGAGCTATAGTCCTCGCCGGCTGAACCCTTGCACGATCTCTTGCGGTGGCTACTGATTCGCCCTAAGATTTCTGTATGGAAAGAAGAGAAAGAGAGCCTGGAGCCATTGCCCTGCCTTCCCGGCGGAAACCCCAGGCCGACAGAGAGGCGAACGCCGAGGAGAAAATCCGCTCCCTGCTCTGGCGCTACCAGCCGGAGTTCGTCCTCGCCGGCAATCTCGATATCATCTTCACCAGGAGTTCGAATACCCCCGTCTCCCTGAGCCAGCAGCAGGATTCGGGAACACTGAGACTCCATGTCCTCTTCAGCATGGCGCCCGATTCAATCCTCGAAGACGTTATTCGCTTCTGCTTTGCCCGCAGGAACCAGGTCGAGACAAAAAATCTGAGAGCCCGGATCCTTGATTACGTTGGCGAGAACCGGCACCAGACCATAGCGACAATGTCCGAGCCCGGGCCCTGCTCCCCCAAGGGAAAGATCTACGACCTGGAAAAGACCCTGCGAAGAGTGATCAGCAAATATGTTCCCGAACGTCGACTGATCAGCAGCCGACCTGCTATCGGCTGGTCCAAGCGCCCGACAATCAAGCTCATGGGGAAATGGATCGAGACTTCTCCGGGAGAACGAAACGTCATCATCATCAACAGGCTCCTGGATGATGAACGCGTACCGGCCTACTACCTGGAATACAACGTCTACCACGAGCTTCTCCATGATCTCTTTTCCATCCACCGCTCACAGGGACGCTGGATCAGGCATCCGGCCGAATTACAGGCCAGGGAAAAGACCTACCCCCTCTACACCAGGGCGAGGGAATGGGAAATCAACGAGCTCCAGTCTCTGACCAGGGCTGAAAATGCAATCCGATAGACTATCGAAAATCTTCCACCCCGGCTTTCTGCTGGTCTTTCTTCTCACGGCGCCTGTCCGCGCGGAGCCAGTGGAGGCGGAGAAGATCGACGCCATCCGAATAGAGCAGGTTACGAGCGGACTTCCCGGGGGGAAATCTGGAAAGACTCTCTCCGTTCGCCAGGTTCTCTGGATCGATGGGGAGAGCCGGCGCCTGCGCCTGGAGCAATACACTCCGGAAAAAGACAATGTGCTGGACACCGTCTTCCTATTGCACTGCGGAAAAGAAAAAGAGACCTCCATCTTCACCCTCCCCGGCGGTGGAAAGAAATACCGTGAACACAGTGGAGACCTGAACGAGAACCAGCGGAATCGAAGGATTCACGAGCTGGAACAATTGCGCATCCTGCGCGCCTACTCCGCGAGAGAGCGTAAGCTTGCGATGAAAAAACTCGGCCTCCGTGAAGGTGGAAAGAGGGACGTCAAGCTGGAGTGGAAGGAGGCGGCCGACCACCTCGGTTTTTCCTGCAGGCGCCTCACCGTTATCGAAAATGGTACCGTCATTATCGATGCAGTGCTCACCTCCACCCTCCCTGGAAAGCTGGCAGAGACTTCGGGCAGCTATTTCGAGATGTATCGCCGACTTGGAGTCTTCTCTGAAGAGGTGCTCGACAAGATCCGCGGAATCCAGGGCATCCCACTGAAAGCTGAGCTGACCGTCATTACCGATCTTCCCCGCTATACCATCTCTGTGAATACACGCCAGCTGAAGAGCGAAAAGACACCCACTGCTCTCTTCGAATTACCCGGGGGCGCCGAGAAGATTGTCGATGTCCCCACCTTCTCAACCTGTCCCATCTGCGGAACCCGGGGGGAAACCGAAAAAATGGGCCGGGTGTTCACCGAGAACGGCGTGGTCTACGTCGACTCAGAACGCTGCGCCAGGAAGCTTCAGAAAGAGCTGAAGGGACCAGGGACCAGCTCCGGGGCCAGGCGTCCTTGACGGCCCCTCGGCCGAACGAGACATCACTCCGTACCGGCGAGCTGCCTCAATCTTTCGACACCTTTTCCCAGGCAGGTGAGGAGCTCCGGCAACTGGGAGATCGAGTTCGAGTGTCCAAGAGAGAACCTGATCGCGCCGCGAATCAGGGCGGGCTCCAGCCCCATCGCCTCCAGTACATGTGAGCCCTTTCCGCTACCGGAGTGACAGGCGCTGGCCGTGGAAACAGCCACATCCATCTCATCAAGAAGCTTCGCAAGTGAGCTCCCTTCAACGCCGCCAAAGGAGATGTTCAGGATGTTCGGCAAGGTGTCCTCCAGCGGAGTGTTGCGGGTGACTTCGCTGAACCTTGAAGAGATCTCGCCTGCCAATGCATCACGCAATTCCCGGAGTCGCTGAGCCTCCCGGGACTGCAGCTCGACCGCCAGCTTCACTGCGTGGGCAAAACCCGCGGCGAGGGAAACATTCTCGGTTCCGGATCGGAGCCCATTCTCCTGCCCACCTCCCCTGGTCAGCGGAAAGAGGGGGACTCCCCGGCGCACGAGCAGGGCTCCGACTCCCTTGGGACCATAGATTTTGTGGGCCGTGAGCGAGACAAGGTCTGGCTTAAATGAATCCAGCCGCAAGGGTATCTTCCCTACCGCCTGGACCGCGTCAGTGTGAAACAATCCCCCCGCTTCGCGAACAAGGGAGCAGATCCTCTCCACCGGCTGCAGGGTGCCGGTCTCATTATTCGCCATCATGACGGAGACCAGGGTCGTCTTGCCGAGCTCAAGCGAAGAGAGCTCTCTCTCTCCTATCCTGCCATCGGAATCAACCGGGATGGTGGAGAAGCTGCCTCCGAGCCTCTCCACGAGATCCGCGCTGCCGAGAACCGCGGGATGTTCGGTCAAACCCGCAAGAACCCGGGTGATGCCTGTCCTGCCGGGGAGAATAGCCCCGGCGACCGCAAGGTTGTCGGCCTCCGTACCGCCTGAAGTGAAGACAAGATCGTATGAGGCAGCCCCCAGGACCTCCAGGATGCTCTCCCTGGAGGCCTCCAGCTCCTCCCTGGCCTTGCGCCCGGCTCGATGAGAAGAGCTCGGATTGCCTGAATTCTCGCGGTAGCAGGCATCCATTACGGCGAGCACAGCCGGGTCCACCTCCGTGGTGGCGGCATGATCAAGGTAGATTCCGTCCGAGCTTCCCAGGTTATCCATGCGGCCATTGTAACCGCTCGTACCTGCGGCGAGCCACGAAAGGTCAAGGCCGAAAGGAAGGGTCACGGCCGACCCGGCCCCACGACAGGGCGGGGTCCGGACGCCGCTCAGGGAGCGATCACCACCGTCGTTCTCCGCGGCACCAGGTCGAACACCATCTCGACATCTTCCTTCAGCATCCGGATACAGCCGGCCGAAGATTCGCGGCCGATGGAATCGGAATCCACCGTCCCGTGGATTCCGATTCCGGAGATCTTCTCCGTATCTCGAAATCCGAGCCAACGCGAACCGAGGACATTGCGAGGATCTCCAGGACTGATAGGCTCAGAGCCGGGGCGGAACCAGGTGGGGTTCTTCTGGCGAACCGCGATGCTGAACTGGCCCACGGGCGTTGTATTGTCCCTTCCCAGGCCGACACGCGCCTGGTAGAGCAGTCTGTCATCCAGTGTGACCCAGAGAAGGAAGTCGCTCTTATCTACGAAGATCTTGACCTTGCCGCCGAGAATCCGCAGGCGGCTGCGCGGCTGAATCACCTCAGACTTCAGGCCGCTCAGGCGCGTAATGGCATCCGATGTGGTCTGGTACTGCTTGGCAATGCGGGTGAGATTATCGCCGGGCTGAACATTGTACCGTTCAACCAGCGGCGACATCCGGAGAGAGAAGACATTCTTCTTCAGCATCGGATTGAGGATATCATAGACCCGTGTTCGAAGGATCTCATTCGTAGCCAGCCGGTGAGCCTGGGAAAGTTCCGTCCATCCCTCCAGCAACAAGGACTCCTTGCCCTGCAGGAGGATCGAGTTACCCCTGCTGAACTGGCTCTCAAAGGCCTTGTCGCCCTCTCCTCGGTCGACGAGATAGCTGATGTATTTCTCGCGCCAGAGGGCGACATCATCGGCCGCGAGCAATTTCATGACCTGGGTCGAGAGATTGATGTCTTTGCGCTGGTTGGCCTTGGCGAAGGCTGCCCTGTAGAGCCGCAATCCCTGGCTCTCCTCTCCCCTGGCGAAAAAGCGATCCGCCTCAGCGAGGAACCCCTGGATCTCGGCATCGGGGACAGGAGAGACCTTTTGCCTGGGAGCTACAGGCCTTGGCAACGCGGCTCCCCTGCGCAGGAAGATCGGCTTCCTGGGAATGGGCAGAGACGCCGGCGCGGCCTTTGGTGCCGGGTTGAGAGTGGTGAGCTTCTGAGTGCCCGCCGCCTGCTCCGCCGGATCTCCCTGCGGAGCGAGAGACAACCCATCCCTCTGCAGAAATTGAATTCCCGCAACCGCGACTCCAGCGCCCACCACAGCCGCCAGCAACATACCCATCCAAGCTTTCACAATGAACCTCCTCTGTATTCCGCCCCAGGTCTCAAAAGACCCTGCCTGCGGAACTGGTTGTGATTCTCTCCTTCTTCACGGGAATGGCTCCCGGAAAATGCATCTCTTCTTCTCTCAGGCTCTATCCAATGACGAATGTCTTCTCTTCTTCACAGCTACAGGCGGCCTGACTCCTGAACTTGGCGCGAATTTTAGCATGGAGAAACACGAAACAAAGACATAAATCTTTATCGAGCGCTCAGCTGAAGCGACAGAAACCGCGTCATCAAGCACCTGTCCGGCGGATCCGGTCACGGCCACCGACAAAGTGAAAACGCCCCGGAAAAGGGATCCATCAGGCGCTGCGGGCCGTCTCGACGAGGCCGTCGAAAACCACCGGGTCCCTGACAGCGAGGTCGGCAAGCACCTTGCGGTTCAGATCGACCTCGGCACGCTTGAGTCCGTAGATGAACTCACTGTAGCGCATTCCACGCGCCCTGCAGGCGGCGTTAATCCTGACGATCCAGAGTCGCCGCCAATCGCCTTTTTTCTTTCGGCGATGACGGGTAGCGTAAGCTTCAGCCCTTGTGCGAGCCTCCTTGGCCGTACGCAGGAGCTTTCCACGGCCTCCACGAAAGCCTTTCACTCTACGGAAGAGCTTGTTCTTCTTGCGCAGCCGGGCTACCCCAAATCTGGCTCGTGGCATATCTCAGTACTCCTGCATTCAAACTCTCGACCGGAAAACTAATCCTGGCAGAGAAGCTTACGAATTCTCTTGGCGTCTTCAGGCGCGCACATCACACCATTTCTAAGGTTGCGAAGGCGCTTGGTGGTCTTGCATTCGAGGAGGTGACGTCTTCCGGCCTTCCAACGTTTCACCTTGCCCTTGCCGGTTATCTTGAAGCGCTTGGCGGCGCCCCGATGTGTTTTCTGCTTAGGCATTTGTCGTCCTCTCTGGCGGGATGCCCCGTGGGCATTCCGTAAATATCACGTCATCGAATAATCTTCTCTCCGCTGCTCACAATCAGGCGGCCCGGTATACGAACCGACTCCCTGTGAATACAGCGGAAGTGGGAGATTCTACC
>Ga0310124_10000049_pt1 | contig 73531 bp, 54 predicted proteins | sample CB11b_AW_Bot5_MG_FD_203507 | JGI IMG/M metagenome (GOLD analysis project Ga0310124, IMG submission 203507) | Marine microbial communities from Western Arctic Ocean, Canada - CB11b_AW_Bot5 | ecosystem: Environmental > Aquatic > Marine > Oceanic | place: Canada: Western Arctic Ocean | collected... | reverse complement strand
AGAAGAAAGGTTTTCACGGCTATGTCGTGTAAGAAGCTGAACTCTTGGGGGCCTAAGGTTCCGGTGGCTGTAAGAAGCCTGTTCATCACCGCACTGCTACTTGCTCCTCTCTCCGGCGCGATCGCCCAGGATGAGGCTGGCTCGGATGGCCTGTTGAAGCAGGGCTTCTCCAAGTTCCAGGAAGGCGACATCGATGCCGCCATTTCTGAATTCGAAAAAGCTTTCGCGGAGAATCCTACCAATGACCAGGTCGCCGATTTTGTCGAGCAGGCCTCGGTTGCCAAGATCTATCGCATGGTCCGCAGCGAGAACCCCCGCGTGTCGGGTATCGGAGTCGAGCTTCTGAGGATCTCCACCCTGGTGATCTCTCAGCGCGGCGAGGACAGCGAGGTCCTCAAGACCGCGGTCGACACGGTCCTGCAGAGTGAGAATGAACAGCAGCTCAGGTACAAGATCCAGTACGCCTACCAGCTTGGCCGCAACCTCGTACCCCTCCTGATTCCCTATCTTGGTGATGGAGAGATCGCAGTGCGCGCCCTGGTGATGAACTGGATCGCTCGCATCGGTATGGATGCACTGCCTCCGCTGGTGGCTGCCTGGAGGCATCCGGATGGAAGAGTTCGAACCAATGTCGCCGCTCTGCTGGGCGCCAGGTCGCTGAGACACCCCTATTCACTCGGGTATCTCAAAGCCTTGGTCGAGACCGATGAGCTCAAGGAAGTTCGCGACGAGGCCTCCTCCTCGCTGAACGCCATACTCGCGGACCTCGATGGATCCGGAACGATTGATGATGCCAAGGCCTATTTCCTCCAGACCGCACGAGATTTCTATCTCAAGCCCTACCGCAATCCTTTCGACAACCGGAAGTATTCGCCCATGGTCTATGAGCTTGTGGGTTCCCAGGTTGTCGGGACCAAGCTCGTCGGTTTCCAGGTGAGTGAGCAGATGGCCTCGCAGTGCCTTCTTGAGTCGATCAAGCTTGATCCAAACTATACGGCCGCCCGCGTTCTCAATCTCTGTAACGATGCGGCCAGGATTGTCGAATACGATGAGAATGCCGGCTGGTATTCCGCCCAGGAGGGCTTTGAAGATATCAAGGCTGTCCTCTCGGGCCAGCAGTCTTATACCGACCAGGTGGAGAGAAACCGTCTGCTCTCCTCCCCTGCGCCCGTTCTCTATGCCGCGATCAGGCAGGCGGCCCTTGATGGCCGTGGCGAGGTCGCCCGCAAGTTGATTCGTTCCGCCCACACGATCGGCTTCCGCGAGGAAGTTCCGGCTGCCCTGGTTGAGGCCCTCGAGGACGAGAACTCTCGCCTTGTACGGATCGCCGCCGCGATCACCCTGGCCTATTGGAACCCCGAATCCAGCTTCGACGCCGGCGAGCAGGTGATCTCGATTCTTTCGAACGCGGTCGTCCAGAGCGGTATCAGGACCGTGGTCAAGGGCATGGGCAACAAGCCCCTGGCCAATCGATTCGATGCGCTTCTGCGCAGCAAGCTCAATATGGAGAGCTATCTTCACGAGACAAATGTTGAAGAGCTTCTTCACACTCTCAGGAAGTCTCCCCCGGATCTCGTTCTCGTTGATGAGGAGATCGGCTACGCCACCGTTGAGCGAGCCACCTCTCCTATCAACACGATCGTCAACGAGCTGCGGAAAGACTACAGAACCGTCGATGTGCCGGTGGTCGTGGTCGTCGAGCCCGGCCGAGAGGAGAAGGCCAAGGAGGCCTATGAGAGCGACGAGCGGAAGGTCTGGGTCGTCGTTTCCAACATTGGAGCCGTCGCGCTTCAGAAGGGGGTTGTTGAGCCGATCTTCGAAGGCAAAGATGATTCCAAGACCCTCGCGACGCGACTCGCTTCAGAATCCGCCCAGGCGCTTTCGTACCTCTCTTCGGTACGTACGGATATGCCCGTCGCCCAGGCCTCCAACGCGCTTGGCCAGGTTCTCACCAATAGGCCTGACAGCGTCAGGATACCCTGCCTGGAAGCCCTCGGTAACATGAGAGTGACTGGGCTCCTGGCCCAGGTTGGCCAGGTCTTTGCTAACCTGGACAATTCAGCGGCGGTTCGCAAGGCGGCCATGCTTGCCATAGGCAAGGCGCTCTCCGCTTCTCAGAAAGCCACCGACGATGTGTTGCTGATCATCAAGGAGGGTTGCGCTGAGAACGATTCGGCCATTCGCCAGGCTGCCTGGATCGCCTTTGGGCGTTCGGGCGCGAGCGCGGAGGACCATCTCGCGTTGATCCAGAGCAAGGCCGCCGCTGGCGGAGAAGCCGAAGAGGCAGAGGAAGCCGAGGCGACTGAAGCGGAAGCTGAAGAAGATGCTCCCGCTGAGGACCCCGGCAGCGACGACCTCGACCTCGATGGCGATATTTGATTAAGCCTTGGCTCTCAAGACGTCCTGTCCCTGTTGCGGTAAGCCGTTCTCTGCTCCCGAGGATTACGCGGGCAAGAAGGTAAATTGTCCCAAGTGTGATCATCGTTTCGTCCTGAAGACGCGGGAGCAGGCTCTCCGGGAGGCCGCTGATCTCGAGGCTGAGAAGCTGCAGCAGCTGGAGGATCACCGGAGGATCGAGCTGATCGAGCGCGAGGAGCGTAAGCACCGTGATCGCCGCGCGTCGATGCCGTACTACGAGAAGTTCCAGACAGGAACCAGGCCCGTGCGTAATTACGATCCGCGTTCCGGTCCCGGGTTTCTGAATCTCAGGTACCTTGCGGATCTTCTTCTGATCGGCGCCTATGTGGCTCTGATGCTGGCTCTCGCGGGTATTGGCCTGACGGTCTATCTCAAGTTTGCCGGCGTGATCAGTTCCATTGTCATTCTCAGCATTGTCCTGATTGGTTGGATCCTGGTGGGTGGGGTTCTTTTTCTCCTGCTGAAATATCTCGCTGAGCTCGCGCTTCTGATGGCGAGCCTGGGTGATCAGCAGAATGATGTCGTCCGGCTCCTTCTCGATCTGAGGGACAATACGGATGTGGATTCTCCAGAGTAGGGATGAGTGAGGTGTCCAGATTTTTTACAGTTCACCAGGCGCCTTCCGGTTTCTTTACCGGCATTTATCCTGAGGTCTCTCTAACGTTGTTTGCCCCGGGTTGTAAATACTTTGCTGGTCTGGTAATATCGAAATTCATGTAGATCGGCGTTCCAGCTTTAGCCGCCTGCCCCCGGCAGCTGAATGAGGCTTTTCTCCGTAAAGCAGTTGGACGCCATTTCCAGGCTGAATTGAGGCACTTGAAGAGTGAAACCAGGCATGAATCCCGGTAATCAACTCCCCGATAACACTGATCGTCCTGACGGCAAGCCCGAACCTCCGGGTGAAGGGGACGGGCCGGACACCCGATACATCAAAGGTACGGAGTCTGTAAACAAGTTCGGGAATGGGAGTGAATGCACGGAACCGGTTGCGGCAGTGGTCGAGTCCGCAGTGGATGTGGATTCAGTCGATGTCGACTCAATGACCCCGCCAGCCGATCCCGCGAGAAAAAGAGGCATCCTGGAGAGATGCTACAGGAGCGCGGTTGCAGAGGTCGTGGTACTCGTCCTGCTGGCGTTTACTCTGGCCATGACGACCAAGACCTATGTTGTCGAGGCCTATGAAATCAAGGGTCGCAGCATGGTTCCGACCTTTGATGATGGCCAGCGCGTTGTCGTTCTGAAGCTGTTCAGAGATATCCAGCGCGGCGATATCGTTATCTTTTCCTCGCAGGGTGACCCTGGCAAGGACCTCATTAAGAGAGTCATCGCTTTGCCGGGAGAGCGGATTCAGATCAGGAAAGGTATTGTCAGAATAAACGGAAAAGTGCTTAAGGAAGGTTACCTCGAGGATAAGGATTACGGCCTCTACGATGCGGAGATCGATGAAGAGGTTGGGTTGGGTCAGATCTATGTCCTTGGTGACAATCGTGATGACAGCCATGACTCAAGGCGTTTCGGCGGCGTGTCCGAGGAAAGTCTGAAGGGCAAAGTCGTCGTTCGCTGGTGGCCGTTTCACGAGGTAAAAACTTTTTAAATTACTTTGAGTGAGCCTCCTGGGAGGCTCCAATGGCGGGTCTACCGTTAAAACGGGGAAGACCCTTTTTACCCGCGTTCCATGGCCTGGCCTTCCGGCCAGGGTGGTCTCTATGTGGGTTTGAAACGTAAGAAAAATCAATCAGAAGTGAAGTCAGCCGGGATTCGCGGAGCCGAAACCTCCGGCGGATTTCAGGCAAGTTAATTACCTGGAGCTGCCCTTGAACAAGAAGTCTGTCGGTCAGATCCTCATGGCAAAAGGGGTCGTCAACGACGCTCAAATTAATAAGGCGGTCGAGTACGCCAAGAACGAAAGCTGTCGGATTGGAGAGGCTCTCGTGAAGACCGAGGCCTGCTCCCAGGAGGAGGTCAGCCGCGCGCTGGCTTCCCATTGGGGGTTGCCCTATGCGAATCTCGCCACGGCCGAGATCAAGAAAGAGATCATCTCGCTGGTACCCAAAGATGTGGCGATCGAGAACAACATCGTTCCCGTCACTCGCAAGAACGGGACCCTGATCGTGGCGATGGAGTCGATGGACCTGATGGTTCTCGACAACCTGCGCTTTCTACTCAACCAGCAGGTTGAGGCGGCGATCTCGACACCCAAGGACATCGAGGAATCGATCGATCACTATTACCGGCTCACCGGGGATCTTAGCGACGTCATTGGAGATGGAGATGATAGCGTACAGGTCGGCCGCGGCGAGTACGCCGGTGAAGATGGAGATTCCGACGATGCGCCGGTTATCAAGTATGTCACCCAGCTGATCGCGAACGCTCTCAAGGAGCGGGCCAGTGATATTCATATCGAGCCCTTCGAGAAGCGCGTGCGGATTCGTTATCGTATTGACGGTGTCTGTATTGAGAAAGAGAATCCGCCCAAGCGTCTGCAGGGACCGATCCTCTCGCGTATCAAGATTATGTCCCGTATGGATATGGCTGAGAAACGCAGGACGCAGGATGGTCGTATCAAGATCAAGCTGCACGGCAGGGCGATCGACCTTCGTGTGAGTTCGCTGCCTGCCCGCCATGGCGAGAGCATCGTCATGCGTATCCTCGACAAGGAGAAGGGCCTGGTGGACCTTGAGGAGCTGGGCTTCCACGAATCGGAATACCAGCGCTTCAATAAGATCATCAAGCGCCCCAACGGCATCTTCCTGGTGACGGGGCCGACCGGATCCGGAAAGACGACAACGCTCTACGCGGCGCTGAAGAATCTCAACCAGCCGGATGTGAAGATCATCACCGCCGAGAACCCGATTGAGTACAACCTGACGGGTATCAACCAGGCTGAGGTGCGCCATGAGATCGGCCTGACCTTCCAGCGCATTCTTCGAGCCATGATGCGACAGGCCCCGAACATTATCCTGGTGGGTGAGATTCGTGACCATGAGACGGCGGAGATCGCCATCCAGGCGGCCCTCACCGGCCACCTTGTCTTCAGCACCCTGCATACCAATGATGCCCCCTCCGCCCTGACTCGTCTGGTCGATATGGGCGTCAAGCCCTTCCTTGTTGCCTCGGCGGTCATGGCCATCATGGCGCAGCGCCTCATCAGGCGACTCTGTTCCGAGTGCCGCCAGGAGGCCGAGGTGTCGGAGACGAACCTGAGAGCCATTGGCCTTACGCAGCAGCGCCTGGCCGAGGCGACGGTCTATGATGCCGTCGGTTGCCCGGCTTGCCGCAACTCGGGCTACAAGGGACGCCAGGGAGTTTACGAGTTGATGGAGATGTCCAATGACATCAGGGAGATGGCCTTCCAGTGCAAGCCAACGCTCGAGCTGCGCGCGAAGGCCAGGAGTGAGGGAATGGTGACCCTCCAGGAGGACGCCGTAAGGAAGGTGCTCGCTGGAGTGACGACCGTTAACGAAGTCTTGAGAATCACTCATCGCGAAAATTAACAGAGGCTCGGCGGGCTTCGGGTCCGTCTTGACAGCCGCAAACAGACAAATCGGAGAGAAAAATTGGACGGAAAGATGATTGGCCAGATCTTCAAGGAGATGGGCCTGGTGACCGAGTACGATATCCAGCAGGCGCTTGCCAAGCAGAAGGAAACGGGCGAGGCGATCGGGCAGATTCTGGTGGGTACCGGACAGGTCACAGAGGTCGATCTCAGCCGCGCCCTCGCCGAGCAGGCGGGGCTTGAGTTCATTGACCTGGAAAAGGTCGAGATCCCTCCCGAGGTGATCGAGCTGGTCGATCACGCCACGGTCGACACCTTCCAGATCATGCCGGTGGAGTTTGATGGAAGCACCCTGGTGGTGGCCCTCAGCCGTGCGGACAATCTCAGCGTCCTGGATGATCTTCGCTTCAGCCTGCCCGAGGTATCCAATTTCAAGGCCAAGGTGGCGAACGAGGAACAGGTCAAGAAGGCTATAGAGACCTACTACCAGGACGGCGACAGCAATATGGATGAGCTGCTCGCGGGTGTCGGCACGGCCACCATGGAGGGAGGTGAATCGAATGACCTTGCCCAGCTGGAGGCCGATGCCAATGCCGGACCGGTCGTCAAGCTTCTGAACATGATCCTCCTGCAGGCGATTCGTGATCGCGCCGCGGATATCCACCTCGAGCCTTTTGAGCATGAATTCAAGGTTCGCTATCGCATCGATGGCGTCCTCTACGAGATGATGCCGCCGCCGATTCACCTGGCGCGTTCGGTGATTTCCCGTGTGAAGGTTATGGCGAATCTCGACATTGCCGAGACCCGGCTGCCCCAGGATGGACGTATCGAGCTCAATGTCGGCGGCAACCCGATCGACCTTCGTGTTTCCACCCTGCCGACAATGTACGGAGAGAGCGTCGTCATGCGTATTCTTGACCGGACCAACCTGGCCCTTGATCTCGAGAAGCTGGGATTTCGCCCTGACGAGCTTGGAGCCTTCAGGAACCTGGTGGCGAAGCCAAACGGGATTATCCTGGTTACCGGTCCGACCGGCTCTGGAAAGACGACGACACTTTATTCGGTCCTCATGGAGGCGAATACAGTCGACGTGAAGATTATTACGACCGAGGATCCTGTCGAATACGACCTTGAAGGTGTTGTCCAGGTCCAGGTTCAGGAGGAGATCGGGTTGACCTTCGCCGATTGTCTTCGCAGTATTCTGCGCCAGGATCCCGACAAGATTCTCGTGGGTGAGATTCGTGACATCGAGACCGCCCAGATCGCGGTCGAGTCCTCTCTGACCGGCCATATTGTCTACAGCACGCTGCATACCAACGATGCTCCTTCCTCCGTGACCAGGATCCTGGACCTTGGCCTGGAGCCCTTCCTCATCGCCGCCACGCTGGAGGGTGTTATCGCCCAGCGGCTGGCGCGCAGGACCTGTGTTCAGTGCAAGGCTCCCTACGATCCGACTGAGCAGGAGCTTTACGAGTTGGAGCTGACGGCTACCGAAACCCAGGGCCGGGAGTTCTTTTTCGGCAAGGGTTGCAAGGCCTGCAATGGAACCGGTTACAGGGGGCGCGTCGCTCTCTTTGAGATGATGATGGTGAACGATCGTCTCAGGGATCTGATTATGAATGCCGCCTCGACTGCCGAATTGCGCGCGGCTGCCAGGGAAGATGGCATGAGGACGCTGAGGGATAGCGGATTGCTTCACATTTACGATGGTATTTCCACTATCGAGGAGATCGTCAAGGAGACCATTTCAACGGTCTGAGGCCTGCTCAGTGGCTGTGAGGTGTTCGTTTGGTTTTGCTTCCGTCTTCAGATTGTCTGAATCGTTCAGCTTTCTGATTTTGGTGTTTTCAGATTTTTTAGTTATCATTGCACGTTCGGAAAGCGATAAAAGCATTCCGGCTCCTGGCTTTTCGGTCTAGCGCAACTTGGGTTTGCCGTTCTGCCGGGTCATTATCCGTAAGAAATAAGTAAGACAATCAAGTAAGTACGGTGGGGTACAGGAGGGCTTATGCCCGTCTTCGCGTTTGAAGCAATAAAAGACGATGGCCAGAAGGTCAAGTCCGAGGTGACTGCGGGATCCAAGGACGAGGCGATCAGGAAGATCCAGGACCAGGGGCTGCGTCCGACAAGTATCAAGGCTCAGAAGGAAGAGTCCAAGAGCCGGTCCGTTCCCGGCGTCGAGAAGGCGCCAGTCAGGAAAAAGGCCGGGCTGTTCACGCGCGGGGTGTCATCGAAGGACCTCGTCACCTTCACCACCCAGCTCTCGACCCTGCAGGATGCCGGTCTGCCGATCGTTCGAAGTCTCAAGATCCTCGAAGAGCAGCAGAAACCAGGCCGGTTCAAGGAGCAGCTTGAGGAGGTTTCCAGCGAGGTCGAGCAGGGAAGCACCCTCTCCGAAGCCATGGCCAAGTATCCCAAGAGCTTTGACAAGCTCTACATCAGTATGGTGAAGGCCGGCGAGGCTGGTGGAGTACTCGACGTCATCCTCAGGCGCCTGGCCGGCTTCATGGAGAAGTCCCAGAAGCTGCGTAAACAGGTCAAGGGCGCACTGATCTATCCGGCCGCGGTTATCACCGTAGCCCTTCTCATCCTCGTGGTCATCATGCTTTTCGTGGTTCCCGCGTTTGAGAAAATGTTCGCGGATATCGGTCAGGCGCTGCCCGCTCCCACCCAGCTGCTGCTGAGCACGAGCCAGGCGATCCAGACCTACTGGTACCTGATTCCCCTGATTCCCATTTTCCTGTCAGGAATCATGAAGATGATCGCCCGGACCGAGGCGGGTGAGAGGTGGTTCGATGCGTTCAAGCTCCGGATGCCGGTCTTCGGAAATATCATCAAGAAATCCTCCGTAGCCAGGTTCTGTCGTACCCTCGGTACCCTGATCGCTTCGGGCGTGCCGATCCTGGAGGCTCTGCGGATCGTCAAGGATGCCGTTGGCAATGTCGTTATCGCCAACGCGATCGAAGACGTACACGGCAGTATTCGCGAGGGCGACACCATCGCTGACCCTCTGCGGGCCTCGGGAATTTTCGACGAGCTCCTGGTCAACATGATCGACGTAGGGGAAGAAACTGGTGAGCTCGACAAGATGCTCATGAAGATCGCCGACAACTACGAGGCCGATGTTGATGTTGCCGTAGAGGGAATGTCGAGTCTGCTCGAGCCGCTGCTGATTGTCGGAATGGGATTGGTGGTCGGTTTTATCGTCATCTCCCTCTTCCTGCCACTGGTCTCGATCATCAAGAATATCGGCTAGCGGTTGACGAGAAGGCGGGGCAACTCATCGAGAGTCGGGATCGAGATTCCGGACGAGGTCTTTGCGCCGGGGCGCCTGGGGTACACGGTCTTCGTCATGGTCTCGACCAGCGCTATTCCCCTGATGATGTTGGCGGCCCTCCTCGGCTTCTTCATGCCGGTGATCGAGGAGCTGTTCGTCGAGGTCAATCGGGAGCTGTCCGCGCCGACACAGCTGCTGCTCGACATGAGTCCTTACTGGTATCTGGTCATACCCTTGATGGCGCTGGCGCCGGTTTTGCTGATATTGAGCCTGCAATCATTCTTTCGGACCGGGCGGGGAGAGAGGATGACCTGGCCGATCGCGATCGGCGTGACGATTACGGGAGCGGTAATTGTTGTCGGCTTTCTTGTCATTTCGCTCATACTGCCCATGATATCGATCCTCAGGAATAACCAGTGAAGAGAAAAAAAAGTAAACCAGGAAACAACAACCCCGAGCCGCGGCCCGGGGATCGGTCGCCCATTCCAGGCGGCGAGCTCATCTGCAAAGAGCTTCGCCAAGGGGGCAGTGGTACAGCACGTCGATTGGCGAAACGCCTCGGGGTCGCAACGGCCGACTACAAGGACTTCAGGGGTCGGCTCTACACTCTCCAGGAGGAGGGCCTCCTGGTCCGGGTGCCGTCGGAATCGAGCGGCAAGTGGGAGCTTCCCGAGAGAACTCCCCTGCGGGTCGGCCGGCTTCAGCTCGATCGTCGGGGCTCAGGCTTCTTCCGGCCCGCGGACAGATCCGAGGATGATATCTTCGTTCGATCGTCACATCTCGAGGACGCGTTTCCCGGCGACCTGGTGCTTCTGCGGCTGACCTCTGCCGCGCGCGGCGATCGTCTTGGGGAAGGCCGGGTCGTGGAGGTCATCGAGCGCGGCCGGAAGCTGCTGCGAGGGACTTTCTGGAAGGGAAAGGAAGGCGGGCTGGTCGCCTGCGATGATCCTCGCATGCCCTCGGACGTTTTTATTTCCCAGGATGACATCAAGGGGCTGAAGGATGGCGAAAGGGTCCTGGTGCGGCTCACCACGGGCTCTCGCGGCAGGTTCCCCTTTGGCGAGGTGACGCTGGTGCTCACCAATGAAGACAGCCTGGAGGCTGATTTCGCGGTCGTCAGGGCGGAGTTCGATCTGCCGGTCGAGCATGGCAAGGGAGTCGTCGAGGAGGCGGCGGCCCTTCCCGCGGTCAAGGATGGCGAGGCCTGGCCGGATCGCAGGGATCTGAGACAGCTGCGGACCTTTACCATCGACCCGCAGGATGCCCGGGATTTTGATGACGCGGTCTCCCTGGAGCTGCTCGATGGGGGCAAGCTGCGCCTCGGGGTTCATATCGCGGATGTCTCCCACTATGTTCAGCCCGCCTCGCTGATCGATCAGAGCGCCGAGTTTCGCGGCACCTCCATCTATCTTCCCGGCAGGGTCATCCCGATGCTGCCGGAGCGCCTGGCGAACGATCTCTGCAGCCTGCGCCCGGACGAGGACCGCCTGGTCAAGACGGCCTTCCTGACCTTCTCAAGCTCGGGAGAGCTGCTCGAGACCGAGATCTGCCGCAGCGTCATCCGCAGCCATCGGCGCTTCACCTACGGCGAGGCGCTCGCGATCCTCGACTCACTCGAGGGCAAGGAGGTTGACAGCGCCGAGCTCCCGCCGGACCGCGAGGAATACGAGGAGATCCTCGCCCGTATGGCCTTCCTGCGGGATTCCCTCAAGGCTGCCCGAACTCGCCGGGGCGCTCTCTTTCTCGATCTGCCCCAGTTGAAGATCCGGGTGAGCGAGAATGGCGAGATCGAGGGCGTCGACAGGGAGCAGGGGGATCCGGCGCATTCTCTTATCGAAGAATTCATGCTGGCGGCCAACGAGGCGGTCGCCCGCTACCTCATTGACCAGGACCTGGCGATCATAGCGCGGGTGCACCCCGCGCCTACCGATGAGAAGCTCGCGGATTTCCGGGAGCTGCTCGGGGCCCTGGGTTTTGAGCTTCGCGCCCGCCCCGAGGTAGGCGACCTGCAGCGGCTGGTGGACCAGGTGGCCGGCGGTCCCCTCGCCGTCACCGTGCAGATCGGCCTGCTGCGAACCATGGGCCATGCCGAGTATACGCCGAAGGCGGATCTCCACTACGCCCTCTCAACCACAGCCTATTGTCACTTCACCTCTCCGATTCGCCGCTATCCCGACCTGGTGGTCCACCAGGTACTCGAGGAACATCTCAAGGGTCTTGACGGAGGCCGGGGCATGACCTCGGCGCGCAGGGCGCATTGGTCGCAGAAGGTTGAGGGGGTCGCTCCCCATGCCTGCAAGGCCGAGCGCCGGGCGGAGGATGCGGAGAGGGCGATGCAGGCGGCGGCGCTGATCCGTTTTCTCTCGCCGCGGCTCGGAGATGAGATGGGGGGAAGCATCATCTCGATTCACGCCTTCGGTTTTTTCGTTCGGCTCGATGAGCTCCCGATCGAGGGGCTGGTGCCGGTGGCGACGCTCTCGGCCTATTACGAGTTCGATCCCTCCACCCAGACCCTCGAGCCCGCGGGCAAGGCAAGGGGTCAGGGTAAAGGCCGCGGCCGCTCCGGCGGCAAGGGTCGATCGCGGGGCCAGGGAAGAGGCGGACGCTCAGAGGCTCCGAGCTTTCGTCCCGGCCAGCGTGTGCGGGTCAAGCTTACCGAGCTCAACTCCGCCTCCAGGCAGATCAGCTTTGAGCTTGCCCAGTAGGCTCCCGGGCTGAAAGATAGACAGGCTTCGATTCAAACCCTGGAGTGTCAAGATGACGGTGTCCTGCATCCTCTGCTGCTGCCTGCTTGCCCGGGCCGATGGCGGGTGGGAGCTTTCCGGTAAGACCGGCGGCTCCGAAGCCCGGCTCGACGCGCTGGTCAGGGAGCTCTCGACTTCCAGGGAGCTGGCGCTTGAGAAAACCCGCGTAAGGCTGGAGCTGGCTCCAGGGAAGCTGTCCATTCGCTGGGTTGTCCGGTTGCGCCGGGCGGGGGAAGGCCTTGCAGCCGTGAAGGCCGAGGCCGGGTGGACCGAGGTGGGGAAGACGGAGGTGGTCGTAACGATACCGGGCTGGAGGTACCTGGCCTTTCCTTCAAAGGTTCGCCGGGTGGTCGTTCACGAGGCTGTGCACGCCGTGATGGCCTCCAGGATCGGTTCGGCCGAGGGCTACCTGGCCGTTCCGGCCTGGTTCAGGGAGGGAACAGCCCTGCTGGTTTCGGGAGAAGGGCAGGAAAGAGTCAATGACCGGATTTCTGCTACGTTGCTGAAGGGAGGCTCTTCCGCTGATTTCCTGGCGGGAGTGACCGGACGACAAGTCTATCCGGCGGAGGGCTACCTGTCGGTTCTCTGGATTGAACAGCGCCTGGGAACCTCGGGGTTCCGAGAGCTTCTCTCCCGCCTGGCGGAGGGTGGAGTTTTTAAGACCGAGCTCGAGAAGCTCACAGGTCTACGGCTGGCTGGACTCGAAAAGGCCATGCTGCAGGACTCTGTACGGCGGATCTCCAGGCGAATTTCAAGCCCCTCTGAGGGCCTTTTCAAGGACGCTCTAAGGCAGGCTCAGAAGGGGCATTATGACCGCTCACGCGAGATCCTGGGCGTTCTGGGGAGCACTGGAGAGAGCCTGGCGGTCCGTGATTCGGCCATTTTTCTGCATGCGAGAACGCTGGTCGAAGAAGGGCGCTATTCGGAGGCTGCCGGGCAGCTCAAGGGCCTGCTGCGGAAGGGGTACGAGGTACCCTGGGAGCCGGAGATTTTCGAACAGCTTGGCTGCTGTCTCGCCGGAATGGGAAAGCCTCGGGAAGCCATCCTGATCTGGAAGATGGTGGCGGAGCGTTTTCCCCATGACAGCGCCGTCCAGGGGCGTATTACCGTTTTGCTCGACAAGCTGAAATAGAGGGAGAGTCCGCTTCCCGGGTTCTGCTTAATCGAGGCCGCTCCTTGGGGTATCATTGACAAACTTTACCGGACCAATGATCTGGCCCAAGGTGCTGGAGAATGACCGGAGATTAGGTTTTACTCATAATGCTGGTATCTTTGTATGAGGCTGTCAGATGTGTCGTGGCGGCCGCGCCGGGCATCAGCCCGCTGGAGTACCGGCCCGTTTAAGAAAATTTTTCGAGGTTGAGATGTCTTCGTTTAAACCCAAAGAAGAAATGAACCCCGCTGAGCGTTTCATGGCCTTCATCAAGGCGAATGAAAAGGTCTTCTGGGTGTTGCTCCTGGCGTTTTTAGGTTTCAGTTTCGCTTTCGGAACGCAGATCGCGAGCGTGATGGGCCCCAGCGGCCCAAGGGTCAGGGTTGGTGACGATCAGGAAATCTCCAGGTTGGAGTTCGATATCGAGAGCAAGGCCCTGAGGAATACTCTCAGGATGTCGAGCCCGTTGTTCACGATCGAGCCGTTCTTTCCGACCATGCCGCCCCAGTTGAAGTACTGGACGATCTACCCGCTGGCCAAGCCCGCAGCAGACGCAACGCAGCAGACTCAGCAGCCTAGGAGGAGAGCTCTCAATTACCGCGAGTTTCTTCTCTTTCGCGGCGCGGCCTTAGACCTGGGCCTCCAGGTTTCCGATGCCGAGTTTGATGCGGCCTGCGGCGAGCTCTGGAAGCAGACCTATGCCACGCAGAAGGTTAACGATCCGGATCATCTCGGAAGGAGAGGGATCTCTCTGCCCCAGGGAGGGCAGATGGATTTCAGGTTCCTGCAGGCGCAGAAGGCTGAGAAGGAAAGACTCCTCGCCGAGCTCAACAAGAAACACAAGTTTGATAAAATGCGCGACTTCCTTCAGCGGCGTTTCGCAGATCTCCTGTCCGGCCGCGGAATCCCGCCGCGAGTCCCGGACCCCGAGTTTGTCGAGGGTGACGAGGGGCCTCCAAGCGCTTTCGAAAACGGCAAATCCTACTTTCAGGCGGGAGACTTCAGGTCTGCAAAGGCCAGCTTCCAGAGCGCCCTGGCTGGAGCGAAGGCGACCAATGACAGCAGCATCATCTCGCGGTGGATCCGCAGCTGCAGGGGAGAACAGCTCATCTCGCTTCGCGCGTTCAATAATAAGCTTCGAGACCTGCTTCTCATTGCCCGGCTCGATGAGCTTATCAGCTCCAGGGCCCAGGTCTCCGGCAAAGAGGCCTACGATGAATTCAAGAAGCTGCAGCACACCCGGAAGTTCGACTGGGTCAAGCTGACGGCTTCGGAAGAATTGTCGAAGAAGGTCAAGGAATCGATTACCCAGGAAGAGCTCGAGACCTACTACAAGGAGAACAAGACCTCTTATAATTCCGACACCCGCCTGAGCTTCAAATACCTGACCGTCTCTATCGAGGGTTTTCTGAAAGAGCTCGAGGAGGAGGTAAAGGAAGAGGACCTCCTCATCGCCTACGAGGCCGACAAGGGCTTCTACGCCCGCCCCGGCATTCGGGCCGACGAGGGCATTTTCCAGCTTCTCAATGCCGAGGAGATGAAGGCGCGTGCCGAGCAGATTTACAAACCGTATGAAGAGGTGAAGGACAAGGTACGCGAGCGCCATGTACGCAAGGCCGCATCTAGGAAGGTCCGGGAGTTCGCCAGCAAGATCAAATCGCGTCTCTATCCCGGGAAGGCCGCTGGAGAGCAGGTTCTCGAGCCCGACAAGCCCCAGGTCTCTTTCGAGGTGCTGGCGGCGGAATACGAGCAGGTAGAGGCGGGGGAGATTCCCTTTGTCATCCAGGCCGATGCGGAGGAGGTCATGGGAGAAGACGGCGAGGGCATCTACAATGGAGCCAACAAGACCACCATCGATTCCTGGTTCGGCGTCGCCAACAGGGAAGGCCGGAAATCAGGCAACTACGCCATCGCGGCCAGCCAGACGCGGAGCCTGAAGAGCGCAAAGTACATCTATGAGGACATCGAGGGTGGCACGAGCCGCAACATAGCGAGCTTTACCTTCTTCTCCGATGTCGACATCAAGTCGCCCGGGGAGCGTACCTACGAGGATGCGCTCGAGGATGTCACCGCCGATCTTCACAAATCGAAGGTCGTCGAGCTGCTCGCCGATGCCTGCGAAAAGAAGGTTGAGTCGCTCAAGGACACTCCGGAAGGATTCGCGGCTCTTGCCGGAAGCGAGATCGAGGTCGCCTTTGATGAAGAGACCAGCTTCAAGTCCATCTTCGGTGAAAAGGAGGACTCCGGCGGAGCCTTTCTTCGCAGTAATGGGTCCGTCCTGGTTCCCGGCGAAGCAGATGATGATGGAAAGGTCGTCGACGAGTCCCACCCCTCCTCCTCGGCCCTGGTGAGCGCCGCTTTTACTATTACCGAGGAACCCTCCAGGGACGGGAAGGAGCCTGGGGGGCTCGCCTTCGCCTCCGACAATAAGGAGAGCGCCTGCTTCATCGTGCGCTATGTTTCGCGGCAGAATCCTGATCCGGCTGATTTTGAGACCAGCCGTCCGCGCATCGTCAGAGCCCTGAAGAGCGTGAAGGAGAAGGATGAGTTCGATGGAGAGTTGGCCGTTTTCTGGAAAGCCGCGGGCGATGAGGATGCGGATGGAGTTTTCAATTCTTACGATAACTGCGAATTCACGCCCAATCCAAGCCAGGTCGATACAGATCTCGATGGCGCAGGAGACGCCTGCGACAAAGATGACGACAATGACGGGATCGTAGACGAAGAAGATAATTGTCCGGTCGCGGCGAACCCGGGCCAGGACGATAGCGATGGAGATGGGATTGGCGACGCCTGTGATCAACCTGAGTCGACGACTCCGGCCGCGGCCGAACCCAGCGCGGGCTGAGGACTCCAGGCGGTCCGTACGTCCGTTCAGAACTCCCGCATGATTTCTTCGAGACCCGCATCGATCTCGTCCGCGCAGTTCCTGTAGCCGTTGATGTCGAGGCCGATGGGATCGCTGATGTCCCGTTCGGCCACCAGGAGGAGCTTTCGCTCCATCTCTTCCGCCGATAACTCGCAGCTCGCCGCAAGGGCCGCGATGCCCATCTTGTGGGAGCTGGTGAGCGCGTAGATCCGGTCGGCCTCCTCGAGGATTTCCAGCGACAGCGGGCTCGATTGATGGGAGTCGATGTCGCAGCTCCGCTCCTTCATCACGTCAACGGACTCTTCGCTTGCGCAGCTGCCGCCGAAGGCCGATGTCCCGGCCGAGAGGATCCTGTAGCCCAGACCCTCGAGCTGTTCGATCTCCACCTCCAGCTTGCGCGCGAGGCGCTTCTTGAACAGGGCCTCGGCCATCGGGCTGCGGCAGGTATTGCCGGTACAGACGAAGAGCACGGTGGCGCCTCTCGCAGCGCTCTCGAGCTCTTCAACGCTGATGCAGCCTTCGCGGAGCACCTCGAAGCCGCCTGGTTTCATCCGGATGACGGTCGAGGCCTGCTCCAACGCTACCGGTCCTCCGTCAAGGACACCGTCAATCTTCCCCTCGAAGTAGCTCCTGACCTCTTCGGCATTGACGGCCGGGGCGCTGCCGGCAGGATTCGCGCTGGGAGCGAGCAGGGGTCCCGAGAGCTTCTCCAGGAGGGCGCGCGCCGTGATGGAAGCCGGCACCCTGAAGCCTGTCGTTTCAACCTCGCCGGGACCAGCGGTGGGAAGGACGATGGTCAGCGGGCCGGGCCAGAATCGTTTCATCAGCCGCTCGGCGGCTATCGAGGGTGACGTGCAGCGGCGGATGGCCTCACAGGCATCTGCGATCAGCAGGGTGAAGGGCTTGTCTTCCGGACGATCCTTCAGCTCTCTCAGTTTCTTTGAGGCATCCTCTCTTCCCTGCAGAGCTCCGAGTCCGTAGACCGTCTCGGTCGGGAATGCGAGCACTCCTCCGTTTTCGAGAATTCCTGCCGCCTCGGCGATGGGCTCGGGGGCCGGGGCTGTCGAATCTACTGATATCCAGGTCGTCATGTCAGGAGCCACTTCAGATGGAAGCACTGGCAATGACAAGCTTATTCACCTGACTTTTGTCCCCTCCAGGATCCCAGGCATGAGAAAATCCTTACGATTTTTCCGGGTCCGGAGAATAATCTTTCCGATGGCCGGGCCGGAGGCTTTCGAGGGTCTTTCATCCGCTGCCCGGTGGGTTATCATAGGCGCTTTTCATCGGGGGAGGTTTCTCCATGTCTCTGCTTGTTGTCGGTTCCGTCGCTCGCGATACGATCCGTACTCCTCACGGGGAGATCCAGGACGCGCTGGGCGGGGCGGCCGTTTATTTTTCTCTCGCCGCCTGCAACTTTACCGAGGTGCGGCTGGTCGGAGTCGTTGGGGACGACTTCGGAGACGGTGATATCGAGCTGCTGCGATCCAGGGAGATTGATCTCGCCGGGCTGGAGATCGTTGAGGGCGGCAAGACCTTCCGCTGGAGCGGGGAATATTCAGAAGACATGAATTCCCGTGAGACCCTCTCGGTTGAGCTCAATGTTTTTGAGCATTTTGAGCCCGTTCTGCCCCCCGGCTACACCAGCTCGAGCTTCGTGTTTCTGGCCAACGCATCTCCGGCAACCCAGCTCAGCGTACTGGAGCAGGTCGAGTCACCGGTTTGCGTCATGGCCGACACGATGGACCTCTGGATAGACATAGCCCGGGATGGGCTGGTGGAGCTGCTCGGACGTATCGATGGGATCTCTCTCAACGATTCCGAGGCGCTCCAGCTGACCGGCTGTCGCAACCTGATCGATGCGGGCCAGGCGATCCTGGACATGGGGCCTGCCAATGTCATCGTGAAGAAGGGAGAGCACGGGGCTGTTCTCTTTACGGCCGCGGGTGTTGTCGCCCTCCCGGCCTACCCGACCGGCAGGGTCGTTGATCCGACCGGCGCGGGAGACAGCTTCGCGGGCGCCCTCATGGGCTCGCTCGCGCGGGATGGCGCCGTCGATGAGGAGAGGCTCAAGGCCGCCATAGCTTACGGTTCGGTGGTGGCCTCTTTTACCTGCGAGGGCTTTGGCACCGTCAGGCTGGCGGAAATTGGCGCGGACGAGATCAATGATCGTTTTTTGAAGTATTGCGAGTCACTGCAAATCAGTAGATGATTCATGTCATTAATGATGGCCTCCATGGCGCGGCGGAGACACCAGGCTCCCGGCGTTGAGCGGGGATCGGATACCCCGGGGATTTTGTTTGAATGAAGACCTCTGAAGTACGCGACAAGTTTTTGAATTATTTCAGCGACAGGGACCACGCTGTCCTGCCGTCGAGCCCGTCGATTCCGCATGGAGACAAGACGCTCCTCTTTACCAACGCGGGCATGGTGCAGTTCAAGGATATCTTCACCGGGCGCGAGGAACGCTCGCATCCGCGCGCCACCACGGTACAGAAGTGCGTACGGGCCGGGGGCAAGCACAACGATCTCGACAATGTCGGCTACACCAGTCGCCACCTGACCCTCTTTGAGATGATGGGCAACTTCTCCTTCGGGGATTATTTCAAGAAGGATGCCATCGCCTTCGCCTGGGAGCTGATCACCGAGGGTTACGGTCTCGATCCCGCCGGGCTCTGGGCCACCGTTTTTCGGGAGGACGACGAGGCCTGGGAGCTGTGGAAGGAGATCTCCGGCCTGCCGGATGACCGGATCGTGCGCCTTGGCGAGAAAGACAACTACTGGAGCATGGGGGATGTCGGCCCCTGCGGTCCCTGTTCCGAGATTCTCCTCGACCGGGGCGACGCTTTTGGCAAGGCCGACGTGGAGAACGGGGAGCGCTTCTTCGAGCTCTGGAATCTTGTCTTCATGCAGTTCAGCCAGTCTGCGGATGGAGAGAAGACGCCTCTTCCGCGGCCGAGCATCGATACCGGGATGGGACTCGAGCGCATGGCCATGGTCATGCAGGGTGTGGATACAGTCTACGAGACCGATGTCCTGCGTGGTCTTATCTGCGAGGTCGAGAAGCTGACCGGCGTCGCGTACGACCCCGGCGAGAAGGGGGTTCCGCATCGAGTCCTGGCCGACCATATTCGATCCCTCGTCTTCTGTCTGGCCGATGGGGCGGAGATTTCCAACGAGGGTCGCGGCTACGTTCTCAGGAGAATTCTCAGGCGTGCCGCGCGTTACGGACGCAAGCTGCAGGCCGAGGGCTCCATCCTGAACCGCCTGGTGGGCGTGGTGGTGGACAGCATGGGCGAGGCCTATCCCGAGCTCGTCGACAACCAGGAGTTTATCACCCAGGTGATCAGGAGCGAGGAGGACCGCTTCGGGAAGACCCTCGACCGTGGAATAGAGCTCTTCGAGAATGAGATCGGAAGGATGTCGGGGGCTGGCGAGAAAACCGTCAGCGGAGAGAAGATGTACCTGCTCTGGGACAGCTACGGCTTTCCGGCTGACCTGACCCAGAGAATGGCGGAGGAGGCCGGCTTTGGTGTCGACATGGAGCGCTTCGAGGAGTGCATGGGTGAGCAGCGTGAGCGCAGCCGCCAGGCCTCGGACTTCTCCGTGACCACGAGCTTTGATTCCCTGCCCGAGACGGAATTCGTCGGCTACGAGAGCCTGGACTGCGAAGGCGAGCTGCAGGCTGTAGAGGAGGCGGATGGCTCGCTGCAGGTCGTTCTTTCCCGTTCACCATTCTATGGTGAGAGCGGCGGGCAGGTGGGGGACCAGGGGGTTATCTCCGGCGCCAACTTCCGCCTGGCTGTGGAGAACACGCAGCGCGATGGCGGTCGCATGATCCATGTCTGCAGGCTGGTCGAAGGAGAGGCGGGCGAGCTCGCCGCCGGGGCCGCCGTCAAGGCGGAGGTCGATGATGGCACGCGCAGGGCGACCGAATGCAACCACTCCGCCACCCACCTTCTTCACGCGGCCCTGAGGGATGTCCTGGGCGAGCACGTCCACCAGAAGGGATCGCTGGTCGATCCCTCGCGCCTGCGTTTCGACGTCACCCACTTCAGCGGTATTGAGCCGCAGGAACTTCAGCAGGCCCAGGAGCTCGTCAACCGACAGGTGCGTGCGAATCTGCCGGTTGAGATCAGCGAGATGGATAAAGATGAGGCCATCGAGCAGGGGGCCATGGCCTTCTTTGGAGAAAAATACGGCGACAGGGTGCGGGTTGTTCGAATGGGAGATTTTTCCGTCGAGCTCTGCGGTGGAACGCACGTTTCCCGCACCGGCGACATCGGATTTTTTACCCTGACGAGCGAGGGGTCGGTTTCCTCGGGCGTGCGCCGAGTAGAGGCGCTGACCGCCCGGCAGGCCGAGGGCTGGTTCGATGGCCGGGTTCAGCTCGTCGATGACCTGTCGAAGCTGCTGAAGGTCTCCTCCGACCGGGTAGAGGAGAGGGTCGCCCGCCTGCTCGAGGAGAACAAGGAGCTGAAGACGAGAGGGCCTGCTACCGCTCCGGCGGCGGCCGGCGACCTGGAGAAGAAAAAGATCGGCGATATTCTTTTCGTCTCCGGGATCTTTGAGGGTCTCGAAGGGAAGGGCCTGCGGGATTGTTTCGACCGGGTAAAGAAAAAATCCGACAAGGTCATCGCCGTGCTGATCGCTCCCGGGGAAGGCAAGGTCCAGGTGTTGGTGGCCGTGACACCCTCGTTGACGGCGGAGGGCTGGAAGGCCGGCGATGTTTTCCAGGCCGGAGCGGAGCACATTGCAGCCAGGGGAGGGGGCCGGCCGGAGCTGGTGCAGGCTGGCGGAACAAACCCCGGGGGAGCCAAGGCTGCCCTGGAGGCCATGGAGAGCCGTGTAGAGCAGGGACCAGGCGCGTGAGACGGATTTCTTTTCGGTCCTTGGGCATCGCTTGACATCGTCTTCCGTGAAACCTAAAATGGCCCGATTATATTTTGAGCGGAAGATGCGATGGCACCTAAGCTCTTCATTTTCAAACAGTTAAAGACCTATTGAATCCGGTGGAATTATGGCAGTCCCAAAGAGACGCACATCCAAGTCTAAAAAAGGCATGAGGAGGTCGCATCACAGGCTCACCCTGCCCTCCCTGGTGAAATGCAGCAATTGCAGCACCATGAAACCCAGGCATCGGATCTGCCCGGAATGTGGTTACTACCGGGGTAAAGAAGTGATCGCGGCCGAGGACTTTCTCGCTTGAGACTTCCGATTGCGGTTGATGCCATGGGCGGAGATCACGCTCCCGCTGCGGTGGTTCGTGGGGCCTTGAAGGCAGTTGAAGAGATGGAGGGACTCCGGGTCGAGCTTGTCGGCTCCGAGCCCGAGATCCTGCGTGAGCTCGAGGCCGAGGCCTGGGGGGGGGACTCCATCACGGTGGTCCCCGCCTCCGAGACGGTTGGCATGGGTGAGAGCCCGGTGGAGGCGGTAAGGAGCAAGAAAGATTCCTCCGTTTCCGTCGGCCTGAAGAGGGTCCGGGATGGGGAGGCCTGCGCCTTCGTCAGCGCGGGAAATACCGGCGCCAGCGTGGCGGCATCCTCGCTCTTGCTGCGAACTCTTCCCGAGGTCAGGAAGGCCGGCATCGCCGTGGTATTGAATGTAGGCATCAAGCCTCTCATCCTCATGGATGTCGGGGCCAATATAGAGGCCCGGCCGGAGCACCTGGTGCAATACGGAGTCATGGCGAGTCTCTACGCTTCGAGGATCCATTCGGTGGAAGATCCTTCGGTCGGCCTTTTGAATATCGGCGAAGAGAACGCCAAGGGGAATCGCCTGGCCAAGCAGACACACGGCCTCTTCCGCGTCAGCGATGTGAGCTTCCGCGGTAACGTGGAGCCGGGGGAATTGTTCAGGGGAGTCTGTGATGTGGCGGTATGTGATGGTTTTACCGGAAATATCGTTCTCAAGCTTGCCGAGGGGCTGGCGGAGCGTCTCTTTCTGATGTTTAAGGACGGCGCCAGCCAGGTTGTTTCAGAGCTTGCTGATGCCAGGGATGCCGACGCCAGAGATACTGGTGCCGGGGAGCCCGATTCAGCCGTTTCGGGGCTTGTTCAGGCGGCTCTTGCCAGGCTCGGAGACACGATAGATTACGCCAAGTCCGGCGGCGCGCCCCTGCTTGGCGTCAACGGCACGGTTATTATTTCTCACGGCCGCAGCGGTCCCAAGGCCATCAGCAACGCCATCCGGATGGCGAATAAAATGGCGGAGGTCGACATCAACAGCGGGATCGTGCAGAATCTACGGGCGCTTTCGAGCGAGCCCGAACCGGACGAAGAAGGCGGCGTCGCGGCCTGCTCAGCGGATTGAAGTGGAGCTTATAAAGGTAGAGAAGATGTACGAATGTCGCATAGCCGGTACGGGCAGGTATGTGCCGGAGAAGGTCCTGACCAATACGGACCTGGAGAAGATCATCGAGACCAGTGATGAATGGATCATCAAGCGTACTGGTATTCGTGAGCGCCGAATCGCCGCAGAGGATCAGTCGACCAGCGATCTCGCCCTGGAGGCCGCACGGGTGGCTCTCGACCGGGCCGGGCTTGCGGCTGAAGATCTCGACGCTATCATCCTCGCCACCCTGACGCCCGATACTTATTGTCCCGCCGGCGCCTGCTATGTGCAGAACCTGCTTGGCGCGACCAATGCCTGCGCCTTCGACCTCAGCGCGGCCTGTACGGGTTTCGTCTATGGAATCACCGTGGGCTCGAGCCTGGTCCGAACCGGGATACATAAAAACGTACTCGTTCTCGGAGCCGAGACACTGTCGAGGTTTATCGATTACACCGACCGCAACACCTGCATCCTCTTTGGAGATGGGGCGGGGGCTGCTGTTCTTTCGAGGGCGGAGGAGGGTGGTGATTCGAGGCTGCTCGATCATTACCTGCGCGCAGATGGCAGCGGCACAGACCTCATCTGCATGCCGGGCGGCGGCGCCAGGCGGCCTTCCTCTCATGACACGGTCGATGAAAAGCTGCATTTTCTCTCGATGCAGGGCAACGACGTCTTCAAGTTCGCCACCAAGAGCATGCAGACCCTCATCGAGACAGCCGTCGAACGTAATGGACTGTCGGTCGACGATCTTGACCTCGTCGTTCCGCACCAGGTGAACTCACGTATCATCGACACCGTTCTTCGCAAGGTTGATATCCCCGAGGAAAAGATCTACCTCAATCTTCAGAGGTACGGCAATACCTCCGCGGCCTCCGTTCCCATGGCCCTGCATGAGGCTGTAGAGGAGGGGCGGATCCAGGCAGGAAACCTGGTCCTCCTGGTGGCCTTCGGGGCAGGCCTGACCTGGGGCTACAACCTGGTTCGCTGGTAGGCGGGTATCGTTTCCAGCGGCAGGCCGGCGGCAGCGGCAATCCAACAGATACAGGAACCGGATATGAACGTTGAGCGTGAGACTACCAATTTTGCCTGTCTCTTCCCCGGGCAGGGCGCGCAGGCGATCGGCATGGCCGCTGATCTTTGCGAAGCTTCCGGCCGTGCGCGGGAGGTGTTTCGCCGCGGAGGTGAGATCCTGGGCTTTGATATCCTGGCGATCTGTTCCGATGGTCCGGCCGAGGAGCTCAACGCCACGCGGGTGAGCCAGCCGGCTATTTTTCTTCATTCGATGGCGGTTCTCGAGGCTCTCGCCGAACGCCGCGGTATCGAGGGCAGCTTCGGGCAGGGCCTGGCCGCCTCGGCGGCCTCGGGCCTGAGCCTCGGCGAGTACTCGGCCCTGGTCTTTGTGGGCGCGCTTCAATTTGAAGATGCCCTGGAGATCGTGGGCAAGAGGGGAGAGTTTATGCAGGAGGCCTGTGACCAGAGCAGCGGGACGATGGCCGCTGTGGTCGGTATGGACGCGGCCGAGCTCGAGGCGGTGGTCTCATCGGGCCGTGAAGATGGCCTCGTGGTGGGCGTGGCAAACTATAATTCTCCAGCCGAGATGGTGATCTCGGGGACATGCGAGGGTGTCGAGGAGTGCTCGCGGAGACTGGAGGCGGCCGGGGCCAGGAAGGTGGTCGCGTTGCGGGTGGCCGGCGCCTATCACTCGACCCTCATGGAGTCGGCGACCAGGAAGCTTCAGCCCTGGCTGGCAGAGCTGAGCATCTCGCCGCCGCGACTGCCCTTTTTCGCGAATTATTCCGGTTCCCGGGTGGATGATCCGGAGGAGATCCGGGAGGGCTTGCTCCGCCAGATCGAGAACTCGGTCAGGTGGGAGCAGTGCGTGCGCGGTGTTCTGGGCCTGGATTGCTCCACGGCGCTGGAGCTGGGACCGGGAAAGGTCTTGAGAGGGCATGTACGGAAGATTGATCGAGAGGCCGTTGTAGAGTCTATTGGCACCTTGGAGTCTCTGGATAATCTGGAGTGTGTTCCTGTATAGGATAGGGCCAGTTCAGAGTTGTTGATTTCTTCAGGGAAATGAATCGATGAGCGAATCTTTACAGCATCTCAAAGGGCAGGTGGCCATCGTGACTGGAGCGTCACGGGGCATCGGCCGTGCGATCGCTGCGGAGCTCGCCTCCGGAGGGGCGGACCTGGTTCTCGCCGCCCGCGGCCTCGAAGGTGTCGAGGCCGCGGCTGCGGCGCTGGCTGAGGATCATCCAGCCGGGCGCTTTCTGCCTGTGGGGTGTGACGTCTCGAGCTGGGATAGCGTCAGTGAGCTGATCGACAGGACTGTCGAGGAGTTCGATAAAATCGACTTCCTGGTCAACAATGCGGGTATCACTCGGGACAACCTGGTGATGAGGATGAAGAAGGAAGAGTGGGACGATGTCCTCGCCGCCAATCTCACAGGAGTTTTCAATACCTGCCGGCTGGTCGCCCGCCAGATGTTGCGGCAACGTTCCGGACGGATCGTTAATATCACCAGTGTCGTTGGACTGCTCGGCAACGCGGGCCAGGTTAATTATGCTGCCAGCAAGGGCGGGATCATCAGCCTGACCTATTCACTTGCGCGCGAGATGGCCTCGCGCGGCGTCCTGGTGAATGCCGTGGCTCCCGGTTTTATCGAGACGGATATGACTGCGGCCATGCCCGAGGCGGCGCGTGATGCCATGGCCGAGGGGATCCCCCTGGCCAGGATCGGAAAACCCGAAGAAATTTCGTCGCTGGTAGCCTTCCTGTGCGGCCCCGGTGCGAGTTATATTACTGGAGAAGTTATTCGCGTGGATGGTGGGCTTGCCATCGGTTGCTGAGGACTGGGTCCGAGGTGACGGCATTATCCTGCCGGTTTTTTTTTTGGAGAGAGAATAATGTCTGATATCAATGCAAAGGTAGTAGAGATTGTCGTTGAGAGGCTCAATGTCGGTGCCGAGACGGTGACTTCAGCGAGCAGCTTCATCAACGACCTGGGAGCTGACTCCCTGGACATCGTTGAGCTGGTGATGGAATTCGAAGAAGCCTTCGATATGACCATCCCCGATGAAGATGCGGAGAACATTCGAACTGTCGGTGATGCCGTAAGCTATATCGAGTCGAAGGTTGACGGTGGCGGCGGAGACGCCGGCGGAGATGCTGGCGGTGAAACAGGGAAAGCCGATGACGATGCCGGCGGAGACGCCGGTGGAGATGCTGGCGGTGAAACAGGGAAAGCCGAAGCCGATGACGATGCCGGCGGAGACGCCGGTGGAGATGCTGGCGGAGACGCCGGTGGAGATGCTGGCGGAGACGCCGGTGGAGATGCTCCTCCAGCCCCTCCCGGAGATGCTGAAGACGCTGGTTGATTCGCTGAGAAGTCACGAATGGGCCCCGATCTGTTTTTCGGTTCCTGGTGTCGGGATTGCGGCTGGACCTCACCGAGGCGTCCTTTCGGGATCCAGGCACTGAAACTATTTTTTTAGAGCGAGCAGAGGTTATTTCAGAGCCATGAGTCGACGTGTTGTTGTTACCGGACTGGGGGCCTCGACCCCTATCGGAACCGGGGTCGAGAAATTCTGGCAGGGCCTGTTGGACTGCCAGAGCGGGGCCAATGTCATCGAGGCCTTCGACACCGAGGCCTTCCAGGTGCATATCGGTGCCGAGGTGAAGGATTTCGATGCAGTCGAATACCTTGGCGGGAAGGCGGCCCGAACCCTCGATCGATTTATTCAGCTGGCCCTCGTCTCGGCCGATCAATCGGTGGCGGACAGCGGTCTCGATTTCGAGAAGGAAGACGTCACCAGGGTCGGCTGCATCTGGGCGTCCGGCATTGGCGGACTTCTCGAGATAGAGGCGACCCATCACGTCTATCTTGACAGGGGGCCGAGGCGGATCAGTCCTTACTTCATTCCGAAGCTGATGATCAACGCGGCCGCCGGGCAGATCGCCATCCGTTTCGCGATCCAGGGGGTTAATTTCGCGGTGACCTCGGCCTGCGCGTCAGCGCAGCATGCTATCGGCCTGGCCTTCAGAAGTATCAAGTGCGGAGAGTCGGATGTCATGATCACCGGCGGCTCCGAGGCCGCGATCACGCCGCTGGGGCTGGGCGGCTTCTGCTCCCTGCGCGCCCTGTCGACTCGAAATGATGACCCGGCGACGGCTTCGCGGCCCTTTACCCTGGACCGGGATGGATTCCTGATGGGTGAAGGAGGCGGAGCCCTGGTCCTGGAAGAGCTTGAGCATGCCCGGGCTCGCGGCGCTGAGATCTATTGCGAGGTTCTCGGCCTCGGAATGACCGATGACGGTTATCATATTTCCGCCCCGGTGCCTGAAGGCACCAACGCTACCCGGGCTATCCAGATGGCCTTGAAGGAGGCGGGCAGGAACCCGGATGAGATTCAGTACATCAATGCCCATGGGACATCGACTCCGCTTAACGACGTGATGGAAACCACGGCTGTTCGGGCTGCCTTTGGTGATCATGCCGACAAGCTCATGATGAGCTCTACCAAGTCACAGGTCGGTCATCTGCTGGGCGCCTCCGGAGCGGTGGAGAGCATAGCCTGCTGCCTTGCCCTGAAAAACCAGATAGCGCCGCCCACGATCAATTACCAGACCCCTGATCCTGAGTGCGATCTCGATTACGTTCCCAACGAACCCCGGGAAGCGGCCATCGACAACCTCATCACGAATTCTTTCGGATTCGGCGGCCACAACGTTACGATGGCCTTCGGGAAAATTTGAGCGGGCCGCAGGAAAGTCGAGCCAGGAAAAGGACAGGGACGTGAGCAAGGTATTATTCATCGCAGATAAGATCAGTGAGGATGCGCTCGAGTTTCTCTCCGGCTGTCCTGACCTGGAGGTTGATAATCGGCCGGGGCTTCCGGTTTCGGAGAAGCTGGAGGCCGTTCGCGCGGCCGATGCGCTTATCGTCCGAAGCGCCACGCACGTGGATGCCGAGCTGCTCGAGGCCGCGGAGTCCCTGTCCCTCGTGGTGCGAGCCGGCGTCGGGGTCGACAATATCGATCTCGATGCCGCCACCCGCAAGGGCGTCGTCGTTCAGAATGTACCGGAGGGTAATACGCGTTCGGCGGCGGAGCATACCATCGCCATGATGCTGGCGCTCTCGCGTAACATTCCGGAGGCCCATCGATCGGTGAAGTCCGGTGAGTGGGACCGGGGCAGGTTCGTCGGTGTGGAGTTGCAGGGCAAGACTCTCGGGGTCATCGGCTTCGGAAAAATTGGCCGCCATGTGGCGCATATGGGCTCCGGGCTGGGACTTGAGATCCTGGCCTTTGACCCGTTCCTCGCGCTGCATATGGCCGAAGAGCTTGGTGTCGAGCTGGTCGCTGATCTTGGCGACCTGGCCTCGCGCTGCGATTATCTCACGGTCCATGTTCCAAAGACCGAGGGTACGAGCGCCCTGATTGGAGCCGATGTGCTGTCGCGGGCCAGGGAAGGCCTGAGGGTGATCAATTGCGCCCGGGGCGGAATTGTCGATGAGGCGGCGCTTCTCGAGGCGATCGAGAGCGGCCGGGTAGCCGGAGCTGCCCTGGATGTCTTCGAGGAGGAGCCCCCGACAAACAGGGAGCTGGTCGATCATCCGGCCGTGGTGGTGACCCCGCATCTCGGAGCATCGACCCGCGAGGCCCAGGTGAATGTCGCCGTTTCCGCCGCGCAGCTTGTCGCCGACTACCTTCAGCATGGAAAGCTTCACAGCCCGGTCAACACGGTCTTCCTGGAGCCGGATCTGCGCGAGCGTCTCGACCCCTACGGTGAGCTCGGACGCCGCCTTGGACGTCTGCTCGCCCAATTCCTCGAGGGCAATCCCAAGAGAATCGTCGTTAAGTATTTCGGCGATATATTCGACGAGCCGCAGAGCCGTAACTTCGTTACCGCCAAGGTGCTGGCCGGTTTTCTCGGTGACCGCTGCTCGCAGCCGGTGAACCAGGTCAACGCCAGGTCGCTGGCGCGGGACCAGGGCCTCGCGGTCGAGGAGGCCAGCGAGGGCAGGAGCCGCTACTTCGCCAACATGATCCGAGTCGAGCTGACCGACAGCTCCGGCGAGAGGAATCTCGGAGGCTCGATCCGCGGCCGCAAGGGAATACGCCTTGTCTCACTCGACAACTATCATTTCGACGCGGTGCTCGAGGGGCAGATGGTGATTTCCGCCAACGAGGACAGGCCTGGAATGATCGGTACGATCGGCCAGGTGCTCTCCTCTCACGCGATGAACATCTCCTCGATGTCGCTCGGCCGTGACCGCAGCGGAGGTACCGCGCTCTCGGTCATCAACCTGGATGCGCCCGAGGTGCAGAAGCTCGCAGCGGTCGCCGAAGATCTCATGCAGGAAGAGGGGATCCTCTGGGCCCGCTGTCTGCAGGCGGACTGAGGGCATAAAAAAAGGGCTCAAACCTGCAAACGGAATGAGCCCGTGGAACGTGGGTTGGGGGCGATCTTGATGGGCGCCGCGCTGAACCTTTCCGGAGTACCGGAGAGTTGCGCTCGATCGACCCGGGCTGTCCTTGCGGGAGCCGCGGGCGGTCGTTTTTCCCCGCGCCATCTAAGAGTAGGACGAGAATGCAGAATCGTCAACTCAGTCGGCCCGGGCATGGACTGCAGCCGCCACTTAAATGCTGTAGCTTATTGATTTGAAAGAGGTTACAGTAATCCTATGAGTCTCCTCGGTTATGTCATCACATGTTCCGTATATGCTGTGCTGGGTGTCTGCACAGCGTGGGTATTTCGTTCTTCGAGGACGATTCGGGAACATCCCTGGTGCCAGTTCTCAGCTCTGCTGATGAGTTTTTTGGCGGCCATTCCCGCCCTTGTGGTGTCCTCGAGGGAGCTCTATATGGAGTTTCATCTCGGTTTCCAGGGGTTTCTCTTCCTGGCCAGCGCGCTCTGCCATGTTCCCGTATGGATTTACATAGCGGTTTTTCACAGCGGCCGGCTGGCGGGTACTTTTTTCCCGGCCTTCACCGCCTCCCGGCTCGACGGGATGCCTTCCGGGGAGCTTTCTCCCATGAAGGAGTGGAAGCTGGTAGAGGAGCACCTGCGGCAGCTCGCGAACAATCCTCTCGATGCCCGTCGCCGGGAGTCCCTGGCGGATTCCTATCTGCGCCTGGGAACGCTTGATTCGGCCATGTCCGAGTACCGCAAGGCGGCCGACAGCCTTGATTCCGGGCCGGAGCAGGCGCGGCTGCTCTACCGGGCGGCCTATGTCTGTGTCGAGCTCCGGATGTCGGTGAAGAAGGCGCTGCCGCTGCTCAGGCGGCTGGTTCGGCTCTATCCCCGCAGCTACTATGCCGCCTATGGCAGGCGTATCCTGAATCGCTACGAGGCCTACGAGGCGGCCGGATTGCTGAACTCCGGAAGCACCGACTGGTGGGATGGTGGCGGAGACCCGCCAGCCTGATTCAGCCGCGCGGGTGGAACTCGGCGTGGAGCCCCTTCAGCTCTGATTTTTCAATGTGGGTGTAGAGCTCGGTGGTCTCCACGTTCACGTGTCCGAGGATCTCCTGGACGATTCGCAGGTCGGCTCGGCCCCGCAGCAGGTGGGTAGCGAGGGAGTGCCTCAGCGTATGAGGGGTGACCTTCTTGGAGAGCCCCGCAAGCAGCGCGTATTTGCGCACCATGGCCGCGATCACCTCCCGGCCCAGCCGCTGTCCGCTGCGGCTGAGGAAGAGCAATTCCTCGTCAGCTTCTCTCAGCAATCCGGGGCGTTCCTTGAGACGGTAGCTTTCGATGGCGTCCAGGCAGGTCTTGCTCGTGGGAACGATCCGCTCGCGGTTGCCCTTGCCCTTGCAATGGATGATTCCCTGGTCGGAACGCACATCCTGCAACCGCAGCCCGCAGGCTTCCGATACCCGCAGTCCCGAGGCGTAGAGGAGCTCGATCATGGCGCGGTCTCGAAGAGAATAGCGTGAGGGGTGCTCAACAATGGCATCCATCAGCCGGGTGACCTCGTCTTCACCCAGGACATCAGGCAGGTATTTTCCCTTGCGGGGGGTCTCGATATGGCGCGCCGGGTTTTCCTCGAGGATTTCCTCCCGTAACAGGAACTTGAGGAACGAGCGCACGGCCGCGAGGCTGCGCTGGATGCTCGAATCACCCCGTCCTCGCTGGCGCTCGGCAATGAGAAAATCAAAGACGTCCTGCTCCGTTGGCAGCTCCTCACCGATTCCAGCGAGAAACCGTCCGCAGTCCCTCCTGTAGGCATCGAGGGTGTGCCAGGACATCCCGCGCTCGATTTCGAGGTAGGAGATGAAGAGCTTGAGGTAGGTATTCAATTCGCTCATGTACAAGAATACATGATTCGCCGGGAATGGACGATGGCCTCCGTACCGGTAAGGTTGGCGGGGCAGTTTTTCGGCCCGGATGTACAACATCTGGTCACTCCTCCATGCTTCTGTACAGGGGCCGTCCGGCGGTCGCTCCCGGGAATTACCCGGAAGGTCGTTCCGGGGCTCTCCAGCCGGTTTCAGGGGGCTCTGAGTGGTGTTATAATCCTGCCTTCATACAGGCGACTGGTTTTTGACGTGTTGGTACACAATGGCTGAAACTCTTAAAACCCGGCTTGGCTCACTCGAGCTGAAGAACCCGATTCTCAGCGCCTCGGGCACCTTTGGTTACGGGAAGGAGGTCGAGTCTTTTATCGACCCATCGGTTTATGGCGGAATTGTAGGCAAGAGCATTTCGCTCGAGCCCCGCAAGGGCAATCCCCTGCCGCGCACCTGGGAGACGGCCTCGGGAATGCTGAATTCCATCGGTCTGCAGAATCCCGGCATCGATGCCTTCATCTCCGACCCCGCCTACCTGCCTCGAATGAGCGCCTACGATACCCGGGTGGTGGTCAACCTCGTCGGGGATACAGTCGATGAGTATGTGGAGATGGCCCGGCGTCTCGATTCCGCGGCCGCGGTCGATGCCCTCGAGCTGAATATCTCCTGTCCGAATTGTCCCCTCGGCGGCATGGAGTTCGGTGTCGATCCCGAGGCGACCCGCCGGCTGGTCGAGGCGGTCAGGGAAAACTTCAGCCGGACGATCATCGCCAAGCTCACCCCCAACGTGACCGATGTGGTCCCCATCGCCCGGGCCGCGGAGGCCGGCGGGGCGGATGCCCTTTCGCTGGTCAATACCTACGTCGGGATGGCGGTCGAGTGGAGACAGCGGCGGCCCCGCCTCGGCGGTATCACCGGGGGGCTCTCAGGCCCGGCCATCAAGCCGCTGGCTTTGCGGCTGGTGTGGCTGGCGGCCCAGAATTGCGAGATACCGATCATCGGTATCGGTGGAATTATGAACACCGATGATATTCTCGAGTTTATAGTCGCTGGCGCGAGCGCCGTACAGATCGGCACGGTTCAGTTTATTCGACCGCGTATCGCCCTGGAAATGATCGATGGGCTCGGCGAAGCCCTTCGGGAGACGGGAGCAGGCTCCATCGGGGAGCTGGTCGGAACGCTCGAGACGGACCGGGATGCCATCACGGTTCGCCAGGCGGATGAAGATGGCGGTGAAGAGGCTCCGGCCGGCGAATAAAACCATGATCAATTTTATCAACAAGATCCTTACCAAGATATTCGGCTCCACCGGTGACCGGGTAAAGAAAGAGCTGCAGCCCGCCGTCGATGAGGTCAACAGTTTCGATGAGTCGACGCGGGCGCTTGACGATGAGGCCCTGGCAGGCAAGACGGAGGAGTTCCGCTCCCGCCTCGCCCGGGGAGAGACGCTCGATGACCTCCTGCCGGAATCTTTCGCGGTCTGCCGGGAAGCATCCCGCCGGGTTCTGCGGACGGCCACAGGTACGCCGATGCGTCATTTTGATGTGCAGATCATGGGAGGGGTGGCCCTGCACAGGGGGCGGATCGCCGAGATGTCGACCGGTGAAGGAAAGACTCTCGTGGCGACCCTGGCCTGCTACCTGAACGCCCTGGAGAAAAAAGGCGTGCACGTGGTGACCGTCAACGACTACCTGGCCCAGCGAGACCGGGACTGGATGGCGCCGCTGTTTGAATTTCTCGGCATGAGCAGCGGCGCGATCCAGGGCGAGATGGACAGCGCCGAAAGGCTCGAGATGTACGCCCGTGACATTACCTACGGTACGAACAACGAGTTCGGCTTTGACTATCTTCGTGACAATATGAAGATCCACCTCGAACAGCAGGTGCAGGGCCGCGGCCGAAATTTCGCCATTGTCGACGAGGTCGACAGCATTCTCGTCGACGAGGCCCGGACTCCGCTGATCATCTCCGGCCCGGCGGAGAAATCGACCGACAAGTACCACGTCGCCGACCGTGTGGCCAAGCGGCTGGTGAAGGGACAGGATTTCGAGCTCAAGGAAAAGGAGCGCTCCATCGTTTTCACAGAGGCCGGGATCGAGAAGGCCGAGGGCCTGGTGGGAGTGAAGAGCTTCTATGTCGGCAAGGACATGGAGTGGCCCCACCTGCTGGAGCAGTCGCTCAAGGCCTATCACGTCTACCATCAGGATGATCACTATCTCATCGACAATGGAGAGGTGAAGATCATCGATGAGTTCACCGGCCGCGCCCTGGAGGGGAGGACCTGGAGTGAGGGCCTTCACCAGGCTGTCGAGGCGAAGGAGGGTCTGCAGATTCGCCGTGAGAACCAGACGCTGGCGACCATCACCCTGCAGAATTATTTCAAGCTCTACTCGAAGCTTGCCGGGATGACCGGTACCGCTCTCACCGAGGCGGCCGAGTTCGACAGCATCTACAAGCTGTCGGTGGCTCCCATCCCGACCAACAAGCCGCTGATTCGAGATGACATACCGGATGTGGTCTACATGACCGCGCGCGAAAAATACTACGCGATCGTCGATGAGATCGTTCGCGTCAATGAGCAGGGACGGCCTGTCCTCGTGGGTACGACCTCCGTAGAGAAGTCGGAGCTGCTCAGCGGCCTGCTCAAGCGCCGCGGCGTCAAGCACTATGTGCTCAACGCCAAGTACCATGACCGTGAGGCGGATATCGTCGCCGACGCCGGCCAGGCCGACCGGGTGACGCTCTCGACCAATATGGCCGGACGCGGAACGGATATCGTGCTGGGGGACGGCGTTGTCGAGAAAGGCGGGCTGCATGTCATCGGCACCGAGCGGCATGAGTCACGGCGGATCGACAACCAGCTCCGCGGACGTTGCGCCCGCCAGGGCGACCCCGGCTCCTCGATCTTTTTCCTCTCTCTCGAGGATGATCTGATGCGTCGCTTCGCCGGTGAGAAGGTCCAGTCCATGCTCAAGAAAATCGGCATGAAGGAGGGAGAGGAGATCTCCCACCCCTGGGTGAGCAGGTCCATCGCCAAGGCCCAGAAGAAGGTCGAGGCTTATCACTTCGATATTCGCAAGAACCTGCTTGAATACGATGGCGTGATGAACGAGCAGCGCACCATTGTCTACGATCAGCGCCAGTCCATCCTCGAGGGCGCGGGGCTCTCCATGATGGTGGAGGGCATGATGGAGAAGATCTGCTCCCTGCAGGTCCCCAAGTATCTCTCGCAGGAGGCGATCGAGGAATCGGTGGAGGCGAATGGAGAGGTCATCGAGGCTTACGATCCGCTGGCGGAGCTCGACACCTGGGCCAGCTCGGTCTACGGGATCGATGGAAATTTCCAGCTCGATGCCGGCAGGAGCCAGGCTGATCATGCCGGGGTGTTCAGCGACAGGATCATGGAAGCCTACCAGGAGCGCTACGTCGAGCGCACCTCCGCCAATGGCGAAGAAAACATGCAGCGGGCGGAACGTTTTATCCTGCTCATGGAGCTCGATGACAAGTGGAAGGACCATCTCCACGCCATGGACACTCTTCGTCACGCGATCGGGCTGCGGGGATACGCGCAGATCGACCCCAAGATAGCCTACAAGCGTGAGGGCTATGAGATGTTCAGCGAGATGCTTGATCGTTTCAGGGCCTCGGTTACCCAGCTTGTCCTGCGTGTCCAGGTCGGCGAGGACGATGAGCAGGAGCTCGACAGCGGGCTCGATGACGCCGAATTTCAGCACAGCGGACTGGCGCCGGGAACGCAGCCCGAGTCTCCCATGCAGGAGGCGAGCGACCCATCGGCCCAGGCTCCCGTCAAGACGATCGTTAACAAGGCGCCCAAGGTGGGGCGCAACGACCCCTGTCTCTGCGGAAGCGGCAAGAAGTTCAAGAAATGCTGCGGCCAGGGCTCCTGAGCTTCCGGTTGGTTGGCGGGGCCTGGAGCAGGAGGTTCTGACTGATGTTACGTTTCAAGACGCTTCCGCTCAGCTGGCTCTGCGATCTTCTCTACCTCTTGTTTTCTCCCGTGGCCGTCATCGGCTGGCTGATCCTGTCGCGGTTCATGACCAGGGACAAGTACCGGCGAGGTTTTTTTCAGAAGCTGGGTTCGGTCGAGCGGCGCGAGGGAGAATCCCGTTCCCTCTGGATACACGCGGTGTCCGTAGGCGAGGTGCTGACAGCTGCCCCTCTTGTCGAGGCGCTTGGCTGCGCCTTCGACGGCTGGGATATCTCCATGTCGGTGTCGACTCCCACGGGATTTGATGCCGCGCGCAAGAGGCTGCCGGGAACGAAGGTGTTTTACGCTCCCTTCGATCTGTCGCCCCTGGTGGCCCGCACCTTCAGTCGGCGCCGGCCTGACGCCCTCGTTCTGCTCGAGCTGGAGGTCTGGCCCAATTTTCTGCTCGAGGCCGGGAGGCGGGGAGTTCCAGTCCTGATCGCCAATGGCCGCCTCAGCGGAGGTTCCTCCAATCGCTACAGCCGCACCGGCTTCCTGGGCCGCTGGCTCTTTTCCATGGTCGACAGGGTCGCCGCCCAGAACGAGGCCTATGCGGATCGCTTCAAGGAGCTGGGAGTCGAGCCCGGGCGGGTCGAGGTGCTCGGCAACCTGAAGCACGATCGGGAGGTAGGCGTGAGCGTCTCCGATGCCGCCGAGCTGCGCGGAGGGCTGGGCTGGAGCGAGGGAGAGCTTGTGATGGTTGGCGGCTGTACGCATCCGGGAGAGGAATCGATTCTGCTGGGTATTCTCTCGCGGCTCCAGGGGGAGCAGCCGGGCCTTCGTCTCGTGCTGGCTCCGCGCCACGTCGAGCGCCTGGCCGCCGAGACTCCCGCCGGCTGGATTCCGCCGGAGGACACCGAGCGATCCTTCACCAGGTGGAGCGACTGGCAGGCCGGGGCCGGCGAGGCGCTCGGAGATTCCGTCCTGGTGGTGGACACGGTGGGCGATCTCGAGAGGATCTACGCCATCGCCGACCTGGCGGTGGTCGGCGGCAGCTTCGTTCCCCATGGAGGGCACAATGTTCTCGAACCCGCCAGCCTCTCGCGGGCCGTTCTCTTCGGACCGCATACGGAGAATTTTGAGGACGAGGTCTCCCTCCTGCTCGCGGGTCGAGGCGGAATCCTGGCTCGGGACCCGGAAGAGCTCGAGAAGGAGCTCGCCGAGCTTCTCGGGGACGCCGAAGAACGCGAGAGGGTGGGGCAAAGGGCAGGCGAGACCTTTTCAGGCCTATCAGGCGCCGTCGAGCGCCATGTCGAGTGGATTGAGCGGGCTTTGTCTCTTTCCAAGCCGAGCGCTACTTGATAGAATCCGCCGTTTATCGAATCAACCAGACGGTGCGGCATCGGTCCCCCAGCCCAGCTTGTCCCCGGTAAAACAGGCGTTTAACCAGAGAAACAGAACATGGCAGAAAGATCCCTTTTTACCTCCGAATCGGTGACCATGGGGCACCCCGACAAGGTCTCCGACCAGATCTCGGACGCGATCCTCGATGACCTGCTGGGCCAGGATCCCAATTCCCGCGTGGCGGTCGAGACGCTGGTTACTACCGGCCTGGCGTTGATCGCGGGAGAGATAACCACCCAGGGCTATTGTGATTTTGACAAGGTGGCGCGCCAGACGATCGAGGAGATTGGCTATACAAATCCCGATATGGGCTTCCACTACGAAGATGTCGCGGTGCTCTCCGCCATTCACGGACAGTCTGGCGATATCGCCCAGGGCGTTGACGAAGGCAAGGGCCTCCACGGCGACCAGGGTGCCGGAGACCAGGGGATGATGTTCGGCTTTGCCTGCAACGAGACTCCGGAGCACATGCCCCTGCCGATCCTGCTCGCTCGCAAGCTTGTCGATGAGCTCGCCAACGCGCGCGAGACCAGCGAGATGTACTTTCTCAGGCCGGATGGTAAGTCACAGGTCACCGTCGAGTATGTAGATGGCGCGCCCGCCCGGGTGGACACGGTCGTCATCTCGACCCAGCACACTCCCGAGGCTGACCTGGAGAAGGATATCAAGCCGAAGATCATCGATGAGCTCATTCGCAAGGTGGTGCCTGGAGAGCTTCTCGATGAGAACACCATCTTCCACGTCAACCCGACCGGGAACTTCGTCAAGGGAGGCCCTGCAGCAGATACGGGCCTGACCGGACGCAAGATCATCGTCGATACCTACGGAGGTCGAGGCCGTCACGGAGGCGGCGCCTTCAGCGGCAAGGATCCCAGCAAGGTCGATCGCAGCGCCGCCTACATGACGCGCTATATCGCCAAGAATATCGTCGCCGCCGGTTTGGCGGATGTCTGCGAGGTGCAGCTATCCTACGCTATCGGTGTCGCCGAGCCCTGCTCGGTTCTCGTTGATACGCAGGGTACGGGGAAGAAGCCGGAGGCGGAGCTCGAGAGGCTGGTTCGCCAGCATTTTCCGCTCACCCCGAAGGAGATCATCAAGACGTTGAACCTGGGCCGTCCGATCTATCTCGACACCGCCAGGCGCGGCCACTTCGGACGACCAGGCCTTCCCTGGGAGCAGACCGACAAGCTTGACGATCTCAGGTAAAAGGGCCCAGGCTTACTGTTCGCAGGCGTAGGACCGCACGCAGTCGAGCGTGTTGTCGGCATCGACGCCGCACTCCTCGTAGGGCGAATAGGGCGGTGGGCCGTTGCCGAAGAGGAAGTTCAGCATGAAGATGCCGTCAGAGATGTCGAGCCGGTTGTCTGCGTTGACATCCGCTCCCGCTGTGCATTCAGGCGGCGCGAATCCCCTGAAGAGGTAGTTGAAGACGCTGATGGCATCGGAGAGATCGGAGCGGGCATCGTTGTTGATGAAGCCCCTGCGGAAGCTGCCCAGGGGCGGAGGACAGCCCGGCTGCACCTGGTAGAGGCCTGCCTCCCCGGCATTGTTTTCGCGCTCGCAGCCGACGGTTGTCTCGAGAAGGCCGTTGGAGTAGTAGCCGTTCTTCCTGTATTCCAGGGCGTATTTTCCGGGGGGAAGGTCACCCAGGACAAAGGAACCGTTGGCAGCAGAGGTCGTGCCCCGGCCCTCCGGATTGGTGACCACCTCCACGCCGCCGAGTCCGGCCCCGGTGGCCGAGTCAACGACCCGTCCTCGCAGGGTTCCTGTGCAGAAGAAGATCTTGCCGTGCTCCCTGACCGGAGTGATGCTGCTGGAGCCGACGATAAAGGTCGTGTTCAGGGAGCCGGGCTGCTCAAGTTCCTCGAGACGCAGGTCGAGTTTCTCCGTGCTGGAGCAGTCGATCGCATTGTTCTTCAGTCGGAAGGTATAGCGCATGAGCTCCTGGGTGGGGGGGGAGCCGGTCGAAGGCAGCAGGTTCTGGCCGAGGAAGGGCGGTACGCGGTCAAAGATGACACCGGTGCGCGAGCGGCATTCCATGGGGCCAGGAAGCAGGTCGATATCGGTCTGGAAGAGCTCGACCTGGTTTCCCAGGGCGGCGACGACATCCATCCCCAGCAGGGCGTCGTCAGGGTCGAGCTCCAGGGTTTCACAGTCAAAGGAGATGCCGATGGAAAAACCGTCGAGCGGATCGGGGTGGCTCGCCAGCGCCCGGATGAGCAGCTGGGGACTCGCACCGCAGAAGGCTCTGCGCCGGTCGAGGGAGAGGATGTTCTCTCCCTTGATGAAGAAGGTTCCATCTCTGAGCTCGGGAGCGATGCTTTGCCCGGCGTTGCTGAAGCGGTTGTAGACGGCGGGGGTTCCGATTCCGTCGACAAGCCGGATGGGGTAGTAGCCTCCCGCGGCTCCCGGGCGCACCCGGAAGCTGAGGCGGGCGATGATTCTCGGGGAGTCCTGCGCCTCGATGGGCTCCAGGTAGTTCTCGCCCGTGGGAGCCTCGAATTCGATGATGACGCCCAGCTGGGCAATGCCAAGCTCGTTGTCGATCCGCGGAGCCACGAACTCGGGCTCGTGCTCGACGAGATGGGTTCCGCAGATTCCGATGTCGGTCAGCTGGAGGACGGCCGAGGGAAAGGTGAGCGCCAGGCTGTAGCCGTGAATGGGCTCATCGTTGGCCGCGGTGATGATCATATGGATTCGGTCTTCTCCTGGATTGCCGGAAGCGTAGCCGACCTGGAGAATGTTTGCCGCGTTGAGGTTCTCGCAGAAGCTTCCGGCAAGGAGAACCAGGAGGCCCAGCAGGAGGCGCGCGAGGATGTCTTTGTTATTCTTGTGGTCCATGTCGGTCTCCTCTTACTCCTGGCAGCCCAGGTTGTCCCGGAAGGTGGGGTCGTTACCCGCCTCGGGGAAAGGCGGCGGCGGCGGCGGGCTGTTCGCTATAAACAGGTAGAACAGCAGGTAGACAGGATCTGAAATATCGAGGATCCCGTCATCGTTGCTGTCGGCCGAGTCCATGCACACCGGCGACGTTCCTCCAAGGAACAGGTAGCGCGCCGCGGACACCGCATCGGTCAGATCAACCTCGGAATTACGATCAAAATCACCCCTGGTGAAGTCGGGGCCGAACGGGAACATCAGCGTGCGGAAGATCGTGCCGTTGCCTGGAAGGCAGACCAGCAGGGTGTTGTCGGAGATCTCGATGCCTCCGACATAGCCGGCCTGGTCGAAGCCGTTGCCAACAGCCTCGAGGCTGATGTCAAAACTTGGCGCTGTGAGAGGACAGGTTCCGGGAGGCCCGTCTCCGTAAAGCTCGCGCACGACACCGTCTTCAAAGCTGGTGAGCAGGGTCTCCCTGAGGGGGTCATAGGTGATGCCCGCGCCGACAGCGACGTCCAGGAACAGGCTTGGCGGCGAGCAGGAGCGGACCAGATTTCCGTTGGTTCTGAAGATGTAGATCTCTCCGCTCGCTCGCTCCGTTGCCACAAAGCGCTGCTGGGAGGGGGCGCTTGCGGGGATGTAGGTCAGTCCGCCGATCCTCGGGTTCTCCAGCTCGGCTGGAAAGCGCAGGTTGATGGTTGTTCCCGAGCCCGGGTCCGCAAGGCTTGACAGGCGCAGGCGGTTGTCTGAGGTGTTGGCTACCGCGATGAAATCTTCGTAGAGCTGAGGGGGGAAGCCGAGCTGGATTGCCGGGACAAAGGCGATGCCACCGGGGTTGGCCCAGGGACTCGGGAAGCTGTCCTCGGAGGTTTCACTGAGGTCCGACTCGAGAACCGAGATCGTTCCTGTCTCGTCGTCGGTCACGTAGATCTTGTCCAGTCCCGGCACGAGTGCCAGGTCGTAGCAGCCGTGAGTTGGAGCCGTGGTCCAGCTGATGACGCCTCCGGGGCCGACGACGGTGGAACATTCACAGCCGACCGGGCTAAATAATCCGCCATTGGCCGCCCGCAGGGCGTAGACCGAGGAGCCGTTGATCGGCGTTGAGTCGACGTAGCTCGTGGCGTCTCCCGCGACGGTGGCGAAGGCGACGCCGTTTCTGAGTAGCTGGATGGACCCTTCGTAGGCGCCATCGGCTCCCGCGCCGTTGTTGATCCAGTTGAGGACGACCTGGCTGGTGATGGTCAGGCTGCAGGAGAGCTGGCTGGGGGGGATGACCTCGGGTATGACCTGCTCGATCTGGTAGATTCGTCCGGAGCCTCCGATGACGGCGAAACGATTCTGTCCCGCGCCGACAAGGTAGGGAACGATTCCTCTCAGGTCGAGCTCGGGGACCTGGCCGAGAGGGACCTCGATCCCGGTACGTTCGGCGCTCTGCTCACCGTTCAGCGGGACGCCGTCGGTCGATAGCTGGATGATTTTCGAGGCTCCCTGGTCAAGGATGCTCCCGTAGGTGATGTAGAGCACGAGCGCTTCGTTGTCGAAGGAGAGTCCCTGTCCGCGGATCAGGGTGTCATCGTTGAGCTTGTCCGGCAGGAGGAGGGAGCGAGTGACGCTTCCATCAAAGGCGATGCGCAGCACCTTGTCCCTGTTGATGTCGAGGGTCCAGAGCTGGCCCGAGACAATATCGAAGCTCAGGCCGAAGAGGCTGGCTCCCTCTTCGCCCTCGAGATCTATCGAGAAGCTGAAGGCCGGGTTCACGCTTCCACTCTCGTCAACGGCTCGCACCTCGTAGCCCTGCTGTCCCCTGGGTCCGGTGAGCGAGAGGACGAATAGGTTTCCGGTGGGATCGTGAAAGGCGATGCCCCGGTTGAGAGACATGTTGCTCTCGGCGATGCTGCCGCTGGGGTGAGGGTTCTCCACCGTTTCGATGACGGTGTTGAGGTCGCGGCTCAGATGGTAGATGCGGTGGTTCTCGACAGAGCTGCCGTTGGCGCCCAGGATCCAGAAGGTTCCATCCCGGGAGTCTTCAGCCATATCGATGAGCTCCCTGTTGGACGAACTCAGGGTGTCGCTGACAGCGGCCAGGTCTCCATTGGCGGCCTCCAGCCCTGGAGCAGCCAGGCCGAATACGGCCAGGATGACCCAGAGGCGGATCAGCAACCCTTTCGGGGTAGAGGTCCTGCAGGTATCTTTAGACATCGGTTACCGCCCTTTATTCGCAAGAGGGGTCTCGCGGGTTTCCCTCTCGGAAATGTTCACAACTACTTCAGCGGGAAAAACAGGGGATCATTGGCAAAGTCATATGGAGAAAACCCGCCAACCTGCAGAGAGTCCCGGCCCAGGGTATCAGGCCCCGCCGGAACGTGGAATTCGTTGTCAGCCGATCTTTCAAGGTCGAAGAGGCGTATCCAGAGAGACCACTTGGAAGGTCATTCAATCGCCGTTTCGACAATCAAACCCAGAGATTTGAACTTCAAGTACTCAATTATAGGCTTCTGTATGGTACTGACCAACCGGAAATCGGTTTCGGCCATTTACAGGCAGGTGAGATTCTCCCTTTCTACCTTTGGCGTTTAGGGTTAGACTCCCCGCCGATGGAATTCAGGAGCCCTCAATGCCTCTATGGAGATAGGCAAAATGAGCGAAAAAAACCCGAACACAGTGGCAATTCAAGCTTTACCGGAGCATGTCGGTGAAGAGGTCAGCATCGCAGGCTGGCTGTTCAACAGGCGCTCGAAGGGGAAAATTCACTTCCTGCAGTTTCGTGACGGCAGCGGCAGAGTCCAGGCGATCATGGGCAAGGGCGACGTCAGCGAGGAGCTTTTTGAGCGCTGCGCCCATCTTTCCTACGAGTCCTCAGTGATTGTGACCGGAACGGTCGCGGCTGACGAGAGAGCCCCCAGCGGGGTTGAGCTGCAGGCCTCGGGTATCGAGGTTCTGCAGGAGCCGACGAGCGAGTATCCCATCTCGAAGACCTCTGATATCGGCCCCGATTTTCTCCTTCGCCATCGGCATCTCTGGCTGCGCCAGAGCAAGCAACATGCGATTCTGCGGGTACGTGACGCGGTGATTACGGCCATCCGGAACTTCTTCGGTGAGCGGGATTTCGTCTGCGTTGACGCCCCGATCTTCACTCCGAACGCCTGCGAGGGTACGACCAATCTTTTCGAGGTCGAGTATTTCGATGAGAAGGCCTATCTCACCCAGAGCGGTCAGCTCTATATGGAGGCCGCGGCGATGGCTTTCGGCAAGGCCTATTGCTTTGGACCGACCTTTCGAGCCGAGAAGTCAAAGACGCGCCGGCATCTCACCGAGTTCTGGATGGTAGAGCCGGAGGTGGCCTTCGCCGATCTCGATGACATCATGGACCTGGCGGAAGAATTCGTTTCCTCGATCATCCAGTATGTCCTCGAGCACCGTCGCGCCGAGCTCGACGTACTCGAGCGTGAGACCTCCCTGCTGGAGAAGGTCGCGGCTCCTTTTCCGCGCATTTCGTATTCCGAGGCAGTCTCGATCCTGAACGAGAAGGGGATCGATTTCGAGGAGGGGGGAGATTTCGGAGCTCCTGATGAGACGGCGCTCTCCGAGCACTTCGAGAGCCCGGTGCTTGTGCATCGCTATCCCTCGGCGGTGAAGGCCTTCTACATGAAGAGGGACCCGGAGGACGAGAACTACGCTCTCTGCGTCGACATGCTGGCGCCCGAGGGAGTCGGCGAGATCATCGGCGGAGGGCAGCGCGAGGACGACCTGCAGGTCCTCGAGGCGGGAATTGACAAGCATGGATTGCCGCGCGAAGCTTTCGAGTGGTATATGGACCTGCGGCGTTACGGTACGGTTCCGCACGCTGGCTTCGGACTCGGTCTCGAGCGGACGGTGGCCTGGATCTGCGGCACCGAGCATGTTCGCGAGTGCATTCCTTTTCCAAGGATGCTTTACAGGATCTACCCCTGATATCCGGCGGTCGGTTTTTTCCCTGGACTCCGCGGAGTGGGTTACCCATGAAGACCGGTATTTTCGGCGGCACCTTCAACCCGGTTCATCTCGGACACCTTGCCGTTTGCGAGGCGGCGCGCGCCGCGCATGGTCTCGGCCGCGTTCTCCTGGTTCCATCGGGATCTCCTCCGCACAAGCAGAATGAGCAGGAGCTGGTGCCGGGCGCCCGGCGGTTGGAGATGGTACGCATCGCGGTTGAAGGTAGAGATCTCCTGGAGCCGAGCCCGGTCGAGGTCGAGCGCTCCGGGCCGAGCTATATGGTCGACACATTGGAGATCCTCCAGCGGCAGTATCCCGAAGATGAGCTCTTCCTGGTGGTGGGCGGAGATACGGTGGGGGAGCTGAGCACCTGGTACAGCTGGCAACGGCTCTTTGAGCTCTCCCGGATTGTTGCGGTCAACCGGCCGGGCTTCAGCCCCGACTTTGACGACCCCGTCCTCGCGCAGCTCAGCGCAGAAATCCTCCGGCAGTGCGCCGCCGACATGGTGGAGATGGATGAGGTCGATATTTCCAGTACCTGGATTCGCCGGGCGGCGGCGAGGGGAGAGGAGCTCGCGAATTGGGTGCCGCCAGGGGTCAGCGACTATATCCGCGATCACGGCCTCTACTCCTCCTGATCGACACAACCCTTTTAATTAAAAGATGTTGTGAAGAGTCTCGGCGGGGTAATAAGCTTGCACCAGGGGGGAGTGGGTTAAGCTTTCCGTTTTGGGGTTCTCCGCTGTAGAGATCGTTTTTACAAGGGTAGTTGTCATGGCGACCGTGGTCGGAATACCGCGTGAAATCAAGGAAGACGAAGGCCGGGTCGCGATCGCTCCAGCTGGCGTGCATGTGCTTGCCCAGGCCGGTCAGCAGGTGCTGATCGAGTTCGGCGCGGGACTCGGAAGCGGTATCACCGACGAGGAGTTCAGCGAGGCCGGGGCCGAGATGGTCGCCCGCGAAGAGGTCTTTTCCCGCGGTGAGATTATCGTCAAGGTCAAGGAGCCCCTGGTGGAGGAGTATGACCTTCTGCGCCCCGGGCAGGTTGTCTTTACCTTCTTCCATTTTGCCGCCTCGCGGGAGCTGCTCGACGCCATGCTCGAGCGGGAGGTGACCTGTGTCGCCTACGAGACGATTCGTGACCGGGCGGGGCAGCTGCCGATTCTCACTCCGATGAGCGAGGTTGCCGGCCGAATGGCCGTATTCGAGGGTTCCAGGCATCTCGAGAGCCATTCCGGCGGACGAGGAGTTCTCGTTTCCGGAGTTCCGGGAGTCGAGCCGGCCAAGATCGTCATTCTCGGCGGCGGTGTTGTCGGGCTCAACGCGGCCAAGATCGCGGCCGGAACCGGGGCCCAGGTGACGATTTTCGATGTTTCGCACGACCGGCTGCGCTACCTCGACGATATTCTTCCAGCCAATGTAACGACCCTCTATTCGAACCCCCTGCTGGTGCGCAAGAAGGTGCGCCAGGCGGACCTGGTGATCGGGGCCGTGCTGGTTGCCGGAGCGAAGGCGCCGGTTCTCGTCAGGCGCGAAGATGTGAAAGAGATGAAGGACGCCTCTGTTCTTATCGATGTGGCTGTCGACCAGGGCGGCTGTATCGAGACCTGCCGCCCGACAACGCATAGCGAGCCGACCTATGTCGAGGAGGGAGTCCTCCATTATTGCGTCGCCAATATGCCCGGCGCGGTCGCTCGGACCTCGACCTTTGCGCTGACCAATGTTACCCTGCCGTACCTTGAGGTGCTCGCCAGGGAGGGGATCGAGGGGTTTCTCGGTTTTGGAGAACATGTGGCCGCCGGGCTGAATGCCCACGGGGGTCGGGTATACCACGAGGGCGTCGCGGAAAGTTTCGACCTGCCGCTGGAGCCCATCGCTTCACTGCTGAGTAATAACGGTTAAGACAAGGGGCGGTTTTCCCTGAGAGATTGAGAATAGAGTCTGAGAGATGGGAATCAAGGCACCCGTAGATCTGGATGTCATCTATCGGCCGATCGAGGCCGAGATGGCTCGGCTGGACGCGTTTCTGCGCGATGAGTTCCGGGCCGAGGAGCCCTTCATTCATGAGCTCCTCGAGCATGTTGCCGGCTTTGGCGGCAAGCGACTGCGCCCGGCCCTGCTGTTTCTCTGTACACGCCTGGTCGGTGCCGAGGTCAGTGATGATGCCATTCGTATCGGCGGGGTCATCGAGATGGTGCATACCGCCACGCTGGTACATGATGACCTTCTCGATGGCGCCCAGATGCGCCGCCGGGTTGATACGGTCCACGAGCGCTGGGGCGAACGCCCCTCGATCCTCATCGGAGACTTCATCTATTCAAAGGCGTTTCACTTGTCGACCTCGGTCGATGGCATGGCCGCGGCGCTGTCGGAGGCCACCAACAGGATCTGCGCCGGAGAGCTGCTCCAGATCGGGAGCCGCTTCAACAGCGGCCTTTGCGAGGGCACCTATTTCGAGATCATCAGGAAGAAGACGGCTGTTCTCCATGCCCTGGCCTGTGAGCTCGGCGGCGTATTCTCCGGACTTGATGCCGCCAGCTCGAAGGCGCTCGGCGGTGTCGGCATGGACCTTGGCATGGCCTTCCAGGTGGTCGACGACTGCCTGGATTACGCCGGAGAGGAGACCGTTGTCGGTAAGAGCCTTGGAACGGACCTTCGCCAGGGTAAGCTCACCTTGCCGCTGATCTATCTCAGAGACAGCCTTGATGAGGCTGATACACGATGGCTCCAGGAGGCTCTCTCGGGTCCGATGGAGGAGGAGGTCGAGGCCCGGATTCATGAGATGGTTCGAAATGGCGGAGTTCTCGTCCGCTCCTTCGAGCGCGCGCAGGCGTTCGTGCAGAGCGCCCGGGCTGCGCTGGATGAGGTCTGCTCGCTCGACGTGGAGGTGTCCGGAGTTGTGCGCCAGAGCCTGGAGCTGGCCGCTGATTTTGTGACCAGCAGGGATCTCTGAGGCGCCGTCTCCGGCGAGGCACCCGGCGTTCAGTCCTCGAGCTTCCAGTGCCCGCTTCGTCCCCCGCGTTTTTCCAGCAGGCGAATCTCCTCGATCGACATGCCCCGGTCGATGGCCTTGCACATGTCGTAGACGGTCAATGCCGCGATGGAGACGGCCGTCAGGGCCTCCATCTCGACTCCCGTTCTCGCCGTCACCGTGACCCCGGCCTCGACCAGGAGCAGGGCGTCGCCGCCTTCGGCGTCTCCTTCGGATTCCCAGCTGAAGGTGATCTCCGCGTGTTCGAGCGGCAGGGGATGGCACAGGGGGATCAGGTCACTGGTGCGTTTGGCTGCCTGGATGCCTGCCAGCCGGGCGGTTGCCAGCACCGCTCCCTTGGGGTTGGTCTCTCCGGTAACCTGTTCCCGGGTTTCCGGGCTCATGCGGATGCGGGCCCCGGCTCTGGCGACCCGCCGGGTGGAATCCTTTTCTCCTACATCGACCATCCTGGCCTCTCCGGAGGAGTCCAGGTGCGTGAGTTTCTCGGGTTTCATGACGCCATCCTTGCCTCGCAGGGGCCAGTAGTCAAGCGGCAGGCTGCCGCGGCGGCGGGAAGGCCGTCTCGCGTGCTTGACCCGCTGCGCAGAGAAACTACAATCTTCTCGCGGGAAGATGGGTTTATCCATGCTGTTAAGAGGGTTCTAAAGGCCTATGTCAATTATCCAGAAGCTGCCGAGCGATATTGTGAACCGGATCGCTGCGGGCGAGGTGATCGAGAGACCGGCGAGCGTTATCAAGGAGCTCGTGGAGAACTCCATCGACGCCGGAGCTACCGAGATCCTCATCGATCTTGAGGATGGCGGCTGCAAGCGGTTGACGGTCCGTGACAATGGGTGCGGGATGGATCCGTCCGATCTGCAGATGGCCTTTGAGAGCCATTCGACGAGCAAGCTCGACACGGCTGGCTTCCGGGAGGGTATGTTCGGCGTCGGCACCCTCGGTTTTCGCGGCGAGGCTCTGCCAAGCATTGGCTCTGTCGCCGAGGTCGAGGCCGTTTCCCGCACGCCGAAGGGGGAGCACGCCTATCGCTACCGGCTCGATGGGCAGCCGCCGGAGCCTGCGGCCGGGGAGCCGGGAACGGTGCTGGAGGTCAGGAACCTCTTCTCCAGGCTTCCGGCGAGACGGAAGTTTCTGCGCCGCCCGACCACCGAGCTCTCCCACATTATCCAGCAGGTCACGAGGATCGCCCTGGCCTACCCGGGGGTCTCCTTCCTGGTCACCAATATGGGCAAACGCTCCCTCGACCTGGCCTCCTGCGATACGCTCCGCGAGCGGCTCGGGCAGATTCTCGGACCTGATAAGCTCGAAAATCTCATCGAGGTGGCGCAGCGCGGCGATGAGAATTCACCTCACCTCCATGGCTTCATCAGCGCGCCTGCGCTTCGCCGGGGGGATACGCGGATGCAGAATTTTTTCGTCAACGGCAGGTGGGTCCGAGACCGGCTCTTTACCGCGGCGCTTCGCGCTGCCTACAAGGGCTACCTGATTCCTGGAAAGCATCCCCTGGCCTATCTCTTCTTTGAATTTCCGGCTGAGGCGGTCGATGTCAACGTGCATCCGACCAAGTCCGAGGTTCGCTTCAGGAATCCCGGGCTGATGTATCCACTGGTCTACAATGTGGTCAGCCGGGCCCTCGAACCCGAAGACCGTTCGCAGGAGGCGGCGGATGACTCGGGCTCGGCCGCGAAGGCCGGGATTGAGCAGGCGGCGCTGGATTTTTTCGCCAACCCGCCGCCCTCAGCCCGGGGCGCCTCCGCTGGCGGCTCCGGAGGCCCTGTCGCCGGAGCCGGCTGGAGCGCCGCGGGAGGTACGCGGGAGGCCGTCGAGGCGAGGCGGGAGCTTCCCTCGGTTGAGTCGCCTGGCCGGGTCTTCCAGCTGCTCAATTCCTTTATCCTGGTGGAGGAAGAGGACGGCATCCTGCTGATTGACCAGCATGCCCTGCACGAAAAAATTCTCTTCGAGGGAATCTATCGCCAGCTGCTCGAGGGTGACGTCGTTCAGCAGAAGCTGCTGGTTCCCGAGGTCCTGGCGCTCTCGGTTGAGCAGGTGCCCCTGCTGGAAGATGGCTGCCGTCTGCTGGGGGCCTGCGGGTACGAGGCCGAGCCCTTCGGAGAGGCAGAGGTTGCGATCAGGGCAGTGCCGGAGCTCTTCGAGGGCAAGAGGCGCAAGAGCCGGGTGGCGGAGATCTGCCAGGAGGTCTTCAGCTGGCTTGAGCTTGAAGGAGACCGGTATCTCAGCGATGATGAGACTCCTGAGCTCCTCGAACAGAGATTGCGGGCTCTCGCCAGCCTGATGGCCTGTAAGCGGGCGGTCAAGGCCGGTGACCGGTTGAGCCCGGAGGAGATCGACAGCCTGCTCGAGCATGGTGACCTCGCCATGGATCCGAGGAATTGCCCTCACGGCCGGCCGACGATGGTTCGTCTCAGCCGCCGGGAGCTTGACAGCAGCTTTGACAGGAAATAAGGCTCGGGTGGTCATGATCCAGAACAATCAGCCTGCTCTTTTTGAGCGTTTCGCGTTGGACGGACCGATGTCCCTGTCGGTCAATTCCAACAGGAAGCTGAAGAACATCATCGTCAAGATGTTCGTTCTCGCTGATCTCGATGAGAGCTATACCAGCCGCTCGCTGGTGCCGATGGTCCTGCGTCGCGGCACGACCCGCCTGCCGGACATGCAGGCGCTCAGGCGCTATCGCGAGAGCCTCTACGGTTGTATCCTGGGCTCCTCGGTCATCAAGGTCGGGGAGTGGCAGGTGGCGGTGTTTTCGCTCGATATCGTCAACGAGGCCTTCCTGCCCGGAGAAGAGAGCCTCCTCGAGAAAGGGCTCGAGCTGCTGCGGGAGCTTATCTTCGATCCCCTGGTTGAGGATGGAGCGTTCAGCGCGGATTACGTGGCTCGAGAGAAGGAGCTGCTCGCCACCAATATTCGCTCAAACATCGATGATAAGAGCGAGTACGCGGTGCTGCGCTGCACGGAGGAGATGTGTGCCGGGGAGCCCTATCGCCGCCATGAGATGGGAAATCTCGATGAGATCGCTGGAATCGAGCCCGGTGCTCTGATGGATTTCTACAGGGACTGGTCCTCGAGCGCTCCCCTCTCTCTCTATGTTTGCGGAGATGTCGATCCGGTCCAGGTTCGAGAAAGGGTAGCCGCGGCCTTCTCTTTCGAGCGCTCAGAGACGAAGACTCTGTCGGAGCTTCCAGCTGCCGTGGAGGTCGGTGAGGTGAGGGAGGTCCGCGAGCAATTCGAGGTTAACCAGGCGAAGCTGGTTCTGGGCTTCCGTCACGGCATCCGTCCCGGAGATGATGCCTATGAGGCCCTGCTGCTGCTGAACGCCGTCCTGGGCGGCTTCTCGCATTCGAAGCTGTTTCAGAATGTTCGCGAGAAGGCGAGCCTTGCCTATTCGGCCCACTCCTGGGTCGAGCGTACCAAGGGCCTTCTCTATATGTCCTGCGGCATCGCTACCGAGAATTACGAACAGGCGCTGGAGATCTCCCTGGCCCAGTTGGAAGCCATCAGCGAGGGTGAGATCAGCGACAGGGAATTCGACGCTTCCCTGAAGACGATCCTCAACCAGAACCGTATGCTGGAGGATAATTTCCCGGCGCTGGTGGGTAGCGATTTCATCTGGCGGCTTCACGGCGGGGAGCTTGACCTCGCGGGGCTGCGCGAACGCCTGGAGAAGGTCAGCAGGGATGACATCTCTGCCGCGGCCGCCACGATTCGCCACGACACGACCTATTTTCTGCACTCTTGAGGATTGGGCTTTCCCCCTGGACTGGATTCAAAACGATGACCCGCCTTGAACTTGAAAAACTGAGCAACCTCACCTTGAAGGAGGAGGTCTACAGGACGACCTTGCCCTCGGGACTCGAGGTTTCTTTCTGTCCGAAGCCCGGCTTTCAGAAGCGCTACGCCTGCTATTCGACGCGCTTCGGGTCGATCGACAATGAGTTCACCGGCAGCGGTGGAGAGTCCCTGCGGGTACCCGATGGGATCGCTCACTTTCTCGAGCACACCCTGTTTGAGACTCCCAGGGGCAACGCCTCCGATCTGTTCGCGCTCAACGGGGCCTCAAATAACGCCAGCACCTCCTTTACCCAGACGACCTATCTCTTTGCCGCCAGCGACCGCTTCTGGGACAACCTCGGCCTGCTGATCGATTTCGTCGAGGACCCCTGCTTCCAGGACGATAAGGTCGAGAAGGAGCGTGGAATCATCGAGCAGGAGATCAAGGGCTATGATGATAATCCGGGCTGGGTCAATTATCGCGGGCTGCTCGGCAATCTCTTCAGCGAGCATCCGGTGCGAATCGATATCGCCGGAACGGTCGAGACGATCGCGGAGATTGACACCGCCACCTTGCAGAGCTGCTACGACCGCTTTTACCACCCCTCGAATATGCATCTCTTCGTGGTCGGAGATCTCGATCGGCAGGAGCTCTTTGAGTTCGTGGCCGGGAGATCGCGTGCTGGCGAGGCGTTAGAGGGTGAGCTCGAGAGAAAATACCCGGCCGAGCCTGCCGAGGTGTTCAAGGCCGAGAGCGAGGTGGAGATGGACGTGGCCGCCGCCAAGTTCATTCTCGGCTTCAAGGAGATCGGGGTTCCTCTCGCAGGGGAGGATCTGGTGCGCAGGGAGTTGCTCAGCGATCTTGGTCTCGACCTGCTCTTCGGCAGCTCCAGCGACCTCTTCCGGGAATTGTACGAGAAACAGCTCGTTCACGATGAGCTCTGGAGCGGCTACGACACACTTGGTGGGGTGGCCTACGCCATGGTGGGAGGTGATACGTCCAGCCCGGATGAATTCCCCGGCCGTCTCCTGGATGGGATTGAGAGCTGCCTCGGTGAGGCGCTCAGCCGGGACCACTTTGAGCGCAAGAAGAGGCAACTCATCGGAGATTTCGTTCGTCGCTTCAGCAGCCTGGAGTTTATCGCCCACGGCTTCACCACCTACCTGTTTCGCGACTTCGACCTTTTTTCACTTATTGATCTGATCAACGGGCTGGACAGGGAGATGCTCGAGGAGCATCTCCGCTCCCTTCTTGACCCGGCCCGGCATTCGATCTTCAAGATCATCCCCCGGAGCAGTTGAGTCGCTATGGCCAGGACAGCGGAGAGCTTGAACGATGATGGTTGAACCCGAAGACAAGGAGATGCCGGCCGGCATTCCCTGCCTGGTCTGTCCCGAGACCCACCTGCCCCTGGAGCCAGCCTCCGCGGAGCTTCTCGAGAGCCTGGCAGAGCGCCAGCGCCGGGGGAAGCTCGCGACCATTGGAGGCGAGGTCATCGATGAGCTTCCAACAGGAGCCTGGGTTCGCGGCGATGGGGCGCTGCTCTACCTGGTGATCGATAGCATCTCCAGGATGGTCATCGAGGATGCGATCAACCTGGAGGAAGAGGACTCGGCTGCCGGGGAATAAACCCCGGCGTCAGGATTCGTATTTTCCGACGGCCGCCGCCGTTTTCAGGATCTCCATCGACAGGTTGTCGCCTTCAAGGCCAAGTTCGGCTGTCTCGCCGGCATTGATCTGGCCGAGGATGATCATTTCAGAGATGGGGTCCTCGATTCTTTCCTCGAGAACCCGGCGGATCCCGCGGGCCCCGGTCCTGTCGTCAAAACCATTGTCGATCAGGCACCGCTTCGCCTCCTCGGTGACCTCCAGCTTGAACTCCTTGGCCACCAGGCGCTCTTCCACCTTCGCCAGCTCGAGATCAAAAATCTTCGTAATCTCCGCGTGGGTAAGGAATCCGAAGGGTACGATCGCATCGATCCGGTTCAGGAACTCCGGCCTGAAGTGGTTGTCGAGGGCATCTGTGACGAAGGTCTGGATGCTTCCATCATCATCGGAATCTTGAGAGCCGGGATGGAAGCCCAGGGAGCCCTGGTCGAGAGTGGCCCTGGTTCCAAGGTTCGAGGTCATGATCAGGATTGTATTTTTGAAATCGATGGTTCGCCCGAAGCCATCGGTCAGGCGGCCCTCTTCGAGGATCTGCAGCAGCATATTGGCCATGTCCGGGTGCGCCTTCTCGATTTCGTCGAGCAGCACGACGGAATAGGGCTTCCGGCGGATCTTTTCTGTAAGCTGGCCGCCTTCCTCGTAGCCAACGTAGCCCGGCGGTGAGCCGATAAGCCGGCTGATGCTGTGCTGCTCCATATATTCCGACATGTCGAGGACCATCATCGCCTCCGGATCGCCGAAGAGGAAGTTGGCGAGGGCCTTGGCAAGGAGGGTCTTGCCGACTCCCGATGGCCCGACAAAGATGAACGAGCCCATGGGACGGTTGGGGTCTTTCAGGCCGGCGCGTGAGCGGCGGATGGCGCGGCTGGTCCTGGAGACCGCGAGATCCTGCCCTACAACGGTCTTGTGCAGTATTTCCTCGAGTCTTGCCAGCCGATCACTTTCTTTTTCTTCGAGGTTGGAGAGGTTGATTCCGGTCATCTGGGAGATGGTGTCCCGTACCGTATTGGCCGTGACCTCGCCGTCGATTTCCCGGGAGCTCCTCTTCCACTTCAGGATTTCCTCGTCCTTGTTGACCTTGAGTCTCTCGACCTTGTCCCTGATGGAGGCGGCCAGCTCAAAGTCCTGGCTGTGGACCGCGTCGTCCTTGTCGCCCTCGAAGCGATCGATGTCGACCTCGAGCTCGGTCAGGTCGGGAGGCCTGGTGGTTCTCTCCAGCCTCTCTTTCGAGCAGGCCTCATCGATCACGTCGATCGCCTTGTCGGGAAGATAGCGTCCCGAGATATACCGATGGGAGAGCTCGACGGCCGCCTCGATCGCTTCGTCGCTGATGCGAATCCTGTGATGGCCTTCAAACCCATCCCGCAATCCCCGGAGGATCTCGACAGTCTCTCCCTGGGAGGGAGGGTCGATGATGACGGTCTGGAACCGGCGCTCCATGGCGCCGTCTTTTTCTATGTGTTTGCGGTATTCATCAAGGGTGGTGGCGCCGATGCACTGGATCTCTCCGCGTGAGAGCGGGGGCTTGAGGATGTTGGCGGCGTCCAGGGAGCTCTCCGACGCGCCGGCTCCCATCATGGTGTGGACCTCATCGATAAAGAGAATGATGTTCTTGGCCTCGATGACCTCCTTGATGATGTTCTTGAGGCGCTTCTCAAATTCTCCCCTGTACTTCGTTCCCGCCAGCACGGCGGCGAGGTCAAGATTGATCACGCGCTTGTCGGAGAGCATCTCGGGAATGTTGTGGTCCGCGATACGCTGGGCAAGGCCCTCGATGATCGCCGTCTTTCCGACGCCGGGTTCGCCGATGACCACGGGGTTGTTCTTGGTCTTGCGGCTGAGGATCTGGATGATTCTCTGGATTTCTGAGTCTCGGCCGATCACCGGATCGAGCTTGTTGAGCGTGGCCTGGGTTGTCAGGTCAATGCTGAATGAATCGAGGACAGCCAGCTTCGGGCCGCCGGTTTTCGGGAAACTGTAGTTGTCCTGTTTCGGATGTTCTTCGTCGGGGTTGGGTCCAAGCATTGACATGATAGTGCTCTCGATGTTTTCTCCATTCAGATTGAGGTCTCGGAGTATTCGCGCTCCGGCCCCTTCCTCTTCCCTGATCACTCCAACCAGGATGTGTTCGGTGGAAACGAACGAATGTCCGTTGCGCGCCGCCTGTTCGCTCGCGATCTGGATGCATCGCTTGGCATGGGGGGTGAAGGGAATCGCATCCTCGCGCGGCCTCACCTCGATCCCGGCAAGGCTCTCTTCGATCAGGTGCTGCATCCTGTCGAGATCAACCTCTTCTTTCAGCAGCGCCTGGATCGCTATGCTGCCTCGCTGGGATACGATAGCGTGGAGGAAGTGCTGGGTGTCGACGTAGTCGTGTGAACGATTACGGGCAGCCTCACCGGCCGCCAGGAGCACCTTTTCAGCTCGTTCAGTGAACTTTACAGCCATAAAACCTGTACCTTGCCTAGCCTTGGTTTTTTGCCTCGATGGCGCGAGGGTTCGACATTCGAGTCCTTGTTCGAGCCGAAGAAATCTATCCTACCCAGTGAAGTTTGCAAGTCGCCCTGGAAGCGATAAGGCCAGATCCCGCCTGATCAGGTGCTTTTCCAGCTTCTGTGCCCGCTTAAATTATTTAAGGGATGACCCCAATAATGCGAAAAGTCGGGTTATAGGTATTCGCCGCGGCCGGAGCCATCTGAGGCGGCTCGGAAGCGGTTCGTGATTCGGAAAAGTGACATCCCCGAGGCGTGAAGACTACCGGCCAGTCTGAATTTGGGGCGATCCAGAGATGAAAACCGCCAGTTTCCAGGGCAGAAATCGCTCTCAACGACCTGTTCCACGGAGCAAATACTCACAGCGAGTCAGCCCGGGAAACCTAAGCTCTTTTAATAAAAAGCTTTAAGAGAAAATGCCCGGCTGTGAAAAAACTGTGGAATTTGCAAGCGGTGGTCTTGACTAGAAATTCAACAACGGCTATATTTGCTGCTGTTCGAGACGGGTAATACCGCTTCGGACCCAAATCTAAATATTAGCTTTCTCTTCACTTCTTTTCTAAGGGCGTCTTAACTCCTCTGAGACGTCCTTCTTTTTTGTCCGCATTTTCCTGTGCGGGCAATATCGCAGGTCTGGAAAAACCTCTTCCAGGCCATGCGGTTCTCTCACCAGCCGACTTCAGGGGCGGGATTCGATGGGGGTCAGATCCCGGCGTTGAAGACCTTCCACTCGTCTGCGAACCAGACCAGTTGTTTGATGTAAAAGATGAAGGGAACAGGAGTTCCGTCAATCTTTAACAGCAGCTGGCTCTGGCTCATGGTGGGCACCTTCTTTTTGAAGATGCCGTTGTTGGGGGTGAAGGTCATCTTGCCGGGGACGAATTCGTGCTCGAATTTCTTGTCCTTGATGGCCTTGAGCGTCTGGGTGACGGCATCCAGGTTCTGCGACTCAAGCGAGACGCCGAGGATATTGTAGCCGCCGCTGGTAAGAATGGCTTGCAGGTCCGCGTCGACGATCATGAACTTCCTGACCTCGTCGGGATTTCCAGTTTCAAAGGCCCTTCCCAGGAGGATCATTCTGTTCTTCAGGGAAGCCAGCAGCTCTTTTTCATCGCCTGACTCTGGAGGAGCTTCCGTTTTCGCAGGCTCAGGCACCTCTGCAGGCTTCTTTTCCGGTTCCGGTTCTTTACCGGCGGCTGCGGCCACCGGCTCTTCAGGTTGGATGTTCTTTCGAAGCTGCTCGAGATCCTCAGATAATTCCTTGGTCGGTTTCGTTTCGCCTTCGGGCTTTGTTTTTTCCGCCGCCGCGGCCGGTTTTTCTTTCGGGGCAGTCGCTTCGGGCGCCTGCGAGGTTTGCCTGGAGCAGGAGAAGAGGGCGCAGGAGAGAACCAGGAGGAAGCCGGGGGTTGACCTCCTGGCGCCGACAAAGGGTTCTCCACCGGGTAAATAGCACTTAGTCATCCAGCTTGAACTCCATACCGGGTTGGGTAACCACCGCCCTTATCACGGGGCTTCTACCAGATACATTAAGATATTTCGGGGGCGAGGAATACTAGTCAACACAAAGTTTTTTCAACTGGGCAGGCCCTCGCCGAGTCGTGGTTCGTTCGTTCACCTTCCATTGACACTCCCGGGTGCCTGAACTACCATCCCGGGGGTGCTCGCCCGGGTCGAAAATTCGGAGTGTGCCGGTATGATACCGATGCCTGTACAGCCCTGAACGTACGGCCTTCCGGCTTCAACCACGTTTCATTACGGTACCTGTCTTATGCTGCGATTCGAGATCCGGCAACACGGCAAAAAACCTTACCAGTTTGAGAGCGTCAAGAGCACGGTCTTTGTCGGGCGCGATCAGTCCATGGACCTGGTGCTGGATGACCCCAGGGTCTCTCGCCAGCACGCGGTCATTACCAGTAAGGATGGCAACTATTTCATCCAGGATGTGGGAGGGCGCAACCCGGTCAGGGTTAACAGGAAGGTGGTGGTTCGTCATCTTCTTCGGGAGGGAGACGCGGTTCTCCTGGGGGATACCCATCTGAAATTCCAGGGGGTGGGAGATGGTCCTGCAGGGGCCGACCTCGGCGGTGCCGGTGAAGCGACAGAGGATGCGTCAGCGGTCGTCGATGCCCGTGAGACGTTCCAGAATCTCAGGGGCACGCCTGATATTCTCAGCTCGGAAAGGACCGTTTCCGGTACCGTCGATGACGAGGATGAGGATGCCGTATCGGTTGGAGGCTCCGCGAGGAATCTGAGGATCCTGCGCAATTTCAGTGAGCTCATCAGGAACATTTCCGATCGCCAGCGGCTGCTCGAGTCGGCCCTGCACGCGGCGCTCGACAACCTCGACGTCAAGTACGGATTCATTGGTCTGTTCGGGCCGGGAGGCGAGCTCGAGATCCGGGTGCAGAGGAGTCCGCGCGATCCTGCCGGACCGATTTCCTACAGCTCCTCGATTGTCGAGCGGGCGCAGCAGGAGGGAATCGCGATTCTCTTCGATGCGGAAGGAGACTCCGGCCCATCGCGAGCCGGGCTTGATTCACGCAGTCTCAAGCAATTGCAGATCTCCAGCGCCATGTGCCTGCCTCTGTTCAAGGCCGAGGAGGTCTATGGAGTTCTCTACATCGATGACCGGGGCCGGGAGACGCCCTTCACGGAGGAGGATCTCTACTTCGCCAACATCCTCAGCAACCTGATCTGCCTGGCGGTGGAAAAAGAGGAACTCTATGAGCAGATTCGCGATGAAAACATCGAGCTGAAGACCATCCTGCACCAGAAGAATCGTTTCATTAGCGTCAGTCCGCAGATGAAGGAGGTCCAGCGCCGGGTCAAGCGGGTGGCCGGTTTCGATACGACGGTTTTGCTCAGCGGCGAGAGCGGAACGGGTAAGGGCCTCCTGGCCCGGGCGGTACACGATCGCTCGATGAGGCGAGCTCGTCCGTTTGTCGAGGTCAACTGTTCGGCTACCGAGGATGGCCTGCTGGAGCTCGAGCTCTTTGGCTGCGAGGCTGGCCATGACATCGCCGGGGCCGATTCCCGGGGCAAGGCCGGCAAGCTCGAGCAGGCGGACGGAGGGACGCTCTTTCTCGATGATGTCGATGGCATGAGTCTCGATGCTCAGGCGAAGATCCTGAGTGCCCTGGAGAAGGAGGCCGTTGATCGCCTGGGTTCGACCGCTGGAAGAAGCGTCAATTTGCGCATCCTTGCCGCCAGCAACAGGCCGCTCTCCACCTCCGTTGAGGCGAAGAGCTTCCGGGAAGATCTCTACTACAGGTTGAAGGTCTTCCAGATCGAGCTCGCGCCTCTGCGTGAGCGCCGAGAGGACATCCTCCCCCTGGCTCGGCATTTCCTCTCCGTTCTTCAATACGAAGATCGGGGTCCGGTGGATCTCTCGCCCCGGACCAAGGAGTTGCTCATGGCCTATCACTGGCCGGGAAATATTCGCGAGCTGAAACATTTCATCGAGGAGGCTTTTCTCGTTTCTAACGGTACAATCATCTACCCCGAGAACCTGCCGGATGATCTGCGGCGTGAGGACAATCCCCAGCCCTCCGGGACTCTCTCTGAGATCGAGGCTCAGCACATCAGGAAGGTTCTTCAGAGCGTCAACTGGAACAAACGCCGTGCCTCGGAGGTCCTGGGCATCAACCGCTCGACGCTGTACGAGAAAATACGCCTCTACCACATCGAGAGACAGGAAGATCTACCGTCGGGTGAGGAAGATGGAACCCCGGGCTGAGCCCGGAGCTTTTTGGCTTACAGGAGTTGGTTCCTTGACAAACCCGCGGCGGGAGAATATTTACTCAGAGGCGATAATCATCCGGTCTGTCGCCGATCTCTTCCGGGCGCGGGCCTGGTGTCATCGAGTCATCGAATAGAATCTTTGAACAGGAAGGCTTCATGTCAGAATCAGTGAGTCCGGTCATCGAGGGAATGGGCAAACACATCAAGCGCACGGTCGAGCTGCTCGAAAAGACCGACCTCGAGGCGGTCAGCGCCCTGGTCGATAAGCTTTTCGAAGCCTACCAGGCCGGGACGCGTGTCTATATCTGCGGCAACGGCGGCTCGGCAGCCACGGCCAGCCATTTTTCCGAAGATCTTGCCAAGAGTACCATCAAGGACCAGGCGGTCCAGAAGCGCCTTCGGGTGAGCAGCCTGACGGACAGCGTTCCTTTCATCTCGGCGCTGGGCAATGACTGGGGCTATGACACCATCTTTCGGGAGCAGCTCGTGACGGTCGCTGAAGAGGGGGATGTGCTCATCGCCATCAGCGGCTCCGGCAACAGCCCGAATGTCGTCAGCGCCGTTCAATGGGCTTCGGAGAACGGGCTGTTTACCGTTGGCTTCAGCGGATTCAATGGAGGCAAGCTCAAGGGGATGGTCGACCTGAGCGTTCACAGCCCGGTTCTCGATATGGAGATCGCTGAGAACACCCACATGGTTGTCGTGCATCTCGTGGTCAGCGGTTTGCGTGCGAGGATCAACGAGGCAGCCTGAAGCGTCCAGGCGGTTTTCTAATTCGGGGGCTCGGTTTTAATGGCAGGAAAGAACGGAACTCACGAACGTCCAGGCGGCGTCTCCCTGCGTCTCTACGATGCGAATCTCAACCGCGCATCCGAAGGTCTGCGGGTAGCCGAGGATGTTTGCCGTTTTCATCTCGACCTGCCCGGTCTTGCGTCGGAGCTCAAGGAATTGCGCCACCAGCTGCTCACGGTCGCTCTCGGCGCAGGGCTCTCGAGAGAGGACCTTCTGCGGGCGAGGGACATCGAGGGAGATGTCGGACGCGATAGCGCGACTCCGGAATCTTCCATCGAGCCGGTCGATCTTACCGAGACGGCCTACAGGAACCTGCGCCGAGGCGCCGAGGCGATTCGTGTTCTCGAGGAGGTCAGCCGCAGCCAGGGCGGGGCCCCCGGAGCCCTGCAGGAGCTTCGCTACCGGGTTTATTCGATCGAAAAGGCCATGCTGAGCCTTGTTGATGTGGCGGCGCGTCGCGGCGAACTGCTCGAGCCCGCCCGCGTCTGCCTGCTGGCAACCGCTGAGGCCTGCCCGGGCGGCGAGCTTGCCGCCGTGGTACGGAGCTGCATTGATGCCGGGGTCGGGATGGTCCAATTACGCGAGAAGAATCTCGCTGACAGTGAGCTCCTGGAGTGCGCAAGGGCCTTGCGCGAGGTCTGCTCGGCGGCGGGGGCGCTCTTCGTGGTGAATGACCGGCCTGACATCGCCCTGCTGAGCCACGCCGATGGAGTTCATCTCGGGCAGGAGGATCTCTCTCTTTCCCAGGCCCGGCGTATTGTCGGTGACAACGTACTCATAGGCCGCTCAACTCACTCTCTCGAGCAGGCCAGGGCGGCCGCGCGTGAAGGGGCCGACTATATCGGCGCAGGGCCGGTATTCGAGACCTCGACAAAGGATGCGGGTCCTCTGCTTGGCGTGGATGGCCTGGGCGGCATTCTTGAAGGCGTGAGCCTGCCTGTTTTCGCGATTGGCGGGCTGACAGGCGCGAATGTTTCCCTGGTACGCGAGGCCGGGGGCGAGCGGATCGCGGTCTGCTCAGCCGTTCTAGGCAGCCCCAGTCCTGAAAAAACGGTTGGCGAGCTTTGCTCGGTTCTTGTCTGAAAAGAGCGGTCTCCTCTTCTTCTAATCGCCCCGCTGCTCTATAATTCTCCGCATGAGTGAACACTCCAGGCAGCGAATTCCCAGCATGCTGTTATCCCTGGTTCCCGGCTGGGGACATGTCTACTGGGGAAGAGAGGCTCTCGGTATCGGCATCTTTTCCGCCGCGGCGCTCGTGGGCTTCGGCTTTCTCAACACCGCGCTTGTCTACCAGGGGTCGGGAAAGACGACGATGGCCTGGGTCTTCGGGGTCGTCTTCTGTCTCGTCATGGCGGCCAACTGGATCGATATTTTTCTGCGTACCGATCCGGCCCGCGTTGGTGAGGACGATCGCCGGCGCAAGCTGTGTATTCAGCGCGGTACAGCCGCATATCTACAGGGCGATCTCGACGTAGCGCTGGGAGAGTTCAAGGAGTGCCTGAAGATCGAACCGAACTGTCCCGAGGCGCTTTTTCGTATCGGCGTCCTGGCCGCGCGCCAGGGTGACATCGAGATTGCTCGTACCGGCCTGCGCCGTGCTCTGCGCTACGATGTCGGCGGGAAATGGACGTGGGAAATTGAACGCGAGTTTATTCGGCTTGACGCGGAGATGGCCGCGTCGGCGGAGCACGACCATGACGACAGGGAAGAGGAGGAGCCTCGTGAGGAAGCTCTTGATGAGGGCACCCCCGAAAGAGAGGAGGAGGCCGAGCACGCCTCGGCGTGAGGATGGTCACCTATAAAGATTCAGGGGTAGACATTGACGCCGGCAATGCCGCCGTCGAGCGTATCTCCAGTCACGTCCAGAGTACCTATACGCCGCAGGTCCTGACCGGAAGCCATGGAGGCTTTGCCGGGATGTTCAGGCTCGATTATCCCAGGGGGACCATCGAGAAGGACTTCAAGGATCCGGTCCTCGTCGCCTGCACCGATGGAGTCGGAACCAAGCTCGAGGTCGCCTATCGGATGGGGATCTCGAATACGATCGGGATCGACCTGGTGGCGATGTGCGTCAACGACCTCATCGTCCAGGGAGCGAAGCCCCTGTTCTTCCTCGACTACATCGCCGTGGGGAAGATGGAGCCTGATACGATCAGCGGACTGGTCGAGGGTATTGCCGAGGGCTGCAGGCAGTCCGGCTGCGCCATTCTCGGTGGCGAGACCGCCGAGATGCCCGGCTTCTATCCGCCCGGGCACTACGAGCTGGCCGGCTTCTCCGTGGGCGCAGCCGAGAGGAAGCGTCTTATACTCGGAGACCGGGTCGAGGCGGGAGACAAGGTCATCGGCCTGGTCTCGAGCGGGTTTCACTCCAACGGCTATTCCCTGGTGCGAAAGGTGTTTCTCGGTAAGCGCGCCAGCGCGAAGAGTCTCGAGCGGGTCCTGCCGGGTTGTGACCGGCCCCTTGGCGAGACGTTGCTGGAGCCGACCCGGATTTACGTGAAGCCTGTTCTCTCCGTTCTCGATGCCTATCGGCAGAAGCGGCCTGTTCACGCCATCAGCCATATCACCGGCGGCGGGCTCATCGAGAACATCCCGCGCTGTCTTCCCGGCCATCTCGATGTGGTTATCCAGCGCAAGGCCTGGAAACCGCCGGCTATCTTCACCCACCTCGCCAAGAGGGGCAAGGTTCCCAGGGCCGAGATGTACCGCGTCTTCAACATGGGGATCGGGATGGTGCTCGTGGTCTCGCGCCACTTCGTCGGCTCGGTTCTGAGGCAGCTCCAGGATGAGGGAGAGCCCGCGGTGGAGATCGGCGAGGTGGTCAAGGGCAAGGGCAAGGTGAAGTTCAAGTAGACCCGGGCAGACCGCGCGCGGCCGACTTGTGGGCAGGGGCTAGAGAGCCAGCTCACCGGAGTAGACCTCGGTTGCCGGGCCCGTCATCCAGACATTGCCATCCCGCCCGCTTCCATCCCAGCGGATCTTGAGGTCGCCGCCCCGCAGGTGGACGAGTGCTTCGCGGTCACACCAGTCGTTGAGTACCCCGGCGACGACCGCCGCGCAGGCTCCGGTGCCGCAGGCGAGGGTCTCGCCGCTGCCTCTCTCCCAGACCCTGAAGTCCAGCTCGGTGCGCGAGCGGGGCACGACGAATTCTGTATTCACCCTCTCCGGGAACCAGGGGTGGATCTCAAAGCGGGGGCCCCATTCCTCCAGGGGCAGCTGGCCGAGTTCCGGCAGCTCCACGCCCTCGGGGACCCGGGTTTCATCGAGACGGATGACGGCGTGAGGGTTGCCCATCGAGATGCAGGTAAGCTGAAAAAGCAGACCCTCGATCTCCAGCGGGATGCTGATGGCCGCCGTCTCCGCGTCTTCGCCATCGGCCAACGGGACCTCACTCCGTTTCAGACCAGGGGCGCCCATATCGACTGCCACCTCGCTGACCTTGCCATCGGCGCTCGTATCGATCAGCATCTTTTTTGTCCCGGCATCGGTCTCCACCTGGAGCTCTCGATCTTCCGCGATCCCGTGGTCATGGACGTACTTGGCAACACAGCGGATCCCGTTGCCGCACATCTGTCCGCGACTTCCATCCGCGTTGTACATCTCCATGCGGCAGTGGCTCCCAGCTTCGCTTGGCGGCTGGATGAGGATCAGGCCGTCGGAGCCGATCCCGAAGTTCCTGTCGGAGACCTTCCTGGAGAGTCCGGCGGGATCTTCGATGGCCGTTTCGAAACCGTTGATATAGACGTAATCGTTGCCGAGGCCGTGCATCTTGGTGAATTTCACAATCATGCCCGGCATCTTAGCGGAAAAAATCGTCGTTCAGACTATTTTTTGCACCTGAGGGGAGTGGGGAGGATCGTCTAAACTGACAGGACACCGTTTTTTATTAAGGCTATGGACAATGATGTGTTTTTCAGAGGGCAGGTCGCGCTGGGGCAGGGGCATTGTCCCGCTTGTGCTGACGGCCGTGCTGTTGCAATCAGGCGGTTCTATAGACGCCCTCCAGGATGAAAAGCCCGCCGAGGGCGGGGTGAAAAAGAAGAAGTCGCCCATTCCAGAGCTCGCGGCCGACCAGCTTCCGAAGCAGACGCGAGCGCGTCCCGACCCGGTGAAGTCCCAGGTCGAGCTCGATGCGATCCACGTCACCATCGTTGAGATGGCCCAGACGATGGCCGGCAAACGCTACACTCCGCAGACGAGGGTGGTGCAGAACTATCTTGGCGAATATCTCCGGCGGGCGGGCTACAGGATTGTCGAGAATCCTGCCAAGGCCCGCTACCGGGTCATCGGGAAGATCTCGACGATCTTCGATACCGAGCTTATCCTTCGCAATAAGATCATCGCCTGGAAGTATGCCGGGACCATTACCGCCAAGCTGCAGGATGCCAACGGCAAGGTTCTCCAGGAGATTGACATTCCCGAGGTCTTTCGACTTAACGTTAAGAGCGAAAAGTCGGCGATCTGGGACCTGCGCCGATTCCTGGCTCATATTATCTATTCCGAGCTCTGCCTGAAGGGAGATGAGCTGACCAACGGACGAATCGTCAAGCTCATCGAGTCTCTTGCAGTCGACTCCTTTGACCAGGTGGAGGATATCGAGGCATCCGCAGTTGTCGAGAAACTGGCGGACCACGGCCTCGAGGTGGTTCCCTATCTTCTGCAGGCTCTGACTGATACTCGGACCGTTATGGTCAAGGCGGCCTACCCGGGGCTGAAGGTGCCGACCGATCTGAAGATTTACCATCTTGCCGACAAGGCCCTGGAGGAGATCTTTCAGAAGGTGAGCAGAATGGAGCTGAAGACGCCCCCGCAGCTTCGCTTCTATATCATCGCAGGATGGGAAAACGAGTGGCGGCGCTTCTGTAAGCCTTTCCGGGAATCTCCCGAGGCCGACCGCCGCAAGCACGCCCTGCTGAAAAAATCGACGGGCGTCGTGCAGGAAAAAAACCTCCGGGTTCTCGATTTCTCCCTCTACGGAAAAAAACTCGGCAAGGGCAAGGCCGGGGAACCGAAAGAGGCCGATAAAGAGCCCTCGGAGGATAAGGCGGAGCCGAAAAAGCAGCCCTGAGCCTGAAAGCGCCGCTTTTTTGCAAGTCCCCTGATCGGGCTGTGTTGCAGTCTTCCTTCGGGACAGATATACTCGTCCGACTGGTTCTGTATTGTAACGATGGCATGGTAGCGCCTGTTTGAGCGCGCTCACGGCGCCGGCTGCCGCGCTTACCACTAGTCGAACAGTTTGCACCTGGAGGCAAAGAATGGCGGTAACGATTCGGATTCCCACTCCCCTGAGAAAATTCACCGATGGCAAGAGCGAGGTGGATGTAGAGGGCGGCACGGTCCGTGAGATCTTCGATGATGTCGAGAATCGCCACGGCGGCCTGAAGGAGAAGATCTTTGACGATGCCGGAGAGGTTCGGCGTTTCATCAATGTATTCGTCAATGGTGAAGATGTTCGCCATGCCGAGGGGCTCGATACCCCGGTGAAGGATGGCGACGAGCTGAGCGTGGTCCCGGCGATTGCCGGTGGGCTGGGTTCCAGGTCCAGGCAGGCCTGAAGTATGGCAGGTCAAAGTTACGACGAGCTGCTCGCTGAGTATCGTGAGAGCATCCCCGAGATGGACCCGGGGCAGGTCGAGGAGACCCTCGGCAACGAGTCCGATGTGACCGTCGTCGACGTTCGTGAGTCTGACGAATACCGCGCCGGCCATCTTCCCGGAGCGGTCCAGCTGTCGCGTGGATTTCTCGAGATGCAGGCCGCCAAGAAGCTTCCTGACCAGGATGCCAGGATCATAGCCTATTGTGCCGGCGGCGTTCGGTCGCTCTTCGCGGCGAACTCCCTGCGGGTCCTGGGCTATACCAACGTCACCTCGATGAAGGGCGGCTTCACGCGCTGGAAGCAGAATGGTCACCCGGTCGATGTACCCGAGGCCCTGTCCGAGCAGGAGCGCGAGCGCTATGCCAGGCACCTCAGCATTGACGAGGTCGGCGAGGCCGGCCAGCTGCTGATGAAGAAGGCGAAGGTGCTCTGCATCGGCGCCGGCGGCCTGGGTTCTCCAGCCGCCTTCTACCTGGCCGCGGCCGGAATCGGCACCCTCGGAATCGTTGATGACGATGTCGTTGACCTGAGCAACCTGCAGCGCCAGATTCTCCACACCGATGCCAGGGTGGGGGATCCCAAGACGGACTCGGCGAAGGATACGCTCCTCGCGCTGAATCCCGATATCGAGGTCGTTGCCCATAACGACCGTGTTCACTCGACAAATGTCGACGAGCTGTTTGAGGGTTACGACATCATCGTCGATGGTTGCGACAATTTTCCGACCAGGTATCTCGTCAACGATGCCTGCTGCAAGCACGGCATTCCGAATGTGCATGGTTCCATCTATCGTTTCGAGGGCCAGGCGACCGTTTTCTGGCCCGGCAAGGGGCCCTGCTACCGCTGCCTGTTCCCTGAGCCTCCTCCGCCAGAGATGGCGCCTTCCTGCGCCGAGGCGGGAGTCCTGGGAGTTCTTCCGGGCGTTATCGGGGTGCTCGAGGCGATCGAGGTGATCAAGATCATCCTGGGTAAGGGCGATCTGCTCACCGGCAGGCTGCTGACCTACGATGCTCTCGAGGCCAGGTTTCGTGAACTGAAGATCCAGGCCGATCCCGACTGCAATTATTGCGGTGAGGGGAAGGAATTCCCCGGCTACACCGACTACGCCCATTTCTGCGGCGTTTGAGGAGTGAAGCGCCTTTGTCGACACTTCCCCAGGAATTTCTGCCCCTGATCGCGGACGCGCCGGGCTTGTCTCTCATCGGCAATACGCCGCTGGTGCCCATCGTCCTGCCCGGCCTCGATAAGCCAGGCGTTGAGGTCTACGCCAAGGTCGAGTACTTCAATCCCGGCGGGTCGATCAAGGATCGCCCGGTGCTCTGGATGCTGCTCAGCGCCATTCTCGATGGTCGTCTTACGCGCGAGCGTACGGTATTGGACTCGAGCTCCGGCAACGCAGGTATCGCCTACGCGATGATCGGCGGCGCGCTGGGCTACAAGGTCAAGCTTGTCGTGCCCGAGAACGCTTCCGAGGAGCGCAAGAAACGAATCCTTGCGCACGGGGCCCAGCTGGACTTCACCGATGCGGTGGAGGGCTATGATGAGGCTCTGCGCGAGGTGCGCCGCCAGGCGGAGGCTGATCCCGACAAGTATTTCTTCTGTGATCAGTACAGTAACGAGAGCAATTGGCAGGCTCACTATAATATGACAGCGGTCGAGATCCTCGAGCAGACCGATCGCCGGGTTACCCACTTTGTTGGCGGAGTCGGAACCGGAGGTACGATCACCGGAGTCGGGCGCCGTCTGAAGGAAGAGCTCCCGGAGGTCGAGGTTACGATGATTCTCCCCGATGCCTTCCCCGGCATCGAGGGGCTCAAGCCCATGGAGACGGAGGACGATATCGTTCCCGAGATCTTCGATGAATCGGTTGTCGACCGGAAGGTACAGGTGAATATCGAGCAGGCCTACGATATGTGCCAGGCCCTGGCTCGCGCGGGTTTTTTCGTCGGACAATCCTCCGGCGGTTATCTTCGAGGAGTCCAGGATGTCGTGGAGAGGATCGACGAAGGAGTCGTCGTTACCGTCCTCAACGACATCGGTGAGCGCTATTTCAGCACCAGCCTCTGGGGTTGAGATGCCGCTCCCACTCTTTTTTTCTCTGTACGGTCGTGACTTTCCTCCGGTTTGAGAAAAAAATCCGCTTCGGCTACACCTCCCATTTTGTAACTCTTTTGACTGTAAAGTGTTCCGTTAACATTTGTCGAATAGTGCGGAATCTGATGAGAAAGTTGCATTCTCATCGGAAACAGTTGAGCATATAGCCTCACTCGGCCTCTCTTCAGGGGTCGGTGTTTCTTTTTATACGCTCAAACGGAAGGATGGCGCCGTCCCGGGCTCGCAGGTGAGGTCTGGGGAGGGCGGCAGGAGAAGAAATCGGATGGAGAGCAAAACCAGCGTTCATTCCACAGCTACCGTGAAGAAGGAAGACCTTCTCTGGGTCTACGATCTCATGGTCAGGGCGCGCGAGCTGGACGAAGCGGAGATACGCCTGAGGCGCCAGGGCGCCTTTCAGTTTCAGCTCAGCTGTTCGGGACACGAGGCCATCCAGGCGGTAGCGGCGAAGCTGCTGAGGCCTGGTAAGGACTGGTTCTATCCCTATTACCGTGATCGCACCTTCGTCTATGGCCTCGGAATGACCCCGGCGGACCTTTTCCGGCAGCCCCTGGGCAAGCGGACGGACCCCAGCTCCGGCGGTCGCCAGATGCCGAACCACTTTGCCGCTCCCGAGCTGAACATCGTCAGCCAGTCCAGTCCCACGGGAACCCAGTTCCTGCAGGCGGTCGGTACCGCAGAGGTGAACAAAATTGTCAGGAGCCTGCCGCCGAACCCCTCTCTGCCTCCCTGCAGCGAGGACGAGGTGGTCTACGTCTCCTCCGGAGATGGAGCTACGAGCCAGGGAGATTTTTACGAGGCGATCAGCGCCGCTTCTTTGAACAAGCTTCCCGTACTCTTCGTCATCCAGGACAACGGCTACGCCATCTCGGTTCCAACCGAGGTCCAGACCCCCGGCGCCAGCATCTCCCGCACCTTCTCGGGTTTCCCCGGCCTGTTTGTTCGCGAGCTCGATGGAGTCGATGTTCTCGACTGCTTTGATGGCCTTGGAGAGGCGATCGCTCATTGTCGCAGCGGTAAGGGGCCGGCGCTGTTGCATGCGCGCGTGGTCAGGCTGAAGCCGCACTCCGATTCGGACGATGACTTGAGCTACCGGTCGAATTCGGAGAAAGAGGAGGACGAGAAGCGTGACCCCCTGCCTATCTTTGAGCAGCTGATGGTGGAGCAAGGTCTCGTCGAACCCGAGGATGGTGAGCGTATCAGGAAGGATGCCCATGACGAGTTCCAGGACATCTACGATACGGTCAAGGAAGAGGAGATGCCGGGCGCGGCGACCGTTTCCCGGTTTGTTTACAATCCGGAGATTGTCATCGATAAGGAGAATGCTCCCGTTGTCGGCGGCGAGAAGATCACCATGGTCGAGGCGATCAATCGAGCTCTGGCCACCGAGATGCAGAGAGACCCCCGCGTCGTTGTCTTTGGTGAGGACGTGGCTGATTGTTCAAAGGATCAGAACCTGCTGGACGTTAAGGGAAAAGGCGGGGTTTTCAAGGTCACCCATGGCCTGCAGGCTCGTTTCGGGTCAACCAGGGTCTACAACGTTCCCATCGCCGAGTCCGGCATTATTGGCCGGGCCATCGGTATGGCGGCGAGGGGGCTGAGGCCGGTGGTCGAGATACAATTTTTTGACTATATCTGGCCTGCCATGAACCAGATCCGCAGCGAGCTTGCCATGATGCGCTGGCGTTCAAATAACGCTTTCTCCTGTCCGGTTGTCGTTCGTTGCCCGATCGGCGGCTATGTTCGGGGCGGAGCCATTTATCACAGCCAGAGCGCGGAATCGATGTTCTGTCAGTGTCCCGGTTTGCGGGTGGTCATGCCCTCCAACGCCAGGGATGCCATCGGTCTTCTGCGTACCGCGATGCGCTGCGGTGATCCGGTCATGTTCTTCGAGCACAAGCATCTTTATCGGCAGCAGTACACCCGCGCCCCCGACCCGGGGCCCGACTATGCAATTCCCCTGGGCAAGGCCGCCACGGTCCGAAAGGGTGAAGATGTGACCGTCGTTACCTACGGAGCCCAGGTCCAGAAATCGCTCGATGCCGCCGAGCAGCTGGCCGATGAGGGCTTTGAGGTCGAGGTCATCGATCTGCGCTCCCTGCAGCCTTACGATTGGGAGGCCATCAGCTCCTCCATCCGCCGTACCGGTCGCCTTGTGGTAGTCTACGAGGAGAGCAAGTCTTTCGGCTTTGGTGCCGAGATCGCCGCTCGAGCGGCGCAGGAGCTCTTCAGCTGTCTCGATGCCCCGGTCATGAGGGTTTCGGCCAAGGATACCTACGTTGGATTTGCCCAGGAACTCGTCGATGCCTGCCTTCCCCAGGTAGCCGACATCTGCGAGACGCTGCGTCGTTCGGTCAGGTTCTGAGAGTTCGCTGAAATTTTTCAGCGTTCTGCCTGGCATTTTTCCGGTGAGGGTTTGAAGAAGGCATCTGCATGCAGAAGCCCGGAGGACGTTTTCCCTTGCGGATTGTGAGGTCTTTCACGAGGCCTCCTGAAACCCATCACGAAAAAAAAAAGCTGGGGGTACTTTTTTTCTGCAATGACCGAGTCCTGAACTTCGTCTGATGGGATGTAAGAAATAAATTAAATCGCGACGGTATTTGTTCTACTCGTGACCGTTTGGTGACAAAAGTTTAGTAGTTTATCGTAGCGAAAGGGCCGAGAGGCCCAAAGCATACCGGAGCCGAAGGGTTCCGGGAGTAGCCGGAGCCGAAGGGTTCCGGGAGTATCGGAGCCGAAGGGTTCCAAGGGCAATTGACGGGGGAACCGGGAGTTCCCGGCTGACTTGCACGGACCTGGAAAGCCAGGTGCTGTGCGGGGCTGGCGGAGCGACGATCCAACCCGGTTCTTTCAGTAAGAAAAGTTGCTGTCACTTCAACAGGAGGTAGCGCGCGGAAACCGAGCACACAACAGGTTTCAGAGTCTGGTCTGCCCGGAACATCTCCATGAGGGGGCCGGCGGCCTCACCGACCTGCTCGACTGCGCAAACAATCCGGCAAAAGCGGCGGCAACTGGAAGCAAACAGTAGAAAGGGGGTAGCTTATGAAAGGCAAGATTCCGAAGGCAGAGCGAAGGGAATCAACAGGACGCAGAAAAAAATCTGCTAAGCCTAAAGCAGCCAGAAAAGCTCAGAACGGCAGGATTCCTCTGTCCTTTTCTGATCTCCAGATTCCAGTTCGGCCTCTCCTGGACGCCGCACAGGAACGCCGGGCCGGCGCGATTATTCAGACAAACCTGAAGCGCCTTGCTTATTTCCTGCCGCGCCATATAGGCGGTTACGGCCGTTATCTTACCCGAATGAACGAATTGGTCGTTAACGGCGGCCTGATGTTCACCTGGATGTCTCTCAGGGACCAGATGGCCGAGGATCTCAAGGCTGCAGCGGCTGCGCTGGAAAAGGCGGAGGACCTTGCCAGCAGAAAGCCGTCCTCGGCGAAAGACGAGGCTAAGGCCTGGGGTCGTTTCGAGAAGGGCGTGACGATTCTTTCGACCTATCCACTCGATCCTGAGACTGTCTTCAATTGGGCTAAGGAGGTTCTAGAAAAACCCCTGGGCTCTACTGGAATCGCGGAGCTCTGGAAAAGCAATCGTATCGAACGGATCGTTCGGCGGATTTTCGACAAGCTCAACGCGGCTCGGGATGGGCTTGTTCTGCCCAACCTTCGGCTGGTGCTCAAGGAGGTCTTCCGTTATCACCCGGTCGGCATGAAACGCAGCGATCTCTTCCAGGAGGGAGTGCTTGGACTTCAGAAGGCGATTTTCCGCTACGATCCCACGCGAGGGACGCGTTTCTCGACCTATGCGACTTATTGGATTCGCCAGTCGATCCGTAAATCACTGATCGACAAGTCGCGAATGATCCGGGTCCCGCAGGGGGTACAGGAAAACCTTCGCAAGGAAGACTGCAAGCTCTCCGAAGAAGAGGCCGCCCGCATTCGGCGTGTCATGAGCGAGACCGTTCTTTTCTCAGCCGCCGACAACGACGACGGGGGTGATCGTAATCTTTTCGTCGTGAGGGACACGAACGAGCATGCTCAGAGCGAGGTCCTGCACACCAATACGATTCCAAAAGAGATCATCAAGGCTCTCGATCGACTCGAGGGAAGAGAGCGAGAAGTTATCGCGAGGCGTTTCGGCCTTGAAGGAGAAAAGCCTCAGACGCTCGAACAGATCGGAAATCGAATGAACCTCTCGAGAGAGCGAATTCGCCAGATCGAGAAGGAAGCCCTGGGGCACATGAAACAGATTTCAGGTTTGCAGGAGGTCTACGAAGATCTCGGCAAGGCCACTTTCAACGGTTACACCTCGAAAAACTGAATTTGACGACCGCTGGGATCACAGCCCCGGCAGCAGGGATTCTGCGCGGACTTTCCCTGCTGCCGGGGCATTTTCTTTTCCCCGCAGCCACCCTCACTGTCTTATGCTCTTGGGCATGAGTGAAGACCTGCTCATTACAGCCGACTGGGTTTTGCCCGTCAGCTCCGCCGCGCTGCGCGATGGCGCTGTGGAGGTCCGGGATGGCCGTATCCACTCGGTTGGAGCCGCAGCTGAGCTTCTCGGCGAAAGCGAGGCTGAACGCCGCATCGACCTTGGCGCCGCCGCCCTCTTGCCCGGACTGGTGAATACCCATGCGCACCTGGAATTGACCGCTTTACGCGGGTTTCTCGAGGAGCCGGATTTCTTCGACTGGATCCGGCGGCTTACCGAGACCAAGTACGAGACCCTGGATGAAGAGGATCTGCTCTGCTCGGCGCGTCTTGGTGTTGTCGAGGCCATCCGGGCCGGGGTGACGACCATCGGCGACATTGCGGATGCAGGGGTTTCCCTTTCCGCTCTTTCAGAGGGAGGCTTGCGGGCGGTTCTCTACCAGGAGGTGTTCGGCCCGGATCCTGCCCAGGCCGAAGAGAGCCTCCTGGGGTTGCTCGACAAGCTTGGCTCACACCAGGCTGCCGGAGCGGAGCGCGTCACCATCGGCATCTCTCCCCACGCCCCCTATACGGTTTCCGGAAGGTTGTTCAAGTTGCTGGCCGAACTGGCCCTGAAAGAAGGATATCCGGTCTCGGTGCACGCAGCCGAGTCGACGGCCGAGGGAGAGTTCGTTCGGATGGCGCAGGGGCCTTTTGCCGAATATCTCAGGAGCCGCGACATCGAGGTTGAGCCTCTTGGCGTTTCGACCATCAGCTATTTCGATGAGCTTGGCCTGCTCGCCACGGCTCCTCTCCTTGCCCATTGCATCGATTGCAGCGAGGATGATCTGCGGCGAATTGCGGCCTCGGGTTCCAGTATCGCGCATTGTCCGAAGTCCAATGCCAAGCTGGCTCATGGAGTCGCGCCGCTCGGGGCGATGTTGGAGGCCGGTGTGCGGGTCGGCCTGGGGAGCGATGGGGTTGTCTGCAACAATACCTGCGACCTGCTGGAGGAGGCCCGTTTTGCCGCCCTGCTCCAGCGCGCCGGAAGAGAATCGGTTTGTGGGGAGGCGGGCGACTTCCTGCGCCTCATGACCCTCGGAGGGGCGGAGGCCCTGGGCCTTGCCGACAGCACAGGCTCGCTCGAGGTCGGCAAGCTTGCCGATCTCTGTGCCGTAGACCTGGCGGCGCCTCATTTTCAGCCGGTAATTAATGTGGAGGCCGCGGTGCTCTATTCGGCCTCGGCCAGGGACATCGTTCTGACCGTGGTGGAGGGAGAGGTCCTCTATGACGGCAAGGTCCTGGCAAGGATGGATCCAGGGTCCCTGGAGGAGCCCCTTGCCACGATTCGAGGTAAGCTCAACTCCGCCGGCTGACCCGGGCTATAGACCAGCCCCGGTTCTCGCCAGGAAGCGCAAGGCCTCACTCGATTCCGCTTCGATGATGATCGGATCCAGGAAGGTCTCATTCCGGATCCCCGCCGCGATGGTGAGCTTGCCCAGGAACGATTCTTCCGGGAAGTCGATCTCGGCAGCGTCGACGGCCGGACCCTTCTCGATGCCGCTGCCCGGTGTCCAGGCGAGGGTGACCTGTCGAAGTTTCCGCCGGGCGATCTTCAGTTCTTCCACCGCGTGGCGGAACATCTGCTTGCACTTGGCCTTCTTGCTGAGCGTCTTCCAGCCGTCGGTTGCCGCGAGCTGGCGGCAGAGAAAAACCTCGGTCCAGAAATAATCGTCGCCCTGCAGGGGTGCGCCCTGGTCGTGATCTTCTTTCGCCTGGAGGCTGAAGAAGAACAGCGCGATCATGTCGGAGTCTTCGTCGTAGCGCGCGCCATCCAGGATGCTGAGCGCCATGGCGAGCGGTCCCTTGGACCGATGGGCATGGGTCAGGCGGTATTTGTTGTGATATTGCAGTACGAGTTGGCTCATTGCTTTTTCGTTAACTTTACCAGGATCCTGTAAACCGTAGCTTTCTCAACGGCTCCTTCAGCGGAGATTCTAATCGTCTTTAGCCTCCGGGTAAATGCCCAGATCCCGGCTTCTCGATTCTCTCCAGCTGTCGAGCTCTTCGTCGCTTATCTGCTCATGGTTCCAGAGCGCCCAGTTGAGGCAGGCGATGAGATCATCGGCCTCTTCCAGCCCAATGCCGATTCTCACCAGCCGGTCAATTCCGAGCCGGCTCAGCTCTTCTGGCGGGGTGAAATATTCAGACACCGTTCCGTGATGGTTGAGCTTGGTGGCGAGGCCATCGAAGCTCAAGGCGTAGCGCAGAATGACACAGGTTGCCAGGACATCGCAAAAGTGCTTCGTTGCGTTCTCGTCAGCACCCGCGAGGCGGAAGCTCAGCAGGGAGCCGGGCAGCTTGTAGTGAGAGGCGATGGTTTCGCTGTCGACATGGTCCTGGAGCGAAGGATGGAATACCTGCGATACGCGTGGATGCGTCGCCAGCATCGTTGCCACCCTGGCGGCGTTCGAGCACCGGCTTTCGTAGGCCGCTTCGGCAGACGGCAGCTTTTTCAGCAGAGCCTCGGCTCTTCTCCAGTCGAGGATTCCTCCCCGCATGGCCTGCAGGTCCATCACCTGGTTCAGGGCCTCGGCATTATCCGAGGCGACATAGCCCCAGAGGTCACGGTCTTCTCCACCTAACGCCTTGGTCCCGGAGGCGACGACAAAATCCACGCCAGCGTGCTCCAGCAGCGGCCTCGAAGGTCCCCAGGGCGTAGCGATGGTGTTGTCGACGATCAGCCGCAGCCGGCTGCAGCCGGCGGAGCGCTTCTGGAGGACAAGCTTACCTATGCGTGTGGGGTCGAGAGCCCTCATCAGCGGGTTGGTGTAGGTCTCGGCAAAGATGAGACAGGTGTTTTCACGGATGGCCGTCTCGAGTCCTTCGTAGTCGCCGTCGTCCATGAGCGTAAAGTCGGCCCCGACCCGCTCACAGAGCTTTTGCAGGTAGAGCCGGGTCTTGTTGTAGCTCTGGCGCATGATGATCGCGTGCGAGCCGCTATCGACAAGTATGTCGAAGAGCAGGGCGCAGGCCTGCATGCCGCAATCGGTGAGCACGGCGGCCCGTGAGCCCTCGAGCTTCTTGACTTCATTCAGCAGCCGCGCGGTCGTTTCTGTCCCGTAGCGGGCGTAGACCTGTGGAAGTTCGGACCAGCACTCCTCCTCGAACATCGCG
>Ga0310124_10000048_pt1 | contig 74432 bp, 45 predicted proteins | sample CB11b_AW_Bot5_MG_FD_203507 | JGI IMG/M metagenome (GOLD analysis project Ga0310124, IMG submission 203507) | Marine microbial communities from Western Arctic Ocean, Canada - CB11b_AW_Bot5 | ecosystem: Environmental > Aquatic > Marine > Oceanic | place: Canada: Western Arctic Ocean | collected... | reverse complement strand
GAAACCACCGTAACGACAGCTAAAAGGAATTTCATGGGGCGCGCCTTAAAGATCGGAACTCCTGTGCAATGCAACATCTGCAGAATAAAGCCGCAGAACCACCAAGACAAGGAAAACCGCCTCTCCCTGTCTTCCCGTAAAGCTTCTCAAAGCTCCTTGAGACGAATATTTCGCCAGCGAACCTGCTTGCCAACCCGGTCCTTGTGCTTACCGACCCCATGAACCTGAAGCGCGATGAAACCCCTGGCCGTCATCGAATCTTTCAGCTCGGCGGCTGGCACACCATTCACCCACGTTTTGATGGAATCGCCCTTACAGATGATCCGGAACTTGTTCCACTTGCCCTGGCGGAACGCTTCCCTGGCCGCCTCGTTGTCCTTGAGATCATTCAGCCAGCCGCGCCGGGCTTCGTCGTAGACCCCCCCGGTATAGGCTCTATCAGATGGATCGATTTCCACCTGATAGCCATAGACCGTACCGGCTTTTTTCTCGCGCTTCTTCCCTCGAATCTCAACCATCGTATCCTTTTCATAGACATGGCTGCGAATCTGCACGCCGGAATTCAGAGAGGGATCAACCTTGAATTCCAGTTCCAGCACGAAATCACCGTATTGCTTACGGGTACAGAGAAAACTGTTTGGCGTCTTTGGAACGGCTGTCCCAACAACCGCTCCGTCTTCAACTCTATAGGTAGCCTTACCTCCCGCCTGCACCCAACCTTCAAGCGTCTTTCCATCAAAGATGGGTTTGAGCCCATCATCTTCGGCAAAAAGAAATACGCAGACGGACAATAACACAGGGGAAATTACCGCGAGCTTCATTTGAATAAGCATGAGTGGATCACTCTCAGTGAACGGGTGAACAATAAATACCTGCGGGACAGGGATGTATTCTCGGGGACGATAGGATCTCCGTCAAGGAGACATGCCGGAGACTATCGCTCCAGAGATCGCGCGCGCCCGATTGCCTCTGGAGCAGTCGCTGCCGAATCAACAGCCAGCTCTCTTTCGGCGTTAGCGCGCATGCCCTCGAGCACATGGCCATGAAGGGTATGGAAAACCAGCGTTTCCGCCGGCTGCCAGATGAAGGCAGGGTAGGTCAGGCGCCTGTAGGTCGTCGTCAGCGTAACCAGCGTGGTTCCCGGCCCAGGACCCGATTCGACACGGAAGCTCCCCTCTCTGAGCTCCAGGTCATGCTCAAAGTGAAGCTTCTGCTCGATGACCCGGAAGCCAAGCAGGTGTCCCTCCTCACGATTGGTGACCTTCTTGACAAGATAGCCGTTCTCATACACACAGCGGCTGATGTCACCGACCTCCGCCTTGCCGCCGGTGGTCCCGACCGGGCGGGGAAGCGCCAGGCGCAGCAGGAAAGGAGGTTCGTGCTCGATCTGCTCATAGAAGACAATTGAATTCCAGGACCGCTCCAGCGAGGCGGAGAAGACGGCCTGGGTCTCGACAAGGGCCAGGTCCTCATCGCGGGGGACCAGGCGTTCGATAGCATCCAGCCCGAAGGGCAGAAGCAGGAAGATCACGATCTTCATCCATCTCCGGGGCCAGCCGCGCTGTTTCCGCTCATCCCAGCGTCGGATCACGTACCCAATCCAGTCGCCAAAAAAGAAGGGCAGGATGAAAACTATGCCCAACGTCACAAGACAGAATGCGCCAGCGCCGACACCTCCAAGGAGACCCGCAACCATCACGAATCCGCAGAAAAGCATGATGCCTAGGATCACCTTCTGCCAGGCCCGAAAACGCCCTGGGCTCGATGAATAGCCCAGGACAGCTCCCGCGCAGACCGGAAGCCCCAGGACAATCGCCCAGCCCACCCCCTCGTTATAATTCGTCGAGACCAGGAAGCACCCGCCGCCAAACAACAAGACAAGGAAAGCCAGCAGGTAAGCTGCCCAGGGCGACAGGATATCGAAAGAGACAAAGGTCTGTTCATCCAGCGGGTCGTATTGGAGACTGCAATGGGGGCAGGCGGCATCGACCTCCGCCTTGCCGTCGCTGGTCCCGTCCGGGTGGGAAGGCGCCGGCCTCAGCTCTCTGTAACAGCGAAGACAATAATGGGTCACTCGATGAGATCCTCGAGCTTTCGCCTGAGCATCCTCAGATGCAGGCCGCAGGTGAACCTGAGCCACCAGGACCTCAGCACGGCAGGAACAGGCCGGGCTGTCCAACGTCCCTTCACCTCGATCCTGAGCGTGCTGAACTCCCGCCCCGAGTCCCGATGGGACTCGAGGGTGACCTCAAAGATATGGGGAAAACCGTGACGCGGGCCGCGGGATGACAGGTCGCTGAAGGAATAGCCGCTACCCTCATTCCAGCCCAGGACCCGGCCAAAACGAAAAAAAGTGACCCCCAGCAGGCCATGCTCAATCGCCAGGTGGGTACCCTCCCCGATAGGCCTGCGCATCGGAAGCACACGTCGATGATAGGGATCAATGGTGAGAAACAATCGAAGATCAGATACGAATTCCCAGAGCCGTTCCTTTGACACCGGCGCCTCCAGCTCCATCGAAAGCCGAACAGCCGGCCAGGCCTGCCTTGCACAGTCCATACGCGACCGAACCAGCCCGCAGCCGTAAGCTTTATTTCTCATCGGAGATGACCCACTCAAGGCCCGGCTCCACGACATAGAAACCGAGCCTGCGCCCATCGAGCTGCGCTTCCCATCTGTGCCCCACGTAAGATTTCCTGATCGAGGTCTCCCGGGACCCCAGGTCCGGATACGGGGTGTAGACGGAATCAAATCCGATCCAGACGATCTTCAGCAGCTTATCCGTCTTGTTGATGACCTTGAAATCACAGGCCGGGGTACCTGAATGAGAAGGAATGCGCTCATGCTCCTCAAAGGCAACAAACCCCAGGCTCTGCCGCAGCTCTGTGAGGGCTTCGGGACTGTTCTGGAGCTGCCCGGAGAGGTGAACCGCGCCCAGAGTCGGAACCTTTTTCAGCACGGCCAGGTCCTCATCGTCTCCATGCCATTTCTCACCCAGCAGAACAGATGAAACCACGTCGACGGTCGCCGGCTCAAGAACCTGGATCTCGTTGATCGACCACCACAGGGTAGTTTTTCCTGTCTGGACGATTCGCAGGAATTTCGCTTCGACCGACTGAAAAATGGATTCTGTCACCGGCGAGGACCCCACCCCCTGGGCCAGTATACCCGACCACTTAACCCCATCCAGTGAGCTGTAGATCTGGTAGCCCACCGGGTAATCGTTCCTTCCCTGCCCCTTCAGGCGGACGCCTCCGATGAGGGTCGGACCGGGGAATTCGACGGAGAACCACATGCCCGGCTGCTGGCTTGCGTGCGAGGTCCAGCGGGTGTCGGGATTCCCATCGATGGCGTTCCGGGGTTTAAATTCATCCGTGGAGGAATGGCTCGCGGCGACCCTCCAGAGGTCCTTGCTGCCGAGAATCTTAATTGACGCGACAGGAGCCTTTCTGCGGTAGTTGATCTCAGCGCCCTTCTGGTAGAGCTGAAGAGCGGCCTTCTTTTCTTCAAAGTCGAGCCGCGCTGATTTGAGCACCCTCGCAATAGCCTGGGTCAGTTGCAGATCTTTTCCGCCAGCCTCCTCCAGGAGAGTCGACAGCTCGTATACCGCCGATGGCCCATTGACGATCTCGAGCTTTCTCCAGCAGATCAATTCCTTACCCGGATTCTGGGTCACCTCGATCGTAGCCGGAGCGTCCCTGTTAACCCCCAGGTCATAGAGCAAAGGAATGGAGCCCACCTGCCAGGGCTGCCGCCGGGGCAGCTCAGCCGGATCGAGCGCCTTTCCATCGAGCCGAACCACGAGCCGCGAAGAATCCGGCCGTAGAACATTGACCTGGCTCATATCGACCTGCAACCATTTCCTCGTCTCGGAGGGCTGAACCGTTCGGCTAAGAATAACGGGGGCGCCCTGCAGAGAAAGAGCCGGAAAGAAATATCCTTCTCCCCTGTTCTCGAATACAACCCGCCAATCGCAAACAGCTGCAGCGGCGATTGTCGGGGTCCAGCTTTTCCAGGCGGGAACATTGAGATGAACCCGGTTGCTCACGAGCACCGCGAGACGTTTGCGGTCAAGCTGAAGCATCGGCTCCAGCCAATCGACCATGTCACGAATATCGAACGGGTCGACGGAGGAGATCCCTTCATCGTGGGCCGTATCAGCCTGCAGGATCAACCGCCTCTTGCGGCCTTCCGCCGCGGCGGCGAGCTCCAGTCGCCCGGTATCGACTGTCTGGTAGCTGCCGACCAGGAAGGGGCTCTCGTAGAGAGGCTTCCCATCCATGGAATCCAGGAAGACCCGGCCGATGGCGCAGCCTCCATCCCCGACTCTCCGGTCCAAGCCGAGATGGGACCTGAACGCCATCACCAAGGGATGAAGGTCAAAATGCAGCTCGTTGTAAGCGTGCACTGCGTAGCCCCAGCCATACGTCCTGCTGGCGCTGGCAAGAAAGGCGTTCCTGCTGTTTCGGTTCAGCCGCCAGCCGGCATCCTTGGCCAGGAAGTGTCGTTCCCTGAACACCGCGGGATATAAACGTGAGAGGGGTATCTCCTCCGGCTTGAAGAAGCTGTAGGTGTGGATCCTATTGAAAGGAGTCCAGACCGGATCCAGAGACCAGGCCGGATGCGCCATATGCTGCCAGGTCTCCGGCCCTCCCTGGTCACCCCGGAGCATCTCAATCCGAACCTTCACCTTCTCCATGGCAGCCAGCCAGTCGTTGTATTCGTCAACCTGGGAGAACAATTTCTCCGCCGTCCTGGATTTCTTAGCCCGTTTGAGCTGATCCCGCTTGAGAACCCTGATTTTTTCGATCCGGCGCTGATCCTGCTGCTGGCGTTGAGCCTTCGTCCTCCGGGTCTCATCGGCATTCTGCCGCTCGAGCCGCTCGCGCTGACGAAGACGGTCCAGCCTGAAGGCTTCCACTTGAGCCTTCCTCTTGTCCTCGGGCAGCTTCTTGAGCTGCTTGAGCCTGGTCTTCTCCTGGCTCGCAGTCAGCCGATCGTACGACTCCAACCGACGTTTGTGACGCTTCTCCATCTGGGACAGGTGACGAACCGTGCCCTCACGCAGCTTGTCCTCTTGCCTTTTGTCAGGTGTGTTCACCGCAGCCTGTTTTTTTAGCTCCTCATCCAGCTTCCGCTCAAGAGCCTTGATCTTCTCCAGGGCGGTCTTGTTGTGCTGTTCAAAGTTCTTGAGTTGCCCCTTGAGGGACTCCCTGTCCCTCCCCAACTGTTCCTGCTCTTCAAGCGAGCTGTAACCCATCGCCTGGAAGCGCCCACTGGAGAAAGTGACAATGAGCCCATCGACCGATTCAAATTGAGACAGCGACTCCCTCAGATTCGGGCTGAGAACGGCGAGATCATCGTAATAAGATTCCCAGGGGTCCCCGGACCGGGGATGGATCTCGGCCAGTTCGCCGAAGGCGAATTCCTTGACTCCATCGCTCAGCAGAAGAAAAACGGACGCCTCTCCCCAGCGCAGACGGCGAAACTCGATTGCCTGCCCGTCTCGCAGATAGGCAACCCCGGGGGTAAGAACCTGCCTGTCAATCCTGCGCCAGACGATCCTCTGCACCTTGGAAGGAAAGACCCTGAAATACTTTCTCGCCACCGTGCCGGGGCGGGCAAAGGCTCCATCTGTGTCAACACGTAGAGAGGAAGGACTGGTTCCCTGGGCCTCAAAGCTGGCACTCACAACCTTCCCCGGCAACCTGTCCCCGCCGATAAATTCGACGAAGCACTCGGGGGAATACTTGTAGGCCTTCTCCCGCAACCGGCGATCCCTGATCCACCTGGCCGGATTGCTTGAATCGAAAAGGCTGACGCCCTCGAGCTCGGGCTTGCTCTGTGGATCGTTCCAGAAACGGAGCAGCTCTCCCTCGAGAACCGCGCCATCAGAAAACACGACGACATAAGGATTGGATTCGGCCGCCGACAGAAACTCCACCGACAGGACCAAAAGTAGAACCATCGATAGAGAGGTAACAGGCGAGCGTCTCATCAAACCTTCCTTACCTTCCTTAAAAAGCAAGTAGCTGAATCATTCTACACAAGAACACCGCCACAAGGCTACAGCCTCCCCGTAAAGCCCCAGGCTGTTCAGCCGGGAGGGATGCGGAAATTACGCGGCCGATCCCACGGGTGAGGCGAATTCCCCAGGACCAAGCCCCAGGGCCCTGTCGGCTGAAGCGCTCATTGTTCATTCTGAACATCCCAGTCAAAACCCGGCTCCACCACGTAAAAACCCACTCTGCGTCCATCGACCCGCGCTTCCCATCTGTGACCGACGTAAGACCGACATACCCAGGACTGCCCGGGAACCAGGTCGGGGCGAGGCACATCGTCGGCATTCATACCGACCCAGATGAGCTGGATGGTCTTCTTCGTCTTATTGGTAACCTTGAATTCGCACACCGGCCCCGTGATTGAAGGAAGGCGCTTGTGCTCCTTGAAGGCTACAGCTCCCAGGCCCTGTCGCAGCGCGAGCCTCGCATCCGTGCTATTGGGGCTCTGCCCTGAAAAGTACACGGATTGAAGGGTGGATAGTTTTTTGAGCAGGCTGAGATCGTCATCCGTCCCACGCCAATTTTCACCCAGCAGGATCGAACTGACCACGTCAACGGTCGCCGGCTGGAGAACCTCGATTTCGTGGATCGACCACCAGAGGCTCTTTTTACCCGTCTGGACAATACGGAGAAACCTCCCTTCGATCGGCGCAAAACGGGCGGCCGTCAGCGGCGAGGTCCCGACCCCCCTGGCCAGCACACCGGACCACCTCACCCCATCCATGGAAGCATAGATCTCGTACCCGTCCGGATGGTCGTTTGTGCCAGGCGTCATCAACCGGATCCCGCCAAGGAAGGTCGGCCCGGGGAACTCGATGGTAAACCACATGCCGGGCTGCTGGCTGAATGTTGAGGTCCAGCGGCTGCTCGGATTTTTATCGAAAGCGAGCGGGGGGCCGCTGGAGGGGTCGGTGTTATTGTGACTTGCGACCGCCTTCCAGAGATCCTTACGCCCAACGAGCTTTGACTTACCAGGAGAAGTCGCTACGCGGTAATTGATTTCAGCCCCCCTCTGGTAGAGCTGAAGGGCGGCCTTCTTTTCCTCAAAGCCGAGCCGACTCGACCTTACCACCTGGGCGATGGCCTGGGTCAGCTTGAGATCACGTCCGCCGGAGGCCTCCAGGAGCGTTGAGAGCTCGTAAACCGCCGATGGCCTGTTGGTGATCGCGAGCCTCCTCCAGCAGACCAGCTGCCTGCCGGGTTTTTGACTGACCTCTACCGTAGCCGGAGACTCGTTGTTGATCCCGAGATCGTAGAGCAAGGGAATCGAGCCTGCCTGCCAGGGTTGCCGCCGCGGCAGCTCAGCCGGTTCGAGCTCCTTCCCATCGATCCTCACCGTCAGAAGGGAAGGGTCCGGAAGCAAAGCATCGACCTCGCCCATGTCTACCTCCAGCCATTTACGCCCCGGCAGCGACTGGAGCTTGCGGCTCAGGAGAAGCGGGGCTCCCCGCAGTTCGAGGGCCGAAAAAAAACTCTCTTCTCCCCTGCTCTCCAATACGACCTTCCATTCACGCGTCGCCCCAGGACTGAACATCGGATTCCAGTCTCGCCAGGCAGGAACATTCAGATGGACCCGATCCCTCACCACCTCCTCCAGGCGATTGCGATCCAGCTCGAGCATCGGCTCAAGCCAATCGACCATGTCCCTGATATCGAAAGGATCGACAGCGGAGATATCTTCAGCGTGAGCGGTATCAGCCTGCAGGATCAGGCGCCTGCTGCCTGCAGGCTGGAGAGGAAGGAGCAGCAGCCCTGTATCCACAGCCTGATAGCTGCCGACGAGAAAAGGACTCTGGTAGAGAGGCTCCCCCTCCATTGAACCGAGGAAGACCCTACCCACGACGCAGCCTCCATCCCCCACCTGGCTGTCGAGTCCCAGGCGCGACCTGAAGCTTGTAACCAGCGGCCCCAGCTCGAAGTGCAGCTCATTGTAGGCATGTACCGAATAACCCCAGCCATAACCCCTATTGGCACTCGAAAGAAAAGCGTTCCTGCTGTTTCGATCCACGCGCCAACCCGCTGACTTGGCCAGGTAGTGCCGTTCCTTGAAGGCAGCAGGGTACAACCGCGAGAGCTGTAGCTCCTCCGGTCTGAAGAAGCTGCAGCTGTGAATCCTGTTGAAGGGGGTCCAGATCGGATCAAGGGACCAGGCAGGCTGGACCATATGCTGCCAGGTGTCAGGTGTGCCCCGCTCCTCGCGGAGCATCTCAGCTCTCTCCCGCGCCCCCTCCATGGCGCCCAGCCAGTTATTGTATCCGTCGACCGCGGCAATCAGCCGCGCGCCGCTTGCTGCCTGAGAGAACCTGTTGATCTGCTCACTGCTGAGAACCCTCCTGGAGTAGATCCTGCGCTTCTCCTGCTGAAGACGTCTCTCTCTAGCACGGCCCGCCTCCTCGCCCTGCTGCTTTACGATCTGCTTCCGCTGGGCAAGGCGGTCCTTCCTGAAAGCATCCAGCTGGACTTTCCTCTCCTCCTCCGACAACTTTTCCAGCTGCAGAAGCCGGCTCTTCTCAAGGTTCGCGGTCAACCGATCGTGCGTTTCGAGTCGTCGCTGATGCCGCCTGCCGAGGGACGAAGGCACACTCCCAGCTTTGTTCGGCGCCCTGACCTTTTCAGTGCCCCCGGGCTTTCCAGCCCGGCTCTTGAGCTCCTCCGCGACCTTCTTCTCCAGCTCATCGATCTTCGCAAGCGAAACCATATTCTGCCGGTCAAAATTTTTCAGCTGGCCCTCGAGCGATGCGCTGATCCTGCTGTAGCGCTCGCGCTCCTGTAAGGACTGGAAAGAGGCGGCATGGAAGCGGGGCCTGCTGGCGGTCGCGACAAGCCCATCCACCGTCTCAATACGAAACAGAACCCCATCAAGACCGGGACTCAAAACAGCGAGATCGTTGTAGTAAATCTCCCAGGGATCATCGGTAAAGGGGTGAATCTCGTCCAGCTCTCCGAAGGAAAACTCCTTGACGCCATCTTTGAGCAGGAGAGAGATGGATCCCCGCCCCCAGCGCAGGCGGCGAAACTCGACCAGGCGGCCACTGCGGAGATAGGCGAAGCCGGGAGTCAGCACCTGGATCTTTGCCCGGCGCCAGACGATCCGCTGGACCTTTGAAGGCAGTACGCGAAAATATTTCTTCCCTGTCCCGCCAGGATGCGCAAAGGCTCCCTCTGTATCAACCAACAGGCAGGAGGCCGCACCTCCGGCGGTCTCAAAGCCCGCCCCAACCACCTTGCCCGGCAACCTGTCCCCTCCGACAAATTCCACAAAGCTGGCGGCGAAATCCTTATACGCCTTCTCCCGAAGACGCCGGTCGCGAAGCCAACGAACCGGGTTTCCGGGGTCGATGAGGCTCACCCCCTCGAGGGTGGGAACGCTCTGTCGATCATTCCAGCGGTGGAGGTGGTTCCCCTCGACCATGGCCCCATCAGAAAAAACAGCCGCATAGCGATGGGCTTCAGCAGCCAAAAGGACATGAGCCGAAAGGACCGACAGCATAGAAGTCGCCACCAGCGTGACAACCTGTCTTTTCATAAGCTCTCCCTTACGAATGAACCAGCCGTTTCAGTTTAGCCAGTTGCGCCTGCGCAAGCTACCGACACCCCGGCATTCTCGCAAGCTATTCAGCAACCGGCAGGAACTTGACGCAGACCGGATTCGGCACCTCGAGTACGTTCCCGGTGGGAGCAAGTCCCGCAGGGCCAATACGGAAGACAACGACCGTGTCTGAGTTCTGGTTGGCCGCCAGCAGAAACCGTCCGGTCGGGTCGACCCCGAAATTCCTGGGAGTCCTGCCCCCGGTGGCCTGGTGCCCGCGAGCTGTAAGGCGGCCCGAGGCGCTGTCGATCGAGAAGATCGCGATGCTGTCATGACCTCGGTTGGAACCGAAGAGAAGCTTCCCATCGGGCGACACCTGGACCTCCGCCGTACTGCTATTACCTGAGAATCCACTGGGAAGAGTGGTGACAGTCTGGATATTCGAGAGCTTTCCCGCCTTCGCTTCATAGGAAAAAGCCGTAACGGTCGAGGCCATCTCATTGATGACATAGGCGAACTTTCCGCCAGGATGAAATGCGAAGTGACGGGGTCCGCCCCCGGGGGACACGGAAGCACTCGACGCCTTATTGGGCGCCAGGGTCCCGGCAACGGGATCGAAACGATAAACGAGAACCTTGTCGAGACCGAGGTCTGCGGCGAAGGCATAGGCCCCCTTTCCATCCAGGTTGATCGAGTGAGCATGCGGCCCCTTCTGCCGCCTGGGGTTGACGCTCGATCCCTTGTGCTGAACAAACCCGGTAGGGTCGGCCAGCAGGCCATCAGCGCCGACGCCCAGCACATTCACACTGCCGCCACCATAGTTGGCAACCAGCACATTCTTGCCTCCATGGTCTACCACCAGGTGGCAGGGACCTCCGCCGCCTGAGGGTTTCTTGTTCAGGAATTTGAGCGCCCCGCTCTTCGGCTCGAGTGCAAACGAGCTGACAGCCCCGGTCTTCTTGCCCTCAAAATCAGCGATCTCGCTGACGCTGTAGAGAAACCGGCCGGAGGGATGGAGCGCGAGGAAAGATGGGTTCTTCGACTTCGCTGCCAGCCGGAGATTGCCAAGGGTGCCCTTGAGGAGATCGAGCTCACAGACATAGATTCCCTCGCTTTTTCCGCTCCTGGTATAGGTCCCCAGGTAGACCAGCTGCCGCGCCGAGGCTTCCTCCGCGCCCGCCGCGAGCTCCGCAGGCAGGAGGGCGACCATCAACAACACCACAACCCGGGCTGCTCTGCGAGCGAGCTCATAAATGTGCCTCAGCAGCATATCTCGATGTCTCCATTTTTATTCTTCGGGATCAGCAAGGATTACAAAAAGGAATTGTAACCCGATAGCCGCCGCCATTTCCCGATGGAGATAGCGGAAATAAAAAAGGGCCAGGCGCCCCGCCTCGAAGGCGCTGGCGCCCGGCCCTGCAGCTCTCGGGTGAGCCCTCAGGACTAATTACATGCCGTGGAGACGGCGCAGCCGAGCGGGTCCTCGCTCGGGTCTTCACCGCAAGCGCCGCCCGCTGGAGCGGGCAGCTCCAGGTTTCCTACAAAGAGGTAGTTCAGCAGGAAGATCGCATCGGTGATGTTGACCTCTCCATCGTCGTTGGTATCCCCGGAATCGACACAGGGCGGCGCCTCGACTCCGCCAAAGAGATAGGCGAGCACGCGAACCGCATCGGAGATGTCGACATTGACGTCATCGTTCACATCTCCTCGACGGAAGACAGGCCCGCCGCCGCCACTGCCATTGGACTCTCCCGGGGTTCCCTGGAGAGCCTCGAAATTGCCCGTGGCATTGGGATAGCGACCCCAGCTCCTGTCCTGCTCCATGGCGGGAAAGATGACCTTGTTGAGCAGATGGTTATCGCCCTCATCTCTGTCGACCAGCATGAGCATCTCACCTTCACTCGTGAGCTTGAAGTTGGCGTGAAGGCCCGGCTCATCGCCGCCGTCCTCATCAAGCCAGACAATCAGATATCCGCCGGCCTCGATCGTCGTGCCCTCGGGCAGCTCCCACTTCCTGGGGTTACCCTCCTTGTCGCTGAGATACATGCCCGAGAGATCGACGGTCTCGGCTGTAATATTGTGCAGCTCTACCCAGTCATCAAGCTCTCCCTGGGGATCGGCCAGCGTGACCTCGTTCAGGGGCATGACCTCGTTGATCACCACCGGGGTGAACTGGGCAACATCCATGTCAACAATATAGGAGTCGGCTCCAAGCTCGGCGCGCGGCGGCTCGAAGGACGTGACGCCGTCAGCGTAAACCTCCACGTAATAGCGAACCTCGGTGCCCGCGGGATAGGAAGGCACCGCGCCTCCATAGACCCCATCTCCGGGAGCGCCGTCATCACTCTTTCCATCGTCTCGGAGGTAGACCTCCTCAAAGGGAGCGTCAGGCACGCCGGCATGGTAGACGACCACCGAATCAACGGAGGGACCAACCCCAACCTCTACTCGAATGCCTACCTCTTCCCCGGAGACCGGGGGATAGAAGCCGCCCGCGCCATCGGGCGCGAGCTGGAGCTCAGCCGAGAGAATATTCGGAGCGGGCTCCTGGAGCTCGGGATGGGCCAGGAGAAATTCGCGCCGCTCCTCGACAAACTGCCGGATCCCCGGGACATTCCCCGAAGCGCTCTCGAGATTGTCATAGAAGGCGCTGGTGGAGAAGAGCTTCTTCGGGTCAAGCTCCACCTCCTCTGCGATCAGGTTGTGCATATCGGTGGCCATCGGCCCCATCGCGTCCCAGTTGAACGATTCTTCGACCAGGGTCCGCAGGTGGGCCAGGTAGCGAGCCCGCAGGCGTGGGATTTCCATCAGCCGTACCAGCACCGGCCGGTTTGGATTGTCGCTCTCGGGAAGAACCCGCCAGCCGTCGATGCAGCGAAAGGTCTCGTTGCCATCGTGCTGGATCGTGTGGAAACGTCCGAAGCTGAGGTCCTGGTAGATCGTGTAGTCGAGCCCCTTGTGAATGTAGCCATCGTCATCGGCGAAGGCGTTCTCGAGGGCGATCATCCAGAGTGTCGCGTCGACATCCAGAATGTCATGAACAAGGTCCTCGAACTCGGCGTCCGGGGTGTTGTTGAAGACGTCACAGAATTCGACCAGTGCCGCCCATGGATCATCCTGGTCATCGGACTTGAGCTCGTAGGCGGCCTGGTATTGGCTCTGGTTCGCTCCGAGCCAGGTCAGAGCGCCCTGGCCCCTGGTGAGAAAATTTCCGCCGCCGCAGTTACCGAGGGGAGGCAGGGCCTGCCCCGCGCCGGCGCCATTCGGCTGGACGACTCCCCCCTGGGGAACGGCAACCGGCTGAACATTCTGCCCGGGACGCGGGGGGCGCGGAGGACGCGGAGGACGACCGCCGCCGCCCGGGTTTCCATTACCACCCGTTCCGCCTCCGGAATTGGCCTTCCAGCGGTTTCCCTTGGTGCTGTCATACCACTCATCAAGAAAGTCCTTGTTGAACTGCTGAACATTCACATAGATGCCCCAGTTCTGCCCATTGAGAACCAGCTTGACGTGGTTCGCAGTAGGCGCGGGGAAGTATTTCCTGCAGGTCTGCGAGTAGAGCGCCTCCCTGAGAAAAGATGGATCGCCAGCGGCGTTGTTCAGCTTGACCGTCTGGTACCCGTAAAGATCGAGACCTGAATCGGTGTGGTCTACGGCGATCTTGAAAGAACGCTTCTCACCGGCATTTCTCTGGGAGGTATTGCCCCGCCAGCGAACCCCGACTCCTTCATAGACAATGCCGTCTACCGTCATGTCACCGGCAAGGTATTGGTCATCTACGCTGGAGACCTCTGCAAGCTGGCTCCAGAAATTGTTTCCGGGAAAGGTCAGCTCGATGGTGCGAAGAACTTCGCCATCATAGAAATCCTCATCGCCGGCAACAGCAGCGCCGAAGACCGGGAAGAGGGACACGAGAAACGCCAGGATCCTCATTCGAAAGAATCCGGCACAGCTTTCAAAAAAAGAACGCTTCATCTCTTACAAAACCTCCTGAGAAAAGAACCCCACGAACATTGGCCCTGCACCAATTGTAACGACAGAATCGAAAGAATACACCGTGGAACCTTGCCCCCCCCTGCGGTACCCAGGCTGGGCAACCCGAGTCTGAGCGCAGTTCAACACCCCGGATGTCACAAAGTGGCCCACTAATGCGAAACCAGGGAGAAAGGAAGCTCCCGGCTCACCTGGAATGGCTCAGAGCTCGGGAATATAGCAGCCAACCGCCCTTGTCGTTGGATTTTTAACAGCCTTCCCGGAGAGGACGGCATCGAGCGCGTCTCTCAGGTCCCTGGTTCGGGCCTGCCGCCGCTTTTTTCCAAGGTCAGCGTAAAGGTCATCGATCCTTCCGCGATAGAGGACCCCTGACTTGCCGATGACAAACGCCTCCGGGGTGACATCCGCCTCGAGCTCGGAGACCAGGGCATGGCGGGGATCTCTCAGGATGGCATTTTCGTAGCCAAAGTCCGCGGCATGTTTCTTCGCCTTCTCAAGGCCCAGATCCGGATCCACATGAACCAGGAAGAAGCCCGCCCCGCGCGGAGAATACTCGCCAATGATGGACTTGATCTCGGGCGCGTAGCTGTTGGCAATAGGACAATCATTGGTGATGAAGATCACCACATTGACCTTCACTCCGGAGAGGCCCAGCGGCTTCTGCGGCCGCCCATCGAGATCCAGCAGCGACAGGTCAGCAGGGGCGGAAGGAACACAGGCGGCCAGGGAAAAAAATATCGTGAGGCAAACGGCCGATGAGAACAGCCCCAGGCTGTTTGGCCTCGAGCTCCTGGGTCCAGGCATCTCAGTCGTCCTTCTTTTCGGACTCCGGCTTTTTCGGCGCAGGCCGGCTGGGAGACCCGGTCCCTCCCAGGCCCTCGACCTCGTCGGAGTCGACAACACCATCTCCATTCGTATCAAGACGCTTGAGATAGTCCTTATACCGCCCCGTCATCTCGCTCTCATCGATCTTCCCATCGCCATCTCGATCAAGATTCCTGACCCGGTCACGCAGCCGGCCCAGCAGACCGCCGACGCTCGAGCCACCGCGAGAGCCGCCCCTTCCAAATCTACCGCGGCCCGCAAACCTGCCGCCGAGACGGCTACCTGTATCGATCATCTGCTGACGAACCCCGCGCTCGAAGCGCCCCTCATCTCCCTGGTTGGCGCAGATGACCTTGAAGATAATGCTCCCCATTTCATCTGTTGACTCGAGCCCCCAGCGAACCCGGCGAGGGGGATCAAATTGGTTAAAGGGATTGTCGGCTGAGTTGTCAAAACTCACCACCCCGTTAATGACGGTACCCTTGGGCAGCCTCACAGGCTCCGCGTAATGGTAGCGCCCCTGCCAGTTGAAATCCCACTTATCGATATAGAAGAGCGGCTTCTTCGTTCCATCGGGCAGGGTGGCGCTGGCCTGCATGAACTTGCCGATGTAATGGGCGTGCGCTCCGGCGCCGATCAGATCAATATCCACCGGAACCGTAAAGCTGCCGCGGACCTGGTAATTCGCATCACCAGCGGGGATGTCTATTCCCGAGAGGCTGCCGTATACCGGCGGAATCTGGAAAGCCAGGAGCTTCCGATGCGGCGGTTTCTCGGAAAAATAAAGACCGAGGGTAGTCTTCTCCATTTCAACCTTCCCGGAAGGATGGAAATGAGAGGCCAGCACGATGTCGGCCCCCTTGGGCAACGGCAGGGACAGGTTCTGGGGCAGCTTGCGGGCGCTTCCTCCCACGGCCCAGCCTCCGAGGCTGCCGCTCCTGCGGAATCCCATCCCGCGAAAGCCGACCGTCCCGTCTCGCCCATCGGAACGCCGCGCCTCACCAGTGGTGTCGACGAAAAAGAGGCTGTGATGCAATACCGCTCGAGCCGAAGGCCGGATCTCGATAGCAGTCACCCACTTGTCCTCCGGAAGCGCCACCTTGACTACGAAGTTCCGGTAGATGTCTCCCCCGCCCGCGCGAACCTGGTAGGCCTTCTCCATGCTGACCACGAGATCCGGCTCGCCAAGTTGCCAACCCGCTGGAAAATCAGGCACCTTCGGCAGGCTCGCGGCCTTCCCCTCCTCCATGCCGGTCTTCACCCACCTGGAGATCAGCTCGACATCACGGTCCTGCAGGCGCCTTGAATCACTGAAATCTCCATGGCCGGGAACCGGATGCCAGGGGGGCATGTAGCGGCTCCCGGTGACACGGGCAATCATGCGTCCGCGTTTCTTTACATCGCGGTAATTCAGCAGGTCAAAGGGAGCGACCTCCCCGTCCCGGTGACAGCTCGAACAATTATTGAAAATGATGGGCGCGATGTGTTCGCTGAAGGTGACCTTCTCCGGCAGGGGTTTCCGGGCTTCAGCCGTGACTGCCGCAAGCTCCTTTTTTAAAACCGCTGCATCTTCCGCGGCCAGCGGTGAAAGAAAGCCGCAAAACAAGAGAGAAAGACACGCGGGGGAAACGAAAACTCGGCGGATATTCATCCAGGTCACCTTCAATTTCTATGGTCTTCAAAAAGTTCTCTTCACTTTCACCTGCCGGGAAATCGGCATGTCGGCGGGACGGACCGATCCGATACCCACAGGATCATTCTAACCTACAAAGATACGGCGTTTGTCTAAAGATGTAGGAAGAACCCTCTTCCGAAAACCCAGCCGTCTACTTCCTCCCAGGCCCTGGTTTTTCCAGGATGGCAACAACCGCTCCGTCCAGGATGCAGACATCACCGCGCTCGGCGTTGATGTGCATTCCACCGCCCAGGCGATAGAAGCCCACAGCGCTATTGGCCCCCTTGGGCATGCCCGAGTTGCCAACCAGGCGGCCGCTCGCTATCGGCTCAATCCGGACGTACTCCACAGCCGGCTCCATCCCAGCCCGTGGCGACGGGTCATGAATCAACAGGATCCCCTCATCGGCCCGGCCCTTTTCATCGACTCCATACCCGGCCAGGGTCACCCAGTGGCCGCCGGAGCGCTGGTAGACATCCTTGTCGGCATCGTGTCGATACCAGCCGACAATGAGCAACACCATGGAATCACCCTGCAAAGAACCCTTCACCCAGTCAAGATCCGGCCAGGGCCAGCCCGCCCTGAATTTCTTTTCAACCTTACGCCACCCCTGGTAGGCGAAATCAGCTGAATACCCTTTCTCCTCCAGCAACCTGCCGATGCCCTTCAGGGCAGCCGGGGTTCCAGTCTGCCGCTGAGTCTCGGTGTCCATGTAGCCTCGGCCGCCGAGTCGTCTGGCCAGGCGGCCCTGGAGCCGGGAGTCGAGCTTGCCCTCAGGCAGCAGGCGCTCGTACTTCCTTTCCCGGGCGAGCCAGGCCAGGGCGTTTGAAGCGGCCACCGGCCCTCCGTAATGTTTGCCCCCGAGAGGCAGGGCCGCCTCGGCATCGGTCGCCGTAAGATCAGGCATCACCCCAAGGCGTTCAACACTTTGAGCAGGAGGCTGCTTCCCTGGAGAAGGGGTGGCGACCAGGCTCTCCGGTGAACGATCCGCGACCCACTCTACCGCCCGGGGAATAAAGAACTCCAACCCCCTGGTCGCTTCAGGATGGGGGCTGATACTGATGACCCGTCCCCCCTCGCACTTTCCGGCCAGGATCGCCGGAGTCCCTACCTGCAGCCCGGCCGGGCTGCCGTTCTCGGCGTGCTCGGTGCGGTAGATGGCGAGCGACTTGAAATCCGGCAGCCGGTCGAGGCCTGCGGGAGAAACAATCGGCCCATTGGCGAAGATGACATCGAGAGGCCCCTTAAAATCCCCGAAGACCCTGCGTCCATCATCGGTCAACTCGATCTTCACCTTGCCCTTGCCACGCAGCCAGTGTTTGCCGGTGATGGTCTTCGCATCGACAAGCCCCAGGCTCCAGTCATAATTGGAGGCCGCCAGGTAGCCGCCGGCGCAGATCCCGATATAGCCGCCTCCCTCCCGCACGAAGTCCCGCACCTGCTCGCGTCCCTCCTTGCCGATCGCCCGGGCGATTCCGCTGCCGCTGCCGCCGGGAAAGATCGCCACGTCAAACTGCGGCAGGACGCCTGAGGCTATGTCGGCGGGGCCAACGCTGCACAGGACCACCTTATCGAGAGGATGAAGCTGCCGGGTAACGTTCCGGACCCCGTCACCGCCGGTACCGCCGCCATCATAGAGAGCCACCAGGACGAGCTCATCGGCCGGAACCCCCCGGGCCGCCGCGGCGGCTTTTCTCCCGGCAAGAACATGGGGCCCTCCCTCTACCATGCCGAGATGGCTCAAGGCCCTGTAGACCATGAGCCTGTGCTGGCGGACCCGGAGTGACAGGGGCTGGCGATGGAAGGTGGTCTCGAGAATGAAACCCTTGCTCCCGAAGCGGTCAATGCAGGCCCTCGCGAGGCCCGTATTCACCGGCCCTCCGCTGATGTGAACGAATTTGCGTTTCGGATCAGTGATCGTAGGATTCACCTCATCGATCAGCAGCGTGGCGACCTTCCGCGTCTCTGGAGAATCGAGATAGATCACGCTGGAGCCGACCGAGCCCTTGTTGGCGATATGAAAATCAAAACCTTCGTGCAGATCAAATACCCACTGAGGCCTGATCTTTCGCGCCAGTTCCCAGAGAGCCTTCCCTGGGACAGAGCGCGCAGCGTCCGGAGCGCCGGTGCCGGGAAAATTCCTGTTCAGGTTGTTGGCTGGCTTGTCCACGCCTGGCATCAAGCGGGTGTTAGCCTTCAGTCCGGGAGTGTTCGTTCGCGGAACAATCACAACCCGCCCCCGCACGACATTCCAGTGAACGAGCTGTTCCGCCGCCCTCGATCCGGCTGGTTCATTGCCATGCATCCCGCCGGTGATGAGCACCACAGGACCCTCCACGCCGGAATCGATCACGTAATAGGAATTCTCCCACCTGGTGCCCTCGGCCAGCACACCCCGTGAATATTCACGGGCGAGCAGGGCCGCCCCTTCTCCAGGGAGGCTAAGCAGGGAGACGGCGAGGAGAGCCCCCAACAACAGTGGTCGAATCGAAAACCCGCAGTGAATACTCGCTCTCATGCCTATCCTCCGGAACCCTTTGAACGATTGGACACCTGATTATAGATCGCGATGGGCCAACGACAAGACCCAGAACAAGACCGTTCTTGTTTACACACCAAGACTCCTACATCATACGCTGGTGTCCTGGACCCTGGGCTGGAATGGCCATCTGTCCTCCTGTCCGCTGCCAGGGGCTGAAAACACGAGCCCTTCATAATTGGAGCCTGCCAGATGAAACGCCTTGCGAGTATTTCCTGCCTGTTTCTATTCTCTTCGACCCTGCTTATCGACCCAGGCGCAACACTCGACGCGCAGGAAACCAAGCCCCACTCCGCGATCACTCCCGCCCCCCGAGGCGGAGGCTGGATGACTCGGCACAATAGCTTCAACTCCAGGGTCGCCAAAGGCTCGGTGGACCTTATCTTCATCGGCGACTCCATCACCCAGGGCTGGGAAGGAAGCGGCCGCGGAGTCTGGAAGAAATACTACGGCAAGAGAAACACTGTCAACCTCGGCATCGGCGGCGACCGCACGGAACACGTTCTCTGGCGACTCGACAATGGAAACATCAAGGGGATCGCACCGAAGGTCGCAGTCATCATGATCGGGACCAACAACTCCGGAAGAAACCGCAACTCGCCTGCGGAGATCGTCGACGGGATCACCGCTATCATCAAAAAGCTCAGGAAGAAGCTGCCCGAAATGAAGATCCTCCTGCTCGACATCTTCCCCAGGGGGCAGCGCTTCAACACCCAGCGCGGAGACATTGCGCAGGTCAACCAGACCGCCCGCAAGCTCGACGACGGAGTACATGTCCACTACCTGGCTATCGGCCATCACTTCCTCGAGACAGATGGAAGCCTGGACAAAAAGATCATGCCGGACTTCCTGCATCTGTCGACTCGGGGCTACGAGATCTGGGCGGCCTCCATCGAGGGCAAGCTCAAGGAGCTGCTTGGCGAGTGAACCATTGCGCGGTGAAAGAAAACGGGGCCAACCAATGAGGCTGGCTCTGAAACCATTAATTTTCTGCCTGCTTACCGGACCGGGACTGGCCCTGGGCCAGGACACCTCCGGGAGAGAAACACCCGGTGACCAGGCGGAAGCTCTCATCAAGCTGCTGGCCAGCAGAGGCAGGTCTGTCCCCAAGCGAGAGTTGCTCGAGAGGTTGCTGCAGAACAGGGAAGCCAATCTCCCTGGGGTGCGAAAGGCCGCTCGCGATGGTGACCGGGAAACACGGCTCATGGCCCTGCGCCTGCTGGCGGAGATGAAGGACCCGGAGGCTGCCAGGATCGCCGGCGAGAGCCTCGCCTCCAAAGAAGTGGCGATTCGCCGCAGGGCCGGCAGTGTCCTGATGCTCCTTGAAGACGACACCCAGGTCGCGAAGGTCCTCGCCAGGCTGCCAGTCGAGAGAGATTCCGGTGCCCTGAAGTCTCTCATCGCTGCCGCCGGGTCGAGCGGTCACGCCGCCACGGCTGATGCAATTCGTCCCTATCTCCGCGATGCGAACCAGAGCGTCAGGGTCAACACCGCGATCGCCCTGGCAAGGCTGGGAAGCATGGAGGCTCTCGGAACGGTCCTGGAGGCTCTCCAAGGCGTCGACATGCAGGCCCGCCGCGAAGCAGCCTACGGACTGGGTTTCTTCAGCGGGAAACGACAAAAAGCCCAGGCAGCGGCCCAGGCCATCATCGACAATCCCGCCGGCACCTGGAAGGCGGAGGCGGGGATCTCTCTCCTCCGCCTCGAGCTGGCAGCCTCTGCCGAAAAACTCGAGCTTCTCTCGAACGCTTCGACGCTCCGCCAACCGCGGGTTCAGGCCTGGTCCATCCAGGCGATCGCAAGGATGGGCGGGAAGGACGCCGCGGCCTGGCTGAAACAGAGAGCCGCGCTGAATGATCCGTTAGGAAGATTCGCTGGCCTCCAGTTGCTGATGAAAGGCGAGGGCTCTCATGCCAAAAAGTGACCTTCCAGTCTTTCGTTCAGTCTGTACCGCGGTCCTGCTCTTTTGCTGCCTGGTTGGGCCAGCCAGCGCCCACGAGGTAGAGGTCCATCGCGGCATCAGCCTCAACGCGGTCGACATCCTCGATGTCGGCCTGCTGAACCGCTTCCGAGCGGACATCGGCCAGGGCTCGATAGATGAAGACACCTTCCCCCAGTACTGCTACCACGCCTACAACCCCCACAACGGCCGCGGCTTTGACCTGCCCTGCCCAGGGGTGGTCGACTGGGCCAACATCATCGCCTCCAACGCCAGGGACGCGATGCCGATCCTCTGGGCTCAGGCCATCTCCGCCTACGATGCGGGGAATCTCGGTGGCCCCAACGGCGCCTTCCATAAGTTAGGCCGCTGCATCCATCTCATCCAGGACATGACCTCCCCCGCCCATACGCACTCAGACACCCACATCGATGGCGATGATTTTGAGGGATGGGGAGGCGGAAACTTCCTGCCCCTGCTCGATCTCGCGCCGGTCTTCCCCGCCGATGGTTCGCCGGAATCCTTCGTCCACACCGCGGCCCTGCTCGTCTACAGCGCGACGACCTGGCCTGGGATCATCCAGGAGGCCAACCCCCAGCCCGACACCCAGTTCAAGCGCATGTTCCCTACCCTGACCTTCCACGATGGAGGCTTCCTCGGCGACGATTATTGGGTCATCGACAACATCGGAGAGTTTGATGAGGCCGGCGTCTTCCCCCCCTGCATTGGCTCGCCCAGCGCCTGCGACGAGTGGTGGCCCAGCACCGACGACTTCTCAGAAGACGAAGGCGGACCCGGGGGTGCCAGGCGGATCACCGGAAATTTTTATGTCGAAAATACCGGCGGCGACAACAACCGGCTGACCCCGGCGCGCTGGAGAGGCGCGGCAAACAGCCGGACACTGCTGCGACTCTATTCCGAGGAGCTGTACCCGATCGCGATCAGCTATAGCGCGGGACTGCTGCAGACCTTCGCTGACACCGTCTGCCCTCCGCCAACGGCTGACTTTACGATAGAGAGAACGGGGCCTCGATGCGCGCCTCTCCTTGTCAGCTTCCTTGATCGCTCAGCTGGAGATGCCATCGGCAACTGGAGATGGGATTTTGGAGATGGATCCAGAAGCGACGCTCAAAACCCGACGCATCTCTATACCGAGCCCGGCACCTACATCGTCACCCTGACGATCTCGGGTGATTGCGGCGAGAGCTCACGGACGATCAGGGACCTCGTGAGAGTTTTACCCGGCAGTCCGGCGATCGACGGCAACGGCGACGAGCTCGGCGGCGAATGCGTTCCGGATCGGCCCTTTCACCGTGGAGATGCCAACGCCGACGGATCGGTAGACATATCGGATCCATCGCGGATTTTCAGCTACCTGTTCCTTGGCGGCGCGGTCCCCGCCTGCCTTGATTCAGCCGATGCGAACGATGACGGCGGCATCGATATCACGGATGGAGTTTTCCTGCTGAGGTACCTGTTCAACGGGGCAGCCCGGCCACCGGCTCCCGGACCGCCAGGCAACGAATGCGACAACGACCCGGCGGCTGGCGGGGATTCGCTCGGCTGCGCGGCCTATGAGAGCTGCTGAAGTTCGCCCCATCGGAGGACGCCCTCAGGGCCTGCCGCCGGACGAGCCTCTCCGCCCGCTTCGACTTTCCCGCCGACGGGGCGCTCCTGCATCGGTAACCGGGACCTGGGTCTTCCAGTTGACGTCGAGGATCTTGCCGAGGGCATTGTGGCTGCGCATCTCTTTTCGCTCAGGTTGGTGGAGCGCCACCGCCCGGGCGAGGCTCTCCGCAAGTTCTTTGCGGCCGCCACCGAGCCTTACCTGGGTCAGCACCTTCCCTTCCTGGCCAAAGGTGTCCGGAGCGATAACAAACAAACCCTCTTTGTTCTCGATACCTTTGACCTTCTTGAGTTCCGAGGCCTCCCCGGCAAAAACGTAAATAAAACGACCGATGAAATCTTTGCTCCAGGCCAGTTCATTGACCTGTTTCTGGAGCTTCTCCCTGGAATCCTTTGACCGCGCTACGGCCGCCACCAGCGGCAGGTTGTCACAAGCCGCAACGTTCAATGCCAGGCGGAAGTTAGGCAGAACGGGCAACCCCGGAAGAGAGGACCTGGACTCCTTCTTCACGGTGTAGCGTGAAGCGATCTCATCCATTTTCGTTTCCATGTCTCTGACCGCCTGGTCTTCCGAACCTGGGAAAGCCCAGCCGGGAGACCGCCCGGACCTCACAAGCCTGTCCTTGCCGTCAGGACTCATGATGCAAAAAACCGTATTCTCCAGTTGGCCGCTTCTTCCGCGGAAGAGCCCGCTCAGATATTCACCCTCTTCCTTGTCCTCGTAGGTTGCGAGCCTGCCGCAGACGAAGTTACGCGAAGCGCGAATGATTCCTTTGTCAGACAGGAAACTCCTGTCCATGCGCTGCTTGCCGGGTCACCAGATGCCGGAAATGTAGTGACAGTGAGGCGCGGCGGAAACCAGGAGAATCGGCTTGCCGGTGCGTTGAGCCTCGGTAAGCACGCTCTTGAGCGTTCCAAACCAGGCTATGCCGGCCTGGCGGCTGGGAGCCGCGTCAACTCCAGGCCGTTCCTGCGCAAAAGAGGCCATCGGCAATCCCAGGAAAACTCCCAAGCTCAACATCCGTAATAAACGTCGCATAATCTGCACTCCAAATATTTAGCTGACAAGCCCGACCGCGCCGACTACAGAACGGTAAACACCTCAAGAGTGAACCCGTATCGGTTTTATTCTGATTTATATCCTATCGAACGGGCCGGGAAACGAAAGACGATTAGAGGCAGGCCGCCTCGCTTTCGCAATCGGGATAGGACTTACAGCCGACTCCTGCCGGAGGAGGAGGTCCTCCAAGGAAGAGATAGTTCAGCCCGGAGATGCCGTCTGCAATATTGAGACGGCTATCCGCGTTAAAATCCATAGCGTCACGGCAACCGGGCTCAGGTCCACCCAGGAACAGCCAATTCAGCATGCACTGAGCATCCGCGATGTTGACCCGGCCATCGGAATTGCAATCATAGGTAACGGCGTTTTCGTCGATTCCCAAAAGAGTAACCTCGTAAGAGGTCAAATCCGGCTGGATTCCGAAATCCGCCTGGGCAATGACGTTTTCTACAGGACGCCCGGAGCCGCTGAGCCCGTCGATATACCGTATAACCTTGGTCTCACTCACATCCACCGCAGGGTAGGGACACTCGATATCAAGTCGCGCGATCACCGAGATGCCCGTGAGAGGCAGCATCACCAGCTCGGAAAAACCGAGAACCACGGCGCTCACCGCGCCAACGTTCCCTTCACCTTCGGTCAGCTCGCTCTTCTCGAATCCCTCACCAGCCCGCAACCCACCCTCATCCTGTTCGGCGGAAACTGTGCCTGTAACTGTAATGCCGACAATATTAATTCCCTCATCGGGCGCCATGCTGATGGACCAACCCTGAGCGCCAAGCGGGGTCTCGTTCGCGGACGTAGCTAGCGTACAGTTAATTGTCTGCGTAAATGTCTGCCCGGCAAGCCCCCTGAGCGTTCCGTTGTTGTTGCCTGAAAATCCGAGCTCAAACTGAGCCGGACTAAGCTCCTGGCTGTAGCAAGTCCCCCCAAGAGCAACCCCTAAAACCGCAACCAAAGCGTAAAAATAACTATATTTCATGACTACCCTCCCTGCTGGCAAACGAGCAGGATTCGACTGGAAATTTCGCCTTCTAATTTTTCAGCTACCATTAAAACCCAGGTAAAAACGAACCCCACCTTGCTTGTAGATCCGAACCCAGTCCGAAGGTCCAAAGTTAACAATAAAAACGGTTTATATCAACAGCACTGTGGCTGAATGAGAAACTCCCCTGGCCCTCTGAAATTGACCTAACATCAATAGTAAAGGCGAAACCCCCCCGCCACACCTTTTAATTACAGGCAGTTTAAAGGATTAGGACTTTTCAATCACCCTGTACATTTACCGCTGCTACAAATCTGCCTCACAAAAAACACCAACAAAAAACCCCGGAAGCCCAAAAACGGACATCCGGGGTTTTTGTCAACCTTTCAGATCAGCCTCAGGAGCAGGCATCCTGAAGATCGCAATCGGGGTAGGGCTGACATCCGACACCAGCCGCAGGCGGCGGTCCTCCAAGGAAGAGGAAGTTGAGTCCCGAAATACCATCGGCGATATTCAGCCGGACATCCCCGTTAAAGTCCATGGCGTCCTGACAGCCGGGCGCCGCACCACCGAGGAACAACCAATTCAGCAGACACTGCGCGTCAGCAATGTTCACCCGCCCATCGGTGTTACAGTCGTAAGTGATCGCATTCTCATCAATACCGAGAAGAGTCACCTCGTAGGGCGCCTTCCTGGGGAGAACACCGAAGTTATCATGAGTAATTACGTTATCAACCGGCTGGCCGGAGCCACGAAGCCCATCGACATAACGAATGACTTTCGTTTCAGTTACGTCAACAGCGGGATAAGGAGCCTGGATATCAATCTTGGCAATAACCTCGGTCCCGGAAGCAGGCAGGGTCACAAGCTCGGTAAAGGAGAGAACAATCGCGCTGATCGCGCCCATGTTTCCCGCCCCTACAGTGAGCTCACTCTTCTCGAACCCGCCTCGACGACGGCCACCGTCATCTTCGTCAGCCGCGGCGGTTCCATCAACGCTGATAGCTACGACACTGACACCCGCATCGGGCGCCAGACTGATCGACCAGCCCTGGGCTCCGACCTCTGTCCTGTTCTCAGAAATTGTCAGCGTACAATCAACAGTCTGGTTGAAGGTCAGGCCAAAAACGCCTGTGATCGTTTCACTGTTCTCACCGCTAAAGGCGAGATCGAAGTCCGCCTGAGAATCACCTGATTCTTCGGAGCAGGCTTGAAATGAACCCGCGCCAAGCTCTGGGACTCTTGTCTGGGCATTAATGGTGATCGCGTTGGTAACCGGCTGACCGGCACCCTGGCATCCATTGGCGTAGAAAAGTCGTCCGCCAACACAGCTTCCCGTCTCTGCAGTCAGCTCGCCTTCTATGTCGATCTTGGCAATAACACTGGAACCCTCAGCATCAAGAGTCACGGGATTGACAAAGGACAGAACAACGGCGCTCACCGCTCCATTGAATCCTTCACAATCACTGCCATTGCCGGCCTCACGGGTCGTCTGGCTCTTTTCAAACCCAACGCTTCGAAGACCACCCTGCGCAACATCCGCGCCCACGGTCCCATCCGTCGTGATCGAAGAGATACTGGTACCGTCGGCCGCGACACTGATCGACCAGCCCTGGGCTCCGACACCAAAATCATTATTCGACGATGTCAGTGTACAGTCGACGGTCTGGCTGTAGCTTCCGCCGGTGTCACCTGAAACATCTTCAATGCCACCGAAGCCAAGGGCTACATCGACATTGAGACATGCCGGAAGGTCGGAACAGGCCGGGTCATCACAGTCAGCGAGGCCGTTGCCATCCTCGTCACCAGCCCGGCTGCAATCCTCCGGTCGAGGAGCGCAGAGCGTCTTGACGCATCGTCCAAGCTCGGGAATAAAGGTCGAGGCGTTCATGGTGATAGCGTTCCTTACAGGCTGGCCAGCACCGCGGCAACCATCCCCGAAGAAAACAGTCACCTCGCTGCAATCGCCAGGCACGCTGGGGATCTCGGCCGCCACATCGACCTTTGCGATAACTGCGGAACCCTCAGCATCAAGAGTCACGGGATTGACAAAGGACAGAACAACGGCGCTCACCGCACCCCTGAGACCATCACAGTCGTTAGCACCGCCGGGGGTTACTCCCGAACGCTCCGTTGTTTCGGTTTTTTCGAAACCGACGCTTCGAAGACCACCCTGTGCCACATCCGCGCCCACAGTGCCATCTGTAGTAATGCCGGTGATCGTACCGCCTTCTGCGGCGACACTGATCGACCAACCCTGGGCTCCAGCATCTCCGGGATTATTCGAAGTGGTAAGAACGCAATCAAGCGTCATCTCCTGAGCTGAGCCGGCAGCTCCGACAATCTCGTCGCCGCAGGGGCCACCAAACGAGAGCGCAACATCCTGCGCAGAGCTTTGCCCCGCGATTGCAATACACAAAGCTGCCACCAATCCACATAGACTTCTGGATTTCATTACTGAAATCTCCTTCCATTTATTGACAGAGAAAACCCTCTGTAGACACCCAACGAACTCTATCCTGTTGTTTACAAGACCAAGATACTAAGTTTTCGGGCAAATGCCTGCAAGCCCGACTACTGGGACAAGCAGAAAAAACAATCAGTCTTATCGGAACCCCGGTTTGGCCCTGGCTCTCTCGCCAGCTCAAGCCGATCACTCCGGAGTACGAACGTACGCACCCCAGAAGCGACTCCATACCGGATTCAGTATCCGAATGATCATCCCCCTCCCTGCTCTAAAAACTTGCTGGAAGGCAAAGTAAACCAGCCCGGGCTCATCAAGTTCCAATGAAAATGGGCGCAATAGGCCACAATTTCATCGATTGACTCTACGCTCACAGCCCGGCCAACTGAACCGGACCATAAAACCGACTGCGTCAACAAGCCCATCACTGCCGGAGAGACGCCCCGTCTCTCTTTAAAACTAATACCAAGATTAAAGATCAAAAAACCGCGACGCACTCTATTTCTCACGGTCATTTTTCATCCCCAACCGAACCCGGCAGAAGCTCAATTACCCGTCAACAGCGCGGCAAAATCTGCAGCGATCTTTCGCTGGATCTCCGTCTTCAGCCACCCGGGATCAAGCTCGGCTTCGATGCTGAGAAAATCGTAACGGTTTTCTCGGCCATTGGTAAAAAGAGAGACTGAGCCGGAAGCCTCGGTTCGCAGGAGCCAGCTGTGAGCCTCAGGCTTCTTTCGAAGAGCCATGCGATGCAGCTTGAGCGAGTTGCTTGTCCAGACCAGCCCCTTGGGCCCGAGGGCGAGGGTCACATTCTGGCGCCCCTTCAGCCTGTTACCCACAGACTCGGTCCAGTAGGTGTAGTAGGTGCCTTCGCCATGGGCCATATGAAGAGTCACCCCTCGCGCGCCTGAGACGATTGCGAAGGCCGGCGCGGTCGATGCGGCCTTCGCATTGCCCACCTCCATGAAAGAATCATTACCCATGTCATACCCGAGACAAAAGGCCAGGTAGTCATTTGGCATATCCGCCCCATCGGCGCTGATGCCGTACCTGGCGTTCTCCTCGGTCTTCTCATTCGCCATGGGCTCCTGGGCCGAGATCTTCTCGCCCTCACGGGTCCACAAGGCAATGTTGATGCTCGGCGATGTTGGCGCATAGTCCGTCGCAATCAGCTTGACCTCAATCACGTTCCTGAACGGACTGCCGTGAAGAAGTCGACATTCGCCGCTCAGCACCAGGTGCCCCTGCTCGACGCTGGCGGAGCCGTCCAACGTGATGAAATCCGCGAGCTGAGAGGCCGACGAAAAATCATAGCTCAGCTGTACGACACCTTTCTTCTTTCCAAGGTATTTCTCCTTCACCTGCGCCGAGACAAGCCCCTGCAAGCCGGGCGCTTCAAGGCTCTTTTCAGCGGCAAGGGAGTAGAGACCCGCCAGCTTCTCCCTGGAATCCTTGAAATAAGGAAGGCCTCGATGACGCCGGACAATATCCTCGATGCTCCGGAGATAGATCACCCAGTCTGTATTCTCTGCAGTGTCCGGTCCCCCATCATCCTGGGAGGCGAACCGGACGAAGGCCTCCGCCTGCAGAATGCTGCTCTGGAGCAATCTGCCCCCAAGGTAGCTGATTCCATCCTGGAAAGCAGCCCGATCCTTCTCCGGGATTCTCCCCAGCGCGTCCCAGGCCGCCCGGGGCCCCTTCCTGCACAGAATCAGGACCTGGACACCAACCATTCCAGCGGTCTCCCCATAACGCGCAGCCACCTCATCGACCTCGCCAGGCGGGAGCCTGTCCATGCCGGCCTGCAAAAAACTCAGCAGCACAGGCAGTGGCAGCTCGAGAAGGTCGCCCTGGTGAGGAGAGCCCCCTTTGCTATGAAGAATTACGGAGACCTCGTGGGAATCAGATTTCTTGTAGCTCTGCAGCCACCAGGACGGAACGACTCCATCCTCCCCGGCCGGCTCAAATCCGACCAGGAGATCCCTCTTGCCCCTGAACGTTCGCAGGCCAAGCAACATCTTTTCCCAGGCCCAGCGGCTCAGGTCGAGAGCCTTCCTCACCCTGTCGATACCCTCCCGCAAAGTTTTGACCGGGACCTCCGGGATTCCATCGAGGATTTTTTCGCCGCCCACATAGTCGCCCTTCTCAATGGCGACCAGGGCCGCCACCTCAGCCTTCGCGATGGTCTCCTCCGCGCCCTCGATGATCCCCTCGCTCACAGAGACAGCGTCAAGGATCGGCTGGGTTCTTTTCCTGTAGCTGCGCGGAGTCCTGCTGTTCAGCTCCTCGACAAGCTTTCGCGCCGGCGCAAACTCACCCAGCTCAAGAAGATTTTCAGCCCGCATGATGGTGACCTCGAGATCGCTCTCGAGACCAGCCAGGACTTTTTTTCTCCAGTCTTCCAGCCTGGAGTTCCCTTTAAAACGGAACTCAAGATCACGGATGCTCGATAGAGCTCTGCGATATTCCCGCAGCTTCAGATTGCCCCCGATCTGCTCCTCCGCCTTCAGCGCGAGCTCAAGCTCCAGCTCGTCGCGTTCCCCGGCGGAAAGCTGTGGACGCAGCGAGAGAACCTCGAGAGCGGGCGACAGGACGAAATCGGTGCTGGTGATGCTCTGGTTGTGTCCCTGGATCGCAAATACGTTTCGCCCGGGGCGCAGCAGGCGAAGGTGTTTACCCAGGTCGTACAACCTCTCATCTCCCTCCGGCTGCTCAATATAGTCAGCCGGATAGTCAAACGCGGGAGCACTCGCCTTGATGTGATGCCTCAGCACCTCCACACCGTTGAGATAGGCTACAAAACCATCATCGATGAGCAACTTCAGCCTGAGCTTCTTGACCTTATCAAGCTCCTTCACCTCGAAGGATTTTCGAATATAGAGGGTAAGATACTTCTCCTTACGCATGCTCTCGAGCCGAGTATTCACCGTCGTCAGCTCGGACTCCGATGAGCTGTAGCCGAAACCCGAGGGGCTCAGCTCCCATCCGGAATCATCGAAATCAGCCTGGTTCCAGCCCTCCGGTGGCTGCGACCTGCCCGGGAAGATCCTCCAGTCTTCGCCTCTCTTGATCAGCCCTGTAAAATCCAGGGCCGCCTTCATGGAGGAGGCCCCAGCAGGAACCGTGTCCGGTCCAGAAGGTGGAGGCGAAGGCCCAGCAACTCCGGAAGGCTTCTCGGCCGGAGAAGAGACCGTCTTGATCTCCGGAATTTCCCTGGCAACCGGGGGAAGACGTTTGCTCCCTGGAGAATCCGCCTGGAGCTCTTTATTCGCAGGCGCGGGATCCGCGGGAGAAACCCTCGCGACTGATTCCGACTCAGGTGGCGGAACGGACTCAACATCCTCGTCTCCTCTATAGAAAAGATAGCCAGACAAGGCCAGGGTCAGAAAGATGCCTTTCGCGACGAGAAGTTTCCTGCTGGAAGACGTCTCGTCCGATTCGGGACCGAAGTGCTCCCCCACCTCAGCGTTTAATTCGGTGAAGTTTCCGAAGCGGGCGGCCGGGTCTCGATCCAGCATTCTCCCCACGATGGCAGAGATCTCCTGGGGGGTCGAAGCCGACCTCTCAACAAGCGGAACCACGTCCCTGCCGGCCTTGCGGGCTGTGACCTGCTCCACTGAATTCCCCGGAAAAGGCGGCTCACCCGTCATGACATGATAGAGACTGCAACCGGCGGTAAAGACTTCTCCCCGCCTGTTCCCGGGGGCCCCGTCGAGATCGGCCGGGTCCGAATAAAAAACCCAGTCGGCGAAGCGAACCCCAAGCTTCCTCCTGATCGGCGCCATCGAGGCCGACAGTCCCAGGTTGAGGATCTTGACCTCTCCGGTCTCGCTGAACAGGAAATGTTCTGGAATCAGCTGGGGGTGAAAAACTCCATTCTGCTCTGCATGGAGAAGCCCTGAGCTGACTCCCCAGAGAACCTCGGACCAGGCCGAGACCGGCAGGCGTTTCTGGCTGATCCTGTCGCGAAAACTCCCGCCAGCCACGTATTCCATGCTGTAGAAGAGATAGCCCTCCTCAGTACAGACATCATGGACCCTGACGATGTTTCGATGATTCAGGCTCGCCGCAACCCTGGCGCCCTCGACAAACGCCTCGGCCACCGCCTTCTTCCCACGCAGGGCCGAGGCCAGGAATTTCAGGGCGACATAGCGCTCAACGCTGAGCTGAAAGGCCTTGTAGATCTTGCCCATGGGGCCACTAGACAGGAGCTCATCAATCCTGTAGCCCCCCAGAACCCTGCCCACGAGTTGGTCTTCAGGATGTGCCATGAATCAAGGGGTCTTGCGACCGCGAAAGAAAAATAAGGATGCGGAAAAAACCTCAGCTCGGTCCGGAAAATCTGGATTCCGCCCGGCCTGCTGGTAAACCGGCCTATCGTAAAATCAGCTTACCATTCTACCGACCGCTCCCCCAGAGCACAAAACCCTATGGAAACGCGAAAAAAAACGAATCTGACCATTTAATTGATGCAAACACCGCTGCGGCAGTACAATTCGGTGGACCGGGGTTGTTGGCAGCAAAGCCGGTCGCCGGGCTTAGTTCAGTACCGCAACAGGAACTCGCATTCTGGGGAGCGAGTTCCGCGGATAATAGGAGCATGCTCATCATGACAGCCAGGACCAAAGCGCTGTTGTTCTGTTTTTCTCTTTTTGCGGCCGCCTTTCCGGCCACGGCGAAGGCCACCGTCAGTCTCTGCGTAGGCGAGGTGGACTTCGAGGCGTATACCGTCGAGATCATCCTCGAGTCATCCCAGCCCGTTCGAGGCTTCCAGTTTGACGTTACCGGGTTCACGATTGCCGAGATCTCCGGCGGACTTTCCGAGGAAGCCGGCTTCGACGTATTCTTCAGCGACAATCGGGTGCTCGGTTTTTCCATGGCCGGCGATAGCGTCCCCCATACGGATGGAGTCCTCCTGGTGATCACCTTCGCGGAGCTCACCGGCAGCGAGGGGTGCCTGGAAAACGTGATTCTCGCCGGCCCCGGCGGACAACCCCTCGACGTACTCGAAGGGGAATGCGTCTCCCTCCAACGGGAGGAGACCCGCTTCGTCCGCGGAGATGCCAACGACGATACGCAGGTCAACCTGACCGACGCGGTCTTCATTCTTTCTCATCTTTTCATGGGAGAAGCTGCTCCAGCCTGCCTGGCCGCGGCGGACTCAACAGGCAATCGGACCCTGGACCTTTCAGATTCGGTCTTCCTGCTCAACTACCTCTTCAACGGAGGGGATGTCCCTCCAGCCCCATTCCCGGAATGCGGAACAACGGAGATGGGGGCGGATGACCTCCCCTGCGAATCAGCGGCTGGCTGCGAAGCCTGACCCGGGGGATATCAGATACCGAGGAATAGATCGCGGCCCTTAGCCAGGGCCGCGATCTTTCTATCGCTGACGCTCCGCTTGAGCATCCAGAAGCCGCAGTCCGGGTGAACAAACCGAATCCGGTCGCCCCCCAGCACCTCGGCGGCCTTCTCGATCCGGGCCGCGACCTCTTCGGCTGTCTCAACATGGTTGACCTTGATGTCAATCACACCGATACCGATCTTGAGCCGTTCATCGATCTCGCGGAGCGCGGCCAGGTCTTCTTCAGGGCGATGAGCCAGCTCAAGAACGAGATGGTCCGCCTGCAGTCCATTCAGGAAGCTGACCAGGCTCCCCCAGGTGCCATCCTGAATAACCTGCCCTCCATAATTTCCAAAGCAGAAGTGCACCGCCTTCTCCACTCCTTCGTCGACACCCTCAAAGACCTTGTTGATTGCCGCGGCGGCGAGGGGTCCGTCCTCGGGGTTGCCGGGGATATTCGCTTCATCTATCTGCAGGCAGGAGCAGGAGAGGCCTGAAACCTGCCGTGAAAGCACGCCGGCCAGCGCCAGCAGCAAGCTCTCAAAATCGCCGTAGTGCCGATCCAGCAAGGTGCGGGCAAGCATATAGGGACTCGTAACAGTGAACTTGAAGGCTCCGCCGGCTACCTCGGCCGCCCGCGCACAGTCTCCCAGCAGGTCGAGGCTCCCTTCGCCTAATTCCCCGTCAACCACAGCTGCAGGTTGGACCCGAAAGCCCATCGATTGCCGTGCGGCAAACTCCTCGGTTTCGCTGCGGCCGAACTCGGTCCGGGTTCCCGCCATGGGGGCGACAAAGTACTCGATCATTCCGTTGGTGTCCGGATGACCGGGGTCGAAGCGATAGAGCTCCCCATCGGTCGGCAGCTCGATACCAGCCTGGCGCTGGGTATCGAAAACGACCCGCGTGGCATCCGCCACAGCCTCCTGCGATGGTGCGGCAAGCAGCCAGGAAGGCAGGGGGTAGGAACCGACGGTGGTTGTCAGGATCTGTTTGTCAGGGAGGGACGACATTGTTCAATGACCAGTTGCGTTTGATGGTGGAGCCGCGCAGAGCGTCATTCTGCCCAAGACAAGGACGCTTGGACAGCGCGAATCCTCTCCACCTCTGGAAACGAGAGCCTGCTTTACTCTTCAGATGAGAGCAGGTCAGTCATGATCGCGGCAAGGTTCTCATATCGCGCCAGCTCATCGCCCACGAGCGCTCCCGCGGCCAGATTGCTGCGTTCCCGAGGGTCAGCCTGCAGATCGTAGAATTCCTCGGTGTCATTGAGGAACCGTATCAGCTTGTAGCGCTCATCGCGGATCGTATTCCCCCTGGTGTTCATGTTGCCGGGCCGGCCTCCCTCGCCGAGGAGCTGGGTAAAGGCCCAGGGGCGCAGATCCTCCGCCTGCGGGTCAACGAGGTATGGCAGGAGGCTGACGGAGTCCACCTCCACCCCGGCCGGCAGGGTGCTGTCCATATCGCCGCCGGCAAGCTCGACGACCGTCGCGTAAATATCGGTCAGGTCGACCAGGCCTTCGACCTCGCGGCCCCCATCGGCCACGCTCGGCCCTGCGATGACAAGGGGGACATGGATCCCGCCCTCGTAGAGGCTTCCCTTGCCGGACCTGGTTGAGATCCCCGCAGGAGCGTTCGTCCTGCCCGTGCCGTTGTCGCCAAGATAGATGACATCGGTATTGGCCATCATCTCGGGGCCGATTGCAGCCCACAGCCTGCCGATCTCGCTGTCCATCGCCTCGATCATGGCCCCGAAGTACTCCCGAGGTCTGTTGGCGATATCCGCGGCCGTACCTGTCAGGTTGTCATGACTGTGAAGTCCTTCAGGTGGCAGATGCAGAGGAGTATGGGGAGCATTGAAGGCCAGCCACAGGAACCAGGGGCCATCCCGGGCGTTGAGCCAATCGATCGCGTCATCTACGTTCTCGGTGGTGGCATAATTGGTCACGTTACGCCGCTGGCCATTTACCACCTTCGGCCAGGAGTTGTAGTCACTGATCGCTCCGCGCAGACCGCCGGAATAATGGGAAAACCCGGCCAGGTTCGGATGGCGGTTGCCTCCATTGGAGTTGTCGTTGAGATGCCATTTCCCGATGCAGGCATGGGCGTAGCCCAGGTCGGGATTGGCATCCAGCGCCTCGGGAATCGTGAATTCCGAATTCGGCAGGCCTCCGCCGTTGTTGTTCACCAGGTTGCCGACGCCGGTCCTGAAACCATAGCGGCCGGTCAACATCGAGGCCCTGGTAGGCGAACAGAGAGGATTCGCCCAGACGTTTCGAAAAACCACGCCGCTCTGACACAGCGATTCGATATTCGGAGTCGCAGCGAAAGCTCCCGCATCTCCGTAGCAGGCGGCGGAGTCCGCCCCCAGATCGTCGGAGATGATGACCAGTATATTCCGCCCGCCCTTTACAGGAGGCGGCGGCTTGTCATCACAGAGGTCGTAGCTCTCGCAACCCAGGCCGTCCGCCGTCGGATCTTCACCGCAGCCGGCGAAGGGAGCCGGCGGCGGTCTTCCCCCGAGGAACAGGTAGTTGAAATCGTAGACGGCATCGCTCAGGTCAAGGTTACCGCTGTCATCGGCATCGCCTGAGTCGAGACAGTCAAGCTGCCGCCCTCCCTGGAAAAGATACTGCAGGATGAGCACCCCATCGCTGAGGTCCACGGAAGCATCGACATTGGCATCTCCCCTGACAAAGCTCTCCTGCGCCTGCAAACGCCTCGGCAACCAGGCCACGGCGGCCAGTAACCCCAGGACGACCAGTAACCTCAGGACGGCCAGGCCCCGGGAAGGAGAGGCGCCGCGGTGCGCGGCACGAAAGCTGCAAGCTGAAGAACTGGTGATCATGGATCTGGTCCGGGGAAAAAATCCGGCCTCCTAAAAGTGCCAGCGTACGGTTGCGCCGAAATGACGCGGGGACTTGAACCCCGGCAGCCGACTTTGGTTCTGAATAATTGCCCTGACTGACAATCCAGCAGGCCCAGAGCCTGAGTATAAATCCCATCTCCGGTAATTTGTACTCTCAGGATAGCACCCTTTTTATTAACTGGAGAACGAGCCCCGGTGTATGGAAACTGTCCTTCTGGACCTTCATCTAACCGTCGGGAGAATAATAATGACCAGGGACCTGATCGGATCAGCCCTTCTGGCCAGCGCGTTGTTGGCGTGCGGCTTCAGCTCGCAGGCCTCAGGCGATGCGACGGCCAGCCAGCCGAACGTCCTTTTCATCGCCATCGATGACCTGAATGACTGGGTAGGCTTCCTCGGGGGACATCCCCAGGTCAGAACGCCTAACATGGACCGCCTGGCCGCCCGCGGCACCGTCTTCACCAACGCCCACTGCGCCGCGCCTCTCTGCGGTCCGTCTCGAGCGGCGCTCTTCAGCGGACTCCTGCCGACCACCACCGGCATCTATGGAAATGGAGAGAACATACAGAAAAAGAAACCGGGGCTGGTCTACCTGCCCCAGCACTTCGCAAAGAATGGATATTCGACCTTCGGCACCGGAAAGCTGCTCCACAAGGCCAGCTCCGGCCTGTTTGAAAAGTTCTTCTCCACAGAGCAACGCTGGAGTCCCCTCAGCAAAAAACAGGTTACCTATACGAAAAAAGAGCTGCCAGGCAAAGGCAAAGAGCCGCGCCACGTCATCGAGTTCGGCGGCAAGACCATCGTCCTGCCGCTCAACCGCATGCCGAGCGACCGCGCCCCGAAAGAGACCAAGGGAGAATCCTTCGACTGGGGCCCCTTTGATATCGCAGACGATGAGATGGGAGATGGAAAAATAACGGCCTGGGCCTGCGAAAGGCTTCGGAAGAAAAAAGACAAACCCTTCTTCCTCGCTGTCGGTTACTACCGCCCCCACATACCGCTCTTCGCCCCCCGAAAGTATTTCGAAGGCTATCATGAGAACTCTATCGCGCTGCCCCAGACGGCAGAGAAAGACCTTGACGACCTCGAGGATGCCGGCAGGAAGACAGCCCTCGAGGCGGTGACGGCCGGCGCCCACGCCACCGTCCTGAGACATGCCCAGTGGAAGGCGGCCGTACGCTCCTACCTCGCCTGTGTCACCTTTGTCGATGCGCAGATCGGACGGCTTCTTGAAGCTTTAGAAAAAGGGCCCCACGCCGGGAATACGCTGATCGTTCTGTGGAGTGACCACGGGTGGCACCTCGGAGAAAAACAGCATTGGGGAAAATGGACCGGATGGGAACGGTCGACACGCGTCCCCCTGGTGATCGTCCCGCCCGCCAGTCAGCCAGGCGTAAAAAAATGGGTGGGACAGCGAAGCCCCGAGCCCGTCAGCCTGCTTGATCTCTACCCCACCCTCATCGACCTGGCGGGGTTGCCCGGACGCAAGGGCCTGGATGGACGCTCGCTCAGGCCAGTCCTCGACAATCCAGGGGCCGCCACCGGACGCGCGGTGGTCACCACCTTCGGGAAAGGCCGGCACGCCGTCCGCTCGCGTTCCTGGCGGCTGATTCGCTACGAGGATGGAACCCGGGAGCTCTACGACCTGTCGAAGGATCCGAACGAATGGAAGAACCTTGCGGGCCAGACGGAACACTCCCGTATCGAATCGGACCTGGCCTCCAGGCTGCCCTGACCAACGGTACACGACAACCGCTCCAACTTGAACTTCCCCGGCGACTCCGGCCTTACCGGATTGAACAGTAGCGCCTACCCGGCACCTCAGGTCTTTCTCTCATGAAAAGACCGTCGCCTTCACTACCCGCCAGATGCCGGCTTTACCGGATTGAACATGGGACTGTCTCCATCCCAGCCGGTAATCTCGCCAACCAGGGCATCGACCTTACCTTCGGGAAGGTTCCCGGATATCCCGAACAACTGTCCGGTCCCTCGTATCTTCAGATACCTGCCATCCTTGCCCGCAACGGAAACGACATCGCCCCAGGCCTCGAGCTTTATTTCGACGAGCTGGTAGCTGGCGCTTTTACAGGCTTTATCGAGCTCCTTGAAATCGATCTTCCTCGGCTCCAGGAGACTGTAACTGGCAATTCCATCAATCGTATCGAGCGCGACCGCGTGAGCGCCGACCTGGCGCTTCAAGGCCTTCACCAATCCGAAGGCCAAATCGTTTCATATTCACGAATCAAAGGCGAGATGGAGAATCGCGTAGGCCTTGCCATCCGGGTTAAGAATCTCGGGCTCGCTCGCGCACCCGAAGAGGCCGGCGAGGAAAAATCCGGAAACGACAGTCATCACTTTATTCATGGTTTTCTTTCTGATTAAAAACGGATTCCGAAACCAAAAAAGGTTCGCACATCAAGGGCAAGCTGCCCCGCCCCCGCGTCGGCCTTGTAATTTCCATAAACGGGCACCTCGACCAGGGCGACCAGGTCAATTTCAGGATAAGGATGGTAGGTCAACCCGGCTCGAAGCCTCAATTCCCGCAGGCCGGTATTGTCCCGATCAATCCCGCTGAGTTCATCAGGGTCTTCATGTCGCCAGCTCAAGCTGATCTTCGCGCTCGCCGATGGACCGGGGTATTGGGCATGATAAAAGCGATAGGCGAAGCTGCCGCTGATGGCAAAGAAGTCCCCCTCGGAAAATTCACGGCTCCCCTCGTTGTTGGCCTTATAGATCGCATGCGTGTCAAAGCGAAACCTTCCGGTGCTCAGCGTCAGCGCAAGGCCGGCGATCGGATCCAGCGACCCGGAACCGGGCTGCATGGAGAAGGGCAGGAATTCCGTCCCATCACGTTCCTCCGTTGAACCTGTCGGCAGCTCCAGTCCACCGATCGCGGAAACATGAAAGGCGCTCTGCTCCCAGTACTCGCTGAAAAACCGGTACTTGCCAAGCAGGGCCATATCTCCGAGTCCTTCGCTGCGATTTCGCTCTCTCACTCCCAGCGGGGTCTCGCTGCTGGATTCCTTCTGGAGAACCGGAAGCAGGAGACTCAACGACAAATCCGGCAGCAGGCCATAATTGAAGCCGAGGACAGCGCGATTCTCCTCCATGGAGCTGTCGGAGGAATTCGGAATCTCGTCGGAACCGCTGAACAAGCGGCCTCGACTGGAATAAATGTGGCTCAGAGAAATCCGGCTGCCCGATTCAAAAATTGTGTGGCCGGACAAGACCTCGATTCCTCCATCCTGGGCCGAAATGCCGGCCGGCAAGACAAGCGCCGCGAGCATGGCCGCCTGATGGATTCTCAATCGTTTTAAAATACGCATGGCATACGCCTCTACAAATCCCTGATCTTCAGTCATCTAACCGACAGCTTATCTCCGACCTGCAAGCCCGGGGATTCCTCCTCGGACCTCGAATCGAAAACAGATCCCGGGATCAGATCAGGAAGCGGCAGGTGAGCAGAAAGATGGGAAGCACGCCTGGAAGATCGGACGGCTCGGTGAGCCACGAGACGGCCGGCCGGGGCAGGAAAGCCCAACTTTCGACAGCCCCGGAGGCGATATCGCGCCGGAGCATCTCAAGACCGGCGGCTGGAGAGACGGACGCTGCAACGAGAGGATCGATGCCAGCCAGGCTGTATTCGCGGCAGCATCCAGCGCAGGGAGGCCAGGAGATGGAGGCTCCGTCAGCCGGGATTTCTTTCTTTTCTTCCGCTCCCGAACAGCAGGAGGCAGGCCCTGGGGCCGATTGCCCGGCGCAACAGAGCCCGGAAGAGGATGAGCCGCGATAACCACTCCCCTTCTGGATGAGTTCTCCTTTGAGAGAACAATAATGCAAATCCCGTGCGGGAACGGGATGTGAAATCATGTGGGCCAGGACCAGGCAAACAACGACCAGTCGATGGTCGATGGTAAAGGAAATACCCTTGGCAAGCTTCAACTTCATGGCGGAATTATAACCCCGGGCCGCGTTATTCGCAAACAAGAGCCCTGCGCCAGGGGAAACCGGCCGCATCGGGAAATCCTAGCCGATGCCCGCAAGTTCGCTCGGTTCCAGGGATAAATTCGAAAGATACTTGTCCAATTACGGAACGGACTGAACGACTATCAGGTAAATGGCTTGACCCTGTGACGACAAGAATCGAAACTGGTTTGATGCTAATGATAGCTAAAAGAATGTACCTGGGCCTGCTTCTGTCTGCCCTCTTCCTTTTCAGCATGGGATTTCTTTCCGGCTATATCCTCAAGGATTCCCTCGAAGATATTGAGAACCAGTCCCGGTCGAAGATCATATCGGCCCAGGCCGGTGTGTCGGCAACCTCAAAGAGTCCAGGTGATCCCACCGGGAATCGGAAAATAGCCCGCAAGCGCAAAGCTCCCTCGCGCAATAGCGCCAGCTCATCAGATGAGAAAGAAAACTCGGAGCCGGCTGAAAAAGAAGCTCCCCGAAGTGAAATTCTCTCCGACCTCAAGACAGCCCTTGCCAACGGCGAGAATGACAGCATCGGGGAAATGCTCGAAGAGCTGGCCGAATCCAGCGGCGAACCCCTGAGCGAAGAAGAGCTCCTCCTGCTGCAGGGACTCCTCACCGAGGAAAATTCTCAACATCTCCAGGCGTTAACCCAGGCGCTCATCATGGCCGGGGACCAGCGCGGCGTCGAGATTGTCATGGGCTTTCTCGACGACAGTGAAAACAGCCTGGCCAATCGCCGTGAGATCCTTGACTCGCTCGAGAGGCTGCCGCCTGAACGGGCCAAGGAGGTCGCCCCGGAACTTGCCGATTTCATCGCCTCGGACCCGCACCGGGAGCTCCAATCGAAGGCCGCGCGCGCCTACGGACAGATGCACGGAGACGAGGGAGTCGATTCTCTCATCGGCCTGCTCGAAGACCGCCCTGACATCAAGCCACAAGTCCTCTTTGAGGCCATGGGCTCCATGGCCGGAACGGAGGAGCTGGGGGCCATGATCGATCTGATGGACAACGACTGGAGCCGGGAGCAGAAGCGCTCACTAATGGAAAGCATTGGCAGAGCGTCCCTCGAGGATGGCAATCCTGACACACTCATGAAACTTCTGAAAGAACAGCCGCCCGGCATGTCGCAAAGACTGGTCGCGGAAGGAATCGAAAACCTCTCTCACGATCTCGACACGGACTTCCTCGCCGATGCGCTCAGGGAGGTTCCCGACGACCCGCGCGCGCAGGAATCCATAGCTCGCGCTATGGCCCGCAACGGCGGCAAGGAAGGACTCGAGCTGCTGCTCGAGGCCGCCGCCGACCCTGAGTTTGAATTGAACGATCGAGCCCTGGCCCGCGCTCTCAGAGAGGCCTCAGGACAGGAGGCAACCGCCGCGATGATGGACCTCCTCGCCAACAGCGACCGGGAAGACATTGTAGAGACCCTGGCTCGCGGGCTGAGCCGTAACGCCGACAGGGCGACCATGGGAGCGATGCTAGATATTCTCGAATCGAGCTCTCACCCCGAGCAGAGACGCGCCATCGCACGCGCCATCGAGGAGGGCAACCGCAATGGTCTGCCCCCCGAAAGGCTCCTGGACCTCATCTCCAAGGAAAACGACAGCGATATCGCCAGGAACCTGGGCCGGTCGCTTGAGAGGCTCTATCCGGATCTTGTCGCCGAACAGGCCGGAAGCCTCTTTCAGAATGCCGAGAGCGCCGCTGAGAGGGTAGCCTACGCGCGGCTGCTCAGTCGCCAGAGAGATGGCGCGGGACTATCCAATATCGCTGAGCAGCTCTGGCGTGAAACGGACCGCGAAGCCGCCCACGAGATGGCTCGAATGCTCGGGAGAAACGATGATGGAATACGGCAAGCCAGGGAGATCCTCTCCAACCCCAACGTGCATAAAGATGGTGAAAACCGTCACAGCATCCTCTGGGGTATCCACTCAGGCTCCAGTTCACAGAACCAGACAGCGAGCAATTTCTTCCTTCAAATCGCCGGAAGTGATCCATCTCCGCATATGAGATCCCAGGCGGCTGAAATTCTCGCGCGGCGCAACAATGTCGGATCTCTCCCCCAGCTCGAGAACATCGTCAGCCAGGAGAGAGATGAGGCCGCTCGTTCGCGCATGCAGCAAAGTCTCCAGCGACTGCGCCGCGAAGCTTCCCGGCAGAACTGACACGTCTTCTCTCTCAGCTACCCCGCCACGGCTTGATTCTCCAGCGAACAAGCCAGCGAGAGTCTTTACACTCGCGACTATTATGGTTAGCTTGGAAGCCGTCTGGAAGAGTAAGACTGGGACGCCGTTCCAGCATCCCGTGTTTTCGACCATCGAGCATGCCTTGCCGGTCGTTTCTTTTTCCCCCAAGGAACACACCCATGCGAAAAGTCACCGTGCCCCTGTTTCTTCTCTGCAGCTTGTCCGCCCTGTTTCCCCTCGCCGAGGCGGCGGATCCCCCGAAAGGCTTCACCTCCATCTTCAATGGCAAGGATCTAACCGGCTGGCACGGAATGGGACATTTCAACCCCAACAAGTTGAGTAAGATGAGCGAGGAGGACCAGGCGAAGAAGCGCGCGGCCGACCTTGAAGATGCCAGGAAGCACTGGACCGTTGATAACGGAGAGCTCGTCAACGATGGCCATGGAGTCTACCTGACCACCGACAAGAGCTACGGCGACATCGAGTTCCTGATCGACTACAAGACCGTCGCCAAGGCCGACAGCGGCATCTATCTCAGGGCGAGTCCCCAGGTGCAGATCTGGGACTACACCAAGGCCGGCGGCAAGTGGGGTATCGGGGCCGACAAGGGCTCCGGAGGCCTGTGGAACAATTCCAAGGGCGCCGCCGGCAAGGATCCATCCGTACTCGCAGACAAGCCCTTCGGGCAGTGGAACAGCTTCCGGATCCTGCAGGTTGGCGACAGGACCTCGGTCTGGCTCAACGGCAAGCAGGTCATCGATATGGCTCCGATGGAAAACTACTGGAACAGGAAGCTGCCGCTGCGCAGAAACGGACCGATCCAGCTCCAGACCCACGGCGGCGAGATCCGCTGGCGAAATATCACCATCAGGGAAATCGGAGCGGAGGAGGCCAACAAGCTCCTCTCGAAAGCAGGCGAAGACGAATTCACCCCGATCTTCAATGGCAAAGATCTCTCCGGCTGGGCCGGCCCGACCGCAGCCTACCAGATCAAGGACGGCGTTCTCACCTGCCCAAAGCGCGGCGGAGGAACGATCTACACCAAGAAGATCTACTCGGATTTCGCCGTACGGTTTGAGTTCAAGATGCCCCCGGGAGGTAACAATGGCCTCGCCATCCGCTACCCTGGAAAGGGTGACACGGCCTATGTCGGGATGTGCGAGCTCCAGGTTCTCGACAACAGCGCCAAGGGCTACGCCAAGCTCGACCCGCGTCAGTACCACGGCTCGGCCTACGGCATGGCCGCCGCCCACCGCGGCTACCAGCGCCCCTTGGGCGAATGGAACTACCAGCAGGTGACGGTCCAGGGCTCAAAGATACGCGTCGAGCTCAACGGCACCACCATCCTCGATACAGACCTCGGCCAGGTAACCAAGTTCATGGGAAGAAAAGTCGGGGGGAAGGATCGCAAGGAGGGCCACTTCGGCTTCGCCGGACACGGCTCGCCCGTTCAGTACAGGAATGTCCGCATCAAGGCCCTGAAATAAGCCGAAGGCATTCCCGGATAAAACAAAGGCCGGCCGGCAGGACTCTGCCGACCGGCCTTTTTCTATTCAGCCTGGAACGCTACTCGCCGCAGGGCGCGTAGGTCTCGCATACGAGGCCACCATCACTGAAATCCACTCCGCAGAAGCCGAAGGGCGCTGGCGGAGCATCTCCCCCATTGAAGAGAAACGTGAGCAGATAGACGCTGTCGGTAAGCTCGACAGCCCCATTGTCATCGACATCGAGACTCTGGGGGCAGCCCCTTCCGGGGCCCTCGCCGAGAAAGAGCTCGGCGAGGATCTCGACCGCGTCGCTCATATCCGACAGGCCATCCTGGTTCGCATCTGAGCGCATGAACCAGACAGGACCATCGACAGGCTCAGAAGGTTCCAGCACCTGCCAGTTGAGGACGATGTCGCCGGTGGCGCCGCTATACCCGGCGACCCTGATCAGGTAGCTTTGACCAGCCTCTGCGGTGAACTCGACCCGGCTCTGGAGCCCGCTGGAATCATCGTTCATTCCAAGAACCGAGAGCTCACCGGGCGAATCGCCGCGGAGAACTGTCAGGGTCGTATCGTAATCACTGCCGATGGTGTCAACCCGCAGAAGCCCTCCGGTCGGAGGCGTCCATTCCCACCAGACCGAGGCGCCTCCGAAGAGATCGCCTTCCCAGCCCTCGTCACCTGCGGTATCGCTGTTGCCGGTCGCCCGCCCCTCACTCGAGTCGAACTCGAGATGGTCGGCGAGGTCATCGTTGACCGGACCTCCGCCTGGAGCCGGGCCGGGAGCGGGCGCCTCTCCTCCGAGAGACCAGTTCAAAGAGATGTCGCCTGTAGCCCCGGAGTAGCCTGAAACGGAAATGTAGTAGGTCTCCCCGCCATCGACCTCGAAGCTGACCTCGCTCTGCAGGTGATAGGCATCATCGTTTTCCGCCAGGATCCCGCGGGCGGAATCGTAGGCGGAAAGGATCGTGTCAAAACCACTGCCGCGGGTATCAAAGACCACGCGCCCCGAGCGAGGAGCCTCCCAGGCCCACCACAGGATCGGGCTCGCAGAGTCGCTGGCATCATCGAAGGAGCCGCCGAGTCCCTCGATGGGCCAGGCATTATCGACGCTGTCATTCGGCAGATTCGGATCCGGCCCGACCTCCTCGCCGGTGGTAAAGCTCCAGACAGCCCCGACGACCGAACCGCAATCGTTGCTCGCCCTCACCTGCCAGCAATACTCGGTATTGATCTCCAGCCCTGATACGATCCAGCTGCGCTCGCCGGTCTCGCCAAGAGACTCCAGGTTGCCGCAGCGCCCCAGATAGACCGCGTAAACAACCGGTCCGCCCGCAGGAGGAAGCAGGTCGGAAAAATGAGTCGTGCGGGTCGCATCCTCGCCATCGCAACCTTCGTCGGAGCAATGATTGGATACGTAGCAATTGCCCTCGGGAACATAATCAGCGACTCCCCGGACCAGGATGCCCTCCACCTCGCTGGTGAGTTCATTGAAGATCGGCGAGCCTGAATTGCCCCCGTAGGAGTCCGTATTGGCTACGAAATGACTTGAAGCTGAGTTGTCTCTCACCCGGGCCCCGCCGGCGATCTTCTGCGGCAGGCCGGAAGGATGCCCCACCATAACCAGCGGTGTCCGGTCTGGAACCCTGCCCGATCTCCTGATCTCCACTGGCTGCCTGCCGGTAACCGGCCTGTCAAGCCTGACCAGGGCGTAATCCACACCTCCGGAAAGACGATGGCCAACGACCTCTTCGCAAAAATAGACGTTCTCCTCCTCTATGACCATTTTCGCGGTGGTTGAATCGATCATCTTGTAATCAAAAACGAAGGCTGTCCCATCGCAGCCGCCTGCCGGAACACAATGGCCGGCCGTGGCTACCACATCCTGGCTGACCAGGAAACCGGAACAGAAAGCCGCCGTGGGTTGCTCCCGGAACGGCTCCGATGCGCAGAGATCACGAGCCGCTCCCAGGGCTGTCCCCGAGAGCCGGTAGCGGCCATCGGCCTGTCGATCGATGTTGAAGGGCGAGACAAGGGCGCAGGTCCCCTGGGACATTCTCAGGAGGGCCTCGTTGTTTACCTGGTAAACATCCTGGCGGTCATCATCCCCATAGACGACCTTGCGCTGAATCGTCTGCCTCTCTCCCCACTGGAGGCTCGTGCGAGTTCGCCTGCCGGTCTGCCCATCAGATGGAGAGGGCCCGGCGGGGGCAGCGGGATCGCGGCACTCCTCATCACCGCCGCCGGCAGACACGAAGCCGCCGCTGAATAAAACAAACAGGGCTATCGCCAGAGCGTTAGGCAACCATGCCCCCGCGACGCCAACTCGACCTGGAGCGGCAGGCCCCCGCCTGCCATTCCCCACAAAACGCTTTGCCAGAACCCTGGTATTCGTCGTTATCAAAGCCATGTTCCAGAACTCCCCATCATTCTCGAAATGGTGGTCCGATACCTTCTCGATCCGCGGCCCCGACCACCGTCAGGTGGCCGCGTACCAAAACAACGGAAGCCACATCGCTCCCGCTACTCACCCGGGAGGAAAACCCCATCCCCCCCCGGAAACGATGACCTCCTCCTGCTCAAGCTGCGGTAAAGACCGGGGCTGGCTGGAAACGAACCTCGGAGCCATCATCGCATGCTCGAGATACTCTTCAGCTCTCACTAATCCCCAATGCCCCAATCTGCCAACGAGACCATAAACGGCGAGAGACCTGAAGCTGCCCCCGCCCCTCGGTGAAAGACCCCCAGGGATCCCCCACCGACTGCAAGGTCACCCGTGATTCCCCATCGACCCGGGCCAACCTGCTGAAATCGATGCTACGGGTAGTATTTCAGAACGGCAAGTTCAGTTTCAAATTCACCCGGGGCTCGTCGCGGGAGGGGCCAGGGACTGAATGATCGCCCAGGCCCGCAGAACGTGCTTCTCTTTCGTCGAGATCGTTCCGGTGGCGAAGCGCAGGACATAGCGTCCAGCCCCCGCCGCCGGTATCACGGCATGCGTGAGAAAAATCTCGCCGCCGGAGTTGATCGCATCCAGCAATTCGCGATTTTCATCATCGCTCCCGCGAAAGCGAAAACACACCAGCCCGAGACGCCTGGGAGCGCAGATCTCAAAATTCTGATCCCCGCAGACCAGCTCCTCGAAGAGCTCGGCCAGCCGTACCTGCTCACGGATAAAGGTGCGCAGGCCCTCCACTCCGTACCAACGCAGGACAAACCAGAGCTTCAGTGAACGGAACCTCCTCCCGAGGGGAATCTGCCAGTCACGGTAGTCTATCACTGCTCCGGAATCACCCTGGCTGGTACGCAGATATTCAGGGGTAACCGACAAGGCCCGCGTGAAGCTCTCCCTGTCACGGACCCAGAGAGTCGAGCAGTCGAATGTCGTCAGCAGCCACTTGTGAGGATTGCAATTGAAGGAATCCGCTAGCTCGACCCCTTCAATCATCGTGCGAAACTCGGGGCAGATGCAGGCATTGCCCGCGTAGGCTGCGTCAACATGCAGCCAGAGCTCGTACTTTCTCGCGATCCTGCCCAACTCAGCCACCGAATCCATGGCGCAGGTCGAGGTCGTACCTACCGTGGCGCAGATAAAGAACGGAACCCGGCCGGCGGCAAGATCGCTCTCGATCGCAGCCTCGAGCATTGCCGAATCAATCGAGAGATCATCCCGCACACCGACCTGGACCAGGTTCTGTGAACCGATACCACAGATGGAGGCGGCCTTGAGAACGGATGAATGCGCCTGGTTGGAACAATAGGCTCTGAGCTCCTTGCCATCCGTCTCGCCCGTAAACCTGGTGCGTTCCCGCCCGGCGACCATTACGGCCAGGACGGCTTCGCTCGCCGTACCATGGATCACCCCTCCACCACCGGAGGAGGAAGAGGAAAAAGACCCTGGAAGGCCGAGAATACCTGCCAGCCAGTCGAGAACTCGAGTCTCCAGCTCCGTACAGGCAGGACTCGTCACCCAGGACATGCCCTGCACACCCAGCCCCGCGCAGAGCAGCTCCGCGAGCACAGACGGCAGTGAGCTGTTGGCTGGGTAATAGCCGAAGAAACCGGGAGACTGCCAGTGGGTAAGGCCCGGCATCACAAGGCGGTCGATATCCTGGAGGATGCTGTCTAGTGAATCGCCCTCCACAGGAGGTTCCAGGGGAAGGCCGGCAGCGATCTCGCCGGGCTTGACCTGCGAAAGGACGGGAAAAGTCTCGATCTTCTCCCTGTAGTCGGCGATGAAATCGAGGAGCTTCCGCCCGAACTCACGAAATTGTTCAGAGTCCATGTGCAGGTCGTCTGGCATCACCGTCTCCCATCGCACCGGGACTATCCCTGGCTGTTCCTGATTGAACAACCACCCGCCGCCGCTGGCAAGCAGGAAGACCCGGCTCGCCAGCGGACAAAAAGCATCCTTGCAAAGGCCACGGGCGGAATGCAGCATCCTGTAGCTCCGGCAGGAAACGTAGAAAGTCTCCCGAAACAAGCTGTGAGGTGACAGGATGTGCATAGCAGGATGTATGGATATAGTGGTCGGCAATCTCGGCCGGCGTAACTTTTTGCGTACAGGACTCGGTGGAGCGACCCTTTCCCTGAGCTCCTGCAGTCCCCTGGAGCCCGTGCGCAGGGGAGAGGGCGGAACGCCGGCGAAGCCCGGATTCGCTGCCTTCAGCCGAGTCGTTGACCTGACCCATACCTACTCTAACCGCTTTACTCATTGGGCCGGAGGCACCGCCAAGGTCGAGCTCGAGACCGTCTCCTCTACAGCGAATGGAGATGGCTGGAATGTAACCCGCTGGACCCTCGACGAGCATGCCGGAACCCACATTGACTCCCCCTTCCACCGCAACCCGAACGGCCTGACCGCCGACAGGATTCCCGCCCGGGACCTTGTGCTGCCCCTCGCCATCATCGACATCAGGGAAAAAGCCGAGGAGAATGAAGATGCCCAGGTGACCATCGAGGATCTCAAGGCATGGGAAGAGACGCACGGCCCGCTCCCTGAGCGCTGCTGCGTGGCGATGCTCAGCGGCTGGGACACCAGGGTCGAGAAGCCCGGCTTCATCAATTTTGACGACAAGGGTGTCCGCCACTTCCCGGGTTTCCATACCGACGCAGCTATTTTCATGCTCGAGGAACGCAGGGTGCTCTCGATGGCGGTCGACACCGCCAGCCTCGACTACGGTCCGACGAAGAACTTTCCGGTCCATACAGCCTGGTTGGGCGCCGGTCGCTGGGGAATCGAGAATCTGGCCAACCTGGCCGACCTGCCCCCAACGGGAGCCACCCTCGTTTGCGGAGCCCCGAAAATCGAGGGCGCCACAGGAGGCCACTCACGGATCCTGGCCCTGCTATAGCTGAAATCTTCAGCCGGGACGGGAAGCGCAGGAGTGTCCATCTTCGGTCGGATCAGGGCCGGGCCGAGGAAATGGCGGCGGAGGTGGAGTCCCTCCCCTGAAAAGAAAATCGAGACCGAAGATCGGATCGGCGATATCGAGCCGTCCATCGTCATTCGCATCCGCGGCATCAAAGCAACCGGGAGGACGCCCGGCGAGGAAGAGATGGCCGATGACGGCGACGGCATCAGACAGGTCGACAGAGCCGCCCCCATCGAAATCTCCACGAAGAAAAACCCCCGGCGGCGGAAATGTCAACCGGATGGAAAAGGGCACGACACAGGGCGTAATCGACCTGCCATTCCAGGTCACCCTGTTCCTCACCGGCTGGGCCGAACCTCGCAGGCCATCCCTGTATTCGACCGTGGTCGAGACCCCCGCCGAATCTTCCGGCAGCACCAGCGCCCGGTAGCTGGCCCGGGCCAGGGAAAAAAACCCCTCGGGAGGAAGCGTAACCGGCTGCACCAGGCTGAGCACGACGGCGCAGACGAAACCTTCACCGGTCTCATTATCCACTGTTTCGATACGCTCAAAACCGAAGGGGAGAAACACCTCATCGGCATCCGTTCCCTCCTGGGTGGCGCCTGTAATCTCCAGCACATCGGCATCGTGAGCCACAGACAGGGAGAACCCCTGGACACCCCAGTCCCCCTCAAAATGCGTTTCCAGGCGGGCCTCCAGGGTAAAGTGAAAAATCTCTCCCGACTCGATGTGATACTCGCGCCCGGGTAGCGGTGGCGGCGAAGCATCGAGGCTCAGAATTCCCGAAGCGCGGCAATCCTCCTCCTGGCCTGGAAGTGGGCCCCCCATCCAGACGATCGAGGCCAGGGCCAGAATTCTCAGCTTCAGGGGTCCCATTTCACATCTCAAAAAACTCGGCCACAAAAAATTCAACCTCCGCGGCTGTCAACCAGCGATTGTACCCTAATGTCCGTGAGAAGCTGAACAACCCGATACAACCTGTGTCTTTCCCCGTCTGAAAGCGACCTGAAAACAGGCCTCTTTTTTCAATCCCGCCGGCCCCTGATTAGTCCACAAAAAGCTCTAGAAGAGTTGTTGTAAACCTATATATATTAATGACTCACGCAAACCGGAAGAAGAAGTTCCCAGGCCGGCTATGCCACTCGATCTCTGGGCTTTACAATTGACAGTCCTTCTCTTAACTTCCATCTACTAGGTTGTGGGCCCCCGACAGTTATGTACAACCTGCTGATTGATAATATCCGCTGCAAGATTCCGCTCATCACGGCCGTGATGTTGCACCTCTGCGTCTGCTCCATCGCCCGGGCACAGGTAGACTACAGCAGCCAGATCCAGCCGATCTTCACCCGCTCCTGCGAGGGCGGCTTCTGTCATATAGGGATGGACAGCAGCGGCATCGATCTCTCCAGCTACGATGCCGCCCTGGCCAGCTTCGGTTTCCAGTACGATGGGGCAACCATCGTTCCTGGAGACTCCCAGGCCAGCCCCCTGTGGCTCAAGATAGCGCAGGAGGAACCTGAATTCGGCGCCCGAATGCCAAGGCTGGCGGATCCGCTCAGCCCGGAAGATATTGATTTGATCGCCCGCTGGATCGATGAAGGAGCGGTGGAATCCATCGCCAACGACCTGCGCGGCGACCTCGACCGGGATGGAGGAATCGCCCTGACCGACGCGATCATCATCCTCCGTTTTCTCTTCCTCGGGGGAGCCGATTCTTTCTGTGAACCGGTAGCCGACGTCAACTCAAGAGACGGCCTGGACATCACCGATGCCATCTACCTGCTGGACTTCCTTTTCCTCGGGGGCCCTCCCCCTCCCCCGCTGAGCCCTGCCGAGTTGGAAAAATGCGCGGGGATCAACCGTCCCCCGGCCATCGAGCCGATCGGAACCATTATCGCCCGGGAAGGCGCCGAGGTCAGCTTCCAGCTCAGCGCGGCGGACCCGGACAACGACGACATCACCTACTCAGTTGAAACTGGACCGAAAGGTCTCACCATCGACCCGGCAAGCGGCAGTGTCTCCTGGACCCCTTCCTTCGGCCAGGAAGGTGACCACCGGATCGAGCTCCGAGCCAGCGACAACGGCCAGCCGCCGCTTTCGACCATCTCCAACGGACTTATCCGGGTTCTCCAGGGAAACCTGCCTCCGAACGTGGAAGAGCCGGGGACCATCTATTCGCGTGAAGGTGTCAGGCTGGCGTTCGAGCTCGCGGCGACAGACGCGGAGAACGACAACATCGCCTTCGAGCTCATCGAGGCGCCGGCGGGAGCATCCATCGACCCCGCATCGGGAAGCTTCGAGTGGACCCCGGCCCAGGGACAGGCGGGGGAGCACCCCTTGATCATCGAGGTAAGCGATGATGGAAAACCTGCCGCAAGCACCCGGGCTGAGGGACTCATCATCTGCCTCGAGGCTGGCTCCCCCGTCAACCAACCCCCGAGCATACCGACCCGGTCGGTCTACAGAACCTACACGGGCCGACCCATCAGCTTTCTCATCGGCGCGACCGACCCGGATGGCCATGGCCTCGAGTATTCCGCATCCAAGCTTCCCGCAGGAGCGACATTCGCCTCCGCCACCGGGCTGTTTGAATGGACCCCTGCGCCGGAACAGGCCGGCCCGACCTACATACCCTTCAGCGTCACGGACGACAGCCTGCCGCCGCTGACAACGGAGAGCCTGCTCATCTTCCAGGTCTGCCCGGACTCTCCCTGCGCCCTCAATGACTGCGACCCGGCGACCGGCTGCTCGATGAACCCGCTGCCGATCGAGGTGGATTGCTGCGAGGGTCCGCCGGAAAACCGCGTGGCGGAACCGGTAGCGGATTGCCCCGAGGGACGAGTGCTCTATCTCGGCCGGAACCTGCAGGGCTTTGGCCGAATGAGTCACTGCGACCTTCTCCCGGTCGTTCTCTTCGGCCAGGGAGGAGCCAACATCCGGCTCAATGTCGAGGCGAGATGCATCAACAGCGAGGAAACCGTCAGGGTCCGGTTCCAGCTGAAGACAGCCACTGAGACCCTCTTCGATCTAGCCAGGGTGTTTGAGATGACCGAGCGCTCTGATGGTTTCGCCCACAAGCTCGGGCTCGTTTTCGATGTCTCCAATGCCCAGGACCTCTTCGTCCTCGATGGAACACAGGCCGAGCTCTGGGCCCAGTTGACGGACGGGAGCGGGCTGGTCCTCGAGCGCACGCTGCGGCTGGTGCTGACCATCGGAGCCCCTGACGATCTCCCCGAGCCCGACACCGTGGACATCCCTGCCGGAGAGATCGGCTGCGTAGGCTGCCATCTCCCCCTCGACCAGACCGGAGTCCGCCACGGGATCGAAGACGCACACCCCTGGGCCGCACTCACCTGCACGGACTGCCATGGAGGCGACCCTACGGCCTTTACCCGCCAGGATGCGCACGTAGCCCCGGCCGGCGGCCCCTCCCTCCTGCGCCGTCTCTCCACCGATGCCCTGGACCTTGCAGACAAAGGCTACCTTCGCTTCATCAACCCCGGCGACCTCCGTGTCGCTCACCAGGGCTGCGGCGGAAGCAGCCCCGCCAGCAACGGCAGCGGCTGCCACCAGGAGACCGTCGAAAAGGTCAAGTTTTCTGTCATGGCGACCTACGCCGGCCACTACACGCTGCCGCGCTTCCTCGCCGGCACCCAGGACAGGGCCCACACCCATGCCGCGGTCGATGTCGTGAACGAGAGCTTCAACCCAGCCACCGCCCCCCCTGGAGCCGTTGGACAGCTCCTCGCTCTCAGGGAGCCGGATCCGGCGATCGAGCGAGGCTCGATCGGGGCCTGCATCGACGTCTACCTGCCGAAATCATGCCCAACCTGCCACCTGAACGATTTCGGCCCCAATGACGCGGCGGGCAACTACCGTTCTTCGGGCTGTACAGCCTGCCATATGCTCTATTCAGACGATGGCATCTCGGCCTCGACGGACCCGGTCATCTCCAAGGATTTCCCACCCCATCCGCGCCGCCACACCCTGACCAGCAAGATCACCACCGAGCAATGCTCCCGCTGCCATTTCCAGGGAGGAAGAATCGGCCTGGCCTACCAGGGCATTCGCGAAGGGGGCTTCTCCGAAGACAAGACTCCGCCCAACGGGGTAACCCTCGGCCGGGAAATGCACGCCCATGGCATCGACTATTATTTCACCGACGAGGACAGCACGAATGACCACGACGAAACTCCGCCTGATCTCCATGCGACCGCCGGCATGGCCTGCATCGACTGCCATGTCGGCTCCGATGTTCACGGAGATGGAAACATCTACGGCTCGGAACGCTACCAGGTCGGAATCCGTTGTGAAGATTGCCACGGCACGGTGAGGGAGGCCGTCACCGAAACAGCCGAAGGCCACTTCGTCAACTCGGCCGGCTCCAGGCTCAGACGCCTGCGACGTGATGCCGACGGGCGCATGCGCCTGGGCCTTGCCAACAGCGACCAGGAGCTCAACGTCCCACAGATCTACACCATTCTCCAGAGCGGGGTCAACGATGCCATGCACGAGGCGATGGGCGTGGACGAGAACGGATTCTCCCATACCGATCGTCTCGAGTGCTATACCTGTCATACCTCCTGGCGGCAGACCTGCTTCGGCTGCCACGTTACGGTTGATGATTCCAGGACCGCCCGCAACCTGACCACTGGCCTGGACTCCCAGGGAGCCATCGCCGTCTCAAGAGATGATTACTCCCTCGATTTCTTCGCCATCGGCATGAACGAGCGAGGCAAGGTCTCTCCTCTTTGCAGCTCGATGAGCATCTTCATGAGCTATATCAACCCGGCGGGCCAGGAACAATACCGCGACAGGGTGAGAACCAGCTCCGACGGGAGGACCGGCTTCGGCTGGAATCCCTTCCACCATCACACTGTCAGCAGGGTTCCCCAGAACTGTGACACCTGCCACCCGGTCAAGCCCGGGGCCGGTCCCGACAACCAGTCCCGGCTCAGCGAGACCTATGGCTTCGGCAATGGCAGGTTCCTGAGCGAAGATGGCGAGGGTGTCGTACACGACCTCTCCGCCTTCCTCAACGAGGCTGGCGAGTTGATCGGAGAATTCCCCCATCCGGAAACCGGTCCCGTACCGGTCGAGCTCCGCCAGCGGGCACTCTCCACCGAGGTCGTCCCCCACCCCCGCCAGCAGCCCTGAACGGGCTCAGGCTTCCGTGCCCCCCTGGGTCTCATCGTGAAAGGGCAGATCCGTGAGCACCATGGTATCCATGGTTGGGTTCTTCTTCTCCCGGCGGAGATCAGGACCGACGGCCGCCCTCAGCCGCTCCACCAGCTCCCCGGGCAGAAGACGCTTGCCGGGGTCTTTCTCGAGCGCCATGGCGACCACCTCGTCGACCGCCTCGGTGACATCCGGGATCTCACCAGCGAGACTCTTCGCGGCATCGTTCATGTGCATCATGGCCACCGTCATCGGATTTCCATCCGTAGCCTCAAAGGGAACCTTCCCGCAGAGCATCTGGTACAGCATGACCCCCAGGCTGTAAACATCCGAGCGGCCATCGTAGGGCCGGTTGGCAAGACGCTCCGGGGCGAGGTAGGCCGGTGTGCCGATCACCGTCCCCTGCAGGGTCAGGTTATTGGCCGAGGCATCGTCACGGAACTTCGCCGTACCGAAATCTACCACCTTGATGACCTCCTTGCCCCGTTCATGGTGCAGGAAGATATTGGCCGGCTTGAGATCGCGATGGAGCAGGCCAACGCTGTGAGCCTCCTCCAGGGCGGCGCACACCGGCTCGATGATATCCATGCACCGATGCGGCGATAGCTTGCCGGACTCCTCGATCTCATCGGCGAGAGAGCGCCCCTCCAGCAGCTCCATCACAAGATAGGAAACCCCCGTCGCCGTAACACCGAAATCAAGAACCGACACGGCGTTGGGATGTTTGACCCTGCAGGCCGACATTCCCTCGCGCTGGAAGCGCGCGAGATCCTCCATCGTTGTCCCGAGACTTGTCTGCAGGACCTTGACGGCTACATGCAGATTCAGCCCAAGGTGGGTCGCCTTGTAGACTGTCCCGAAATTTCCGGAACCGATTTCTTCCTCGAGGCGATATTTCTCGGCAAGAATCGTACCGGCCACAGGACCGCCCACCTCGCTGGAGGTGCGCGCCTTATCCAGGTTCAACCCGGGCTTCTGCGCCGCATCCTCATCCGGCTTCTCCGCCCCGGGCTGGAGCAGAATTGTCCCCATGTCAGCGCCAGTGGAATCGGCGGTCTTCTCAGACCCGAAAGGAACCTTCAGACGAAGCTGCGCCTCGCGCCTGGCGAGCAGGACGGGGAAATCAAGCGGCTTGGTAGCGTAGTCGTTGGCGCCAAGCTCGAGAGCGTTGACCACGTCCTGGCTCTCGCCCTTCGCCGAGGCCATGATGACGGGCAACTCGGTGGCACTGCGAGTCTGCCTCAGGATCTTGAGAACCTCGAGTCCGCTCATTCCCGGCATCATGATGTCGAGGATCACCAGGTCGAGCAGCTCGCGCCCGGCCGACTCTAAGGCCTCCGAGCCATCGCTGGCGACAAGCACCCTGTACTCTTTCCTTTTGAGCCGGCGCGACAGCATGTCGCGGTTGAGCTCATCTTCGTCGACAACCAGGACTGGTATAGTCACTATTCGCCATCAGAGCAGACCTCTCAGGCCTCGAAAAAATCCAGCCGATTCACGATAACACGAGGGCGAGATAGACCACAGGCAATAAATAACTTACGAAACAAATGCGGCCTCGCGGACGCGCATCTCACTCCTCGACGATGTTATTCTTCAGGCGGCCCTCGTCGAGACCCTCGAGCAGGAAGCCGTTGTCGTGGATCTCCCTCCAGTCCGACAGCAGGGTGTCCTTGCCGGCAGCGGTCGGCTCGTGGCTGTAGGCGGAGCCCTCGCGGATCACAACCGGGGTCTTCGCGTCGGCGGGACAGCCGAAGGCGTGGAGATGCTTTCGGTGCATGACGAAATTCGCATCGCCGGGACGGAGGCGTCTGTACTCGGTCAGCTGTTCGTAGGTATGTTCTCGCCCGGCGGGAAGCGCCACTCGATCCGGCCGCGCCTCGCCCTTCGGCATCGGATGCCCGTCGACCAGGCCCTCTTTCTTCACGTTCAGGCGCTCATCGTCGATGATGTCGGAAGCGTAGAAGAGATCCATCTCGCCGAGGACGACCTCATAGAACTCGGTCTTTCGCCAGTGCAGGTGTGGGCTGCAGAACTTGCCCGGATGGACAATCATGAGCTTGTCGCAGAGACCGCCGAACTGGGCCCATTCCATCCCGCCCTCGGGAAGACCCTGGACCGCCGGCTCGTTGAGCGCCTGGAAGATCGCGAAGGCCTCGTAGGGCTCGCCGGACCAGAGACCGTTGACGAAGGCCTCGTACTGATCCTCGCCGAAGACCAGCCCGGTGTTGTCGTTGACCATGTCATCCTGGACCGGATAGCCGCAGGCAATCGCCAGCGCGGTGCATTCCGAAATCCAGGCATCGTATTCCTTGCGGGTAATGTAGTTCCTGGTTGCCATGGTTTCTTCCTCTCGCCAGAGCTCTTGCAGGTGTTCCGGTTAAACGGCTGGTCCCTCCACGGGCCGCCGGAGGAGCAATATTAACAGGAACCGGGGCGCGGGAGATGAGAGAAAACCCTGTGAGGCGAAGAAACCTGTCCGGCAGAGGATGCAAGCAGCGCTGGGCCCCCTTGCGAAGGCCCCTAAGCGGTCCTTGAGCGGGACGCCCCCGCCATGTATGCTTCTGCTTTCAGACGGAAGAAAACAAACACAGCCGGAGATCCCCATTGAAAGCAGCAGTCCTTGAAGAGCTCGAGCAGCTGAAGATCGTCGAGAAGCCTGACCCCGTCTGTGGAGATGACGAGGTCATCCTCGCACCCCAGGCGGTCTCCGTCTGCGGCTCGGATGTACGCATCTTCCACTACGGCAACGACCGGGTGGAGACCCCAACCGTCATCGGCCACGAGGTCGCCGGCGAGGTGATAGAGGTCGGCAGGAACGTCTCCCGTTTCAAGGAAGGTGACCGGCTCGTCATGGGCGCCGACGTCCCCTCCGAGAATTGCCAGTGGTCGCTCGTCGGACAAGGCAACCTGAGCGAAAAGAACTACGCCATCGGCTACCAGTTCGACGGAGCCTTCCAGCAGAAGATGGTCCTCAACGACCTCACGGTCAAGCTCGGCGCGGTTGTCAAGATCCCGGAAAACCTGGAATACGACCAGGCCTGCATTGCCGAGCCCCTCGCCTGCGCGATCCACGGCCTCGAGCTGGGGCAGATGGGCCTCGGCAAGAGCATGTGCGTCATCGGCCTGGGACCGATCGGCTGTATGGTGCTGGAATTGTCTAAATACTACGGCGCCGGCAAGGTCTTCGCAGCGCAGAGATCGAGGGGACGCCTGGAGATGGCAAAGGACTTCCTGCCCGACGCGCGTTTCATCTGCACCGAGGAGGAGAACCTGGTCGACACCATCATGGCCGAAACTGACGGGGAGGGCGTCGACTTCGTCATCACCACCGCCGGAACGGTCCAGGCCCAGGCCGATGCCATCCAGATCGTCCGCAAGCGGGGCTACGTCAACCTCTTCGCCGGCCTGAAGAACGAGCCGCCGCTCACCATCGACTCGAACCTCATCCACTACCGGGAAGCCTTCGTCATGGGCACCCATGGCTGCAACCTCCCTGATGTCGAGAAGGCTGTCACCTTGCTGGCCGGTGGGAAGATCGATGCGCGAAAATACATCACAAAATCCTTTCCGCTCGATGAGATCAACGACGCCTTCGCCTTCCACGAATCACGCCAGGGATTGAAGGTGGTCGTCAGGCCGCAGGACTGAGAACGGGAAGAGACGTTGGTCATTATTCACCGGAAGCGGCGAAGAACGCTTAAGGTGCGGTCCCGGGTGCAGTAAGATGTAAGGGGTGGAACACGTCGTCGCGAAGAAAGCTCGATCGGCATCCCCTGTTAGCACATTGGTCTGGATGGAGAAGAAGAATGAGGACACCTCTCGCCCTGCTGGTTGCCTGCATGCTGAGCTTGAGCATCGGCACTGGAGTACTCGCCGCGCAGGAGGCGAAGGCTGAAGAGTCTACCCGGCTCGAGAAGCTGCTCTCCGGAGAGCCGCCCGAAACGATCCAGGATCTCAAGGCCATGCAGGAGCGCTTTCGGTCCCTGGCGAGGAAGCTCGTTCGCTGCACCGTCGGCCTGCGAGTTGGCGGAGCCCAGGGAAGCGGAGTGATCATCTCTGAAGACGGCTATGTCCTCACCGCCGGCCACGTCTCCGGCCAGGCGGGCCGGACAGTCACCGTCATTCTCCACAACGGCAAGCAGCTCAAGGGGAAAACCCTCGGCGGAGACTTCGAGCTGGATGCAGGGCTCATCAAGATCGAGGACAAAGGTGAGTGGCCCTACGCGGAGATGGGCAAATCAAAAGATCTCGGCCGCGGCCAGTGGTGCGTCTGCATCGGGCATCCCGGCGGCTACAGGCCGGAAAGAAGCGCGCCGGTCAGGGTCGGCAGAATCCTCGACAACCGCGCCAATGGAATTCGCACCGACTGCATGCTCGTTGGCGGTGACTCAGGCGGCCCCCTCTTCGACACCCGGGGAAAGATCATCGGGATCAACAGCAGGATCGGGACCTCGGCCCGCTCAAATCTCCATGCCCCCATCGATGCCTTCACCAAGGGATGGGACCGAATGGTCAAGGGCGAAACCTGGGGTAGAAACCAGCAGTCAAGCGGCCCAGCCCGCGGAGACCCCTGGCTCGGTGTCACCTCTGACCCGAACGCCGACAATGCGAAGATCGGCAAGGTAAGCGAAAACTCTCCGGCGGCGAAGGCCGGCATCAAGGCCGGTGACATCATCACTCGCTTCGATGGAAAGGACATCAACAGCTTCCAGGACCTCTCCCGCCTGGTGAAACAGAAGAAACCAGGGGACGAGGTAGAGGTCGCCGTCCTGCGCGAAGACCAGACGCTGAAGCTGAAGCTGAAATTAGAGAAATACGAGGGGAACAATTAATGAGTTTCTCTGAAAAATCCTGCAGGAAAAGACGCGGGCTCGCCTGGATGATTCTTTTGCTCGCGTTCCTCGCTCCATCGGCCGACGCGATTGGACAGAATCGCCGTGGCAGCAACCCCTCGCCGGAAGAGATTCGCCGACAATTCCAGCTGTTGCAGGAAAAGGAGCGTAAACGCGAAGCCCGGCCCTACGAGCGAGACCATGCCAACATACGCGGCCCCCTCAAAGACTTCGTCTCCAGCATGGGAAACTGCACCGTCCGGGTCTTCTGCGACGGGCAGAGGGTAGCCCTGGGAACGGTCGTCAGCAAGAGGGGCGAGGTGTTGACCAAGGCCAGTGAGCTCAAGGGAAAGATCGAGTGCCGCCTCGCCGATGGCAGCTCGCTTCCGGCCCGGGTCGCGGGAGTCAGCGAACAACATGACCTGGCCCTGCTCCAGCTTGAAGGCGGCCTCATCAGAGAGCTCAAACCTGTCCTGCTGTCCATGGAGGAGACACCCCCTGTAGGCAGCTTCCTGGCGACCGTCAGCCCCACTGGCGGTGTAATAGCCCTGGGCGTGGTGAGCGTTCTTCCGCGCCAGCTCAAGCAGAGAGGGATCCTCGGCATCTCCTTCTCCCAGCGTGAGGAGAGCGCCAAACTAGGGCAGGTCTTCCCCGGCACGGGAGCCGAGAGGGCCGGGTTAAAGGTCGGCGATGAAATCCTCGAGATTGATGGCCAGGCTGTCGACAGCGGCCGCAAGGTGGCTGAGCTCCTCGGGAAAAAAATACCGGGCGACAAGGTTCGATTGAAGATCAAGCGGGAAGGCAAGGACCTCGATATCGGGGCCACCATGGGGAGCGACATCGAGCCCGACCGGAAAAATCGGCTCGACAGGATGAACCTGCTCGCCGGCCCCCTGAGCACAAGAAGATCCAACTTCCCCGCTGTCTTCCAGCATGACACCTACCTGTTCCCGAACGAATGCGGCGGACCGCTGGTCAGCCTGGACGGCAAGGTCGTCGGCATCAATATCGCCCGCGGCGGGCGGGTCGACTGCTACGCCATGCCGGCCGCCGAGACCTTCGAGATCTTTCTTCAGCTTCGCGCCGGCAACCTCGGTCCGTCGCCAGACTATCTCAGCAGGCTCAGTCTTTCCGAGATCAACAGGAAGCTGGCCGACCTCTCAGGAAAGCTCCATTCCAACGAAAAGACGGTCCAGGAAAGCACCCGGAAGATTGAGACCCTTCGAAAAGAAATCGAAAACCTGGAAAAGGCTCGAGCTGAACGACAGAAGGTCGAAGAATCCAGCCCTCGCCGCAAGCGCCTGTAACCTCCCCGCAGGCCGCCTTTCACCTTCAGCCTGCCGTCCACGCAGCACAGGCAGCCTCCGGGGGGAGTGGCTCTTCGTCAATAGCGCACCAGGGCCTCGTGAAGGTTCAGGATCACCCTGGTCACTGAGGTCCAGGCCGCGTGCTCCGCCGCCGGCAGCTTATCCGCAACGGGCCAGTCCCCAGTCGCTACCAGGGCGCGCGCCGCACCCGGGTCAGCCCTGTAGAGTCCGAGATGACGATCGAAGAGACTCGCGAAGATCTTCGTCTCGGCCGCCGCTGGCTCCCTTTGAAGAGCCAGCCTGAAGGCGAAACGCAGCCTGGAGTTGAAGTCTTTTCCGCCCTGCCGCTGGATCCGCTCGCTGAAGACCCGAGCAGCCTCAACGAAGATCGGGTCATTGAGAAGGACAAGAGCCTGCTGGGGCGTATTCGACACCACCCGTTCAGCAGTACACTCCTCGCGAGTCGGAGCATCGAAGGCCAGCAGGCTCGGATGCAGAAAGGTGCGCTGCCAATGCATGTAGACTCCTCTGCGATAGAGGTTCTCACCCTTGTCAGGCTTGTAGCGGCGCTTGGGGAAGTTGAGGTGTGCCCAGTATCCTTCGGGCTGATAGGGCCGGACGCTGACTCCTCCTGTTCGCAACGTAAGCAGCCCGGCCACCGACAAGGCGTTATCACGAACGAACTCAGCCTCCAGCCGCCGACGTCCCTGCCTCCAGAGCAGGCGATTCCCGGGATCGGCCTCCTGGTAGTCGGCTCGAACCATCGAGGAGCGCTTGTAGGTCTCGCTGACAAGGATCGTCCGCAGGAGCTTCTTTACGTCCCAACCTTTCTCAACAAATTCGAGCGCCAGCCAGTCCAGCAGTTCCGGATGGCTTGGAACGCCTCCCTGGGAGCCGAAGTCATCGAGAGTCTTGACGATTCCCCCTCCCATGAGCTGCCGCCAGGCCCGGTTGACGAACACCCTCGAGACCAGTGGGTTGTCTTTTCGAATCAGCCAACGAGCGAGGTCCTCACGGGTACGCCCTGTCTTTTCACTGGCCGAATCGCCAAGAAACCCGGGGGTCCCCGGGTGAACCACCTCGCCGGAATCATCCAGCCAGTTCCCCCTGGGCAAGACCCTCATTTCACGGGGTTTGACTGAAACCGAGACCAGGGAGGTCGGAGCCCCGCCCTCGATGGATTTCTTCTCTTCCCCCAGGGCCTTGAGCTCCTTGCGCGGCTCGGCAAGCTCCGCTGCGATCGACGAGTAATAGGCATCGAGCCTGGCGGACTGCTCCGCCGACCTGCTGTCCGGCTCGACTCGAACCAGCTCGAGTATCTCACCGGGTACGGAGCCCGGATCGCCAAGAGGATCCTTTCCGGTCGTCCCCAAGAGCCGAAAGTGCCCCAGGGTATGCCCCTTGTTCTTATGTCTCTGCTGAAGCTCGATCACCAGCCTCTGGCCCGGAACGGCCTTTCCAAGGGGTTTCTTCAGCTTGAAGAAGGCGCTGTTGGATTTACCAGCCTGGGGCAGGATCGCCCAGCCCGGGTCGGCGCCCTTGGCATCGAGATCGATGGCTGAGAGCGCGTTCCATTTTCCGTAGGGCGTGAGCTGTCCATGCGAGGTCTGCTCCCAGCTGGCTCGCGCCCCTGAGAACCGCAGCAGCTCGGGCTCCGCCCCCGCAGTCTCGAGACGGGCGGTGATTTCGCTGAGAACGAAATTTCCATTTCCGGCCCGCCCGGGCCCGTTGCCAGGAAGAGACGGATGGGGAAGAACCTCGAGCCTCACCCCGGTGAGCTGATCGAAACCGGAATCGATGGTGACAACGTAGGTGTCCGTACCCGGGTTGGCACCCTTGGCTAAAAAGCTTCCATCCTCGCGGACCTCCAGCTCGGTACCTTTCATCGCGCTGACTCCGCCCACCTCCAGCGGCGCCCAACGGTCCGCGGTCTCGCGGACCGAGCGCTCCCATTCCGGCCTGGCGGCGCGGCTACGGGGAGTCCCCTTCTCCAGGACACCCTGCAGCTCCGCACTCCTGGCGGCAATGGCCTCCAGCCTGGCGGCCATACCCGGAACTGGCACCGTCACCCGCGGCCCCCAATCCCCGCTACTCTCAGCTCCGGGATAATACCCTTTTTCCTTCAGGTCGGAAAAATAGGCCGCAAAGCTGTAAAAGTCCCGTGTGGTGTAGGGGTCAAATTTATGATCGTGGCACTCGGCGCAGCCCAGGGTGGCTCCAAGCCAGACGGCAGAGGTTGTCCTTACGCGGTCAGCCGCGTACTTCGCCAGGTATTCCTTGTCCTGAGCTCCGCCCTCTGTGGTCATCATATTGAGCCGGTTGTACCCGGAGGCGACCCGCAGAGAGAGATCCTCATCGGCTCCAGGAAGAAGGTCCCCCGCAAGCTGCTCCAGGGTAAAACGGTCAAAGGGCTTGTTGGAATTGAACGAGGAGATAACGTAATCGCGAAACGGCGACATGCTGATCGGATTGTCACTGTGGATCCCACAGGTGTCGGCGTACCGGACCAGGTCCAGCCAGTGCACCGCCATCCTCTCACCATAGCGTGGAGACTCAAGGAGCCTGTCGACCAGGGCGGCAAAGGCCTCGTCGCTGGGATCGGAGCTGAACCGCTGAACCTCGGCTGGAGGCGGGGGCAACCCCAGCAGGTCGAAATACAGCCTCCTGACCAGATCCCTGGGACCAGCCCGCCCGGCGGGTTCCATCCCCTTTTCCATCAACCTCGCGAGAACAAAGCGATCAATGGGATGGTCCCGGCCGGAGCCGGGAAGTGATTCCAGCCCGGAGCGAGTCGGAGCCCGGTAGGACCAGTGCTCATCAAATTTCGCTCCCTGCCGAATCCACCTTCGTACAAGCTCCACCTCCGCAGCGCTCAACCTCGGCCGGTTCGAGTCCGCCGGCGGCATGCGATCATCTTCATCCGCTGTGACGAGTCTCTCGATAAGAGGACTCTTCTCCGGTTGATAGGGAACGATGACCTTCTTCAGGGCCGTCTTCGAGTCGTCAAGACGCAGCCGGGCCTTGCGCGCATCTCGATCCGGCCCGTGACAGGCGAAGCAGGAATCGGAAAACAGAGGCCTGATGTCCCGGTCAAAGTTCACCACCCCTTCCTTGTCTGCTGCACGGAGCGGAAGGGCAGATGCAGCTGCCAGGGATAGCAGGAGAAGCTCGGTTACAGTGATCCGCATGGCGATCCGCATGGCGACTTGGACTCCGTTTTTCTCTGCCCGCAGGGGGCTCGTCTTGCTTATATTGTCACAACCTGCAGGGACTTCCACAAGACCCGAGGGTCATTATCTGAATCCATATTCACATCACCCGGAACCGTACGGAGAAGGACACAGGATGAACACCATCAATACGCGACGCCATTTCCTCGGCGCGGGCCTTGCGGGCATAGCCGGGCTGGGTCTTGGAACCGCCTGTACCGGCCCGCTGACACGTGTCGGAACCGGTACCGCAGCACGCAACCTGGATGTTGAAAAGGTCGAGACCGTCACCGTTAAGATTCCCTACCGCCCCGCACCGAACAGGGCGATGAGCCGTGAGCTTCCCCACTGGCGCTATGTCGAGATCTTCAGGGTCTTCCTCAGGTCAGGAAAGGTGGGGATCGGAGAGACCCTCCTCTACTACACCTGGGGAGTCAGCAACGCCGACCATATCAAGCGCGTGCTGGGAAAAAACGCGGCCAACCATATGTGGGACGATGGCCTCGGCGCGGGCCTCCAGGCCGCCCTCTTCGATGCCGTCTCGCAGACCCTTGAGGTGCCCCTCTACCGCCTGCTTGGCAGAAAGGTGCACGACACGACACCCCTCTCCTGGTGGAACATCGATATGTCGACAGAAGACATGGCCGCTGAATGCAAGGAAGCCCTCGACAAGGGCTACCTCTCCTACAAAACCAAGGGGCGGCCCTGGTTTGACATCTGGAAGCAGGTCGACACCGCCGCCAGGGTGGTTCCCGATGCCTTCAAGATCGACATGGACTTCAACGACACCCTGCTCACCGCCGAGCACGGCATGAAGATCATCAAGGACCTGGAGAAATACCCGCAGGTAGACATCTACGAAACGCCGATCCCACAGGGCGACATCGAGGGCAACAGGAAGATCCGCGAAGCGACCCGCGTTCACATCGCCATGCACTACGGGAATCCCGCTCCGGAGGTGGCGGTTCGCGAAGGAGTCTGCGATGGATTCGTCATCGGAGGCGGTGCGTCGAGAGTCATGCACCAGGGCGGCTTCGCCACCGAGGCCGGCCTGCCCTTCTGGCTCCAGCTGGTCGGAACCGGCGTCACGGCCGCCTATTCGCTGCACTTCGGGGCGGTGCTGGGGCAAGCCAGATGGCCGGCCGTCAATTGCCACCAGCTCTACACTCACTCGATGCTCTCAAGCGATATCGAGGTAAAGGACGGCTTCGCCGGGATCCCCGAAGGACCCGGGCTGGGCTACGAGCTCGATGAGGACGCCATCGAAAAATTCCGCGTGGAGAAGCCGGCGCGCAGACCTGATCCTCCCCGGCTCATCGAGACCTCCTGGCCGGATGGCAGGCGAATGTACATCGCCAACAATGGCCAGGTGAACTTCATGCTTCGCCCCGGGCAGAAGGGAGAGCTCCCCTGGTACGAACCCGGGGTTGACACCCGGCTTGTCAAAGATGACGGCTCAAAAAAGTGGGAGCGTCTCTACAGCGAAGCGCGCAAGGGCCCCTACCTTACGAAGCCTTGAGAACGGTAGAGGAGGCCTTCTTCCTGCCCCCGGCCTTCTTCTTCCGCTCTTTCTCAGGCTTCTGCTCCTGCCCACTCACGCTCTTGTGCGCCTTGACCCGCAGCTCCGTCTCGATGCCCTTGTCTCCCTGCTGAAGCATCCAGGCGTCCAGCCGGCCTCGGAGTGAACGCTCGAGATCCTCCAGCAGCGGGTCCCCCGCCAGGTTTTTCTGCTCAAATGGATCGGTCCGCAGGTCGTAGAGCTCGACCTCCGGCCTGCGCTGGTAGCCTTCGACGATCTTTCGCGCCTTATCATCCGTCTTCGCCAGTTCCACCCATGAGTTCCAGTACCCGCCCTTGTCTCGTCCCCCGATCAGAATGTTCCTGAAGGGTTCGGTATACTTCGGGTTCCAGATATATTTATGGGTCGCCGTCCTGACAGATCGAACGGGATAGCAGGGAGACCCGTTGATGATTCCCCGGGTGGTGTGCACACCGAAGACCGCGTCGTGATGCTCGTCGGTCGTCCCCCTGAGTACACCGAGAAAGCTCTTCCCATCGAGCCCCTTCACCTCCGCCGCCCCGGCCGCCGCCAGCAGGGTCGGTACGACATCGACATACTGCACCATGGCATCCGCCACGCTCCCGGGCCTGACCTTCCGCGGCCAGCGCACCACCAGGGCCACATGGAGTCCCATGTCATAACAGGTCCACTTGCCGCCGGGGAATTGGGCGCCCTGCTCACTCGTATAGATGAAGATGGTGTTCTCCTCCCGGCCGCCTTCCTTAACAGCGGCCATGCACTCGCCAAGCTCCCGGTCAAAATCAGTGATCTCGGCGTAATACTTCACCATGGCCTGGCGGGTCTGCGGAGTGTCCACGAACCTGGCCGGCAGCTTGACCTTCCCCGGATCGTAGGCCGACGGATCGCCCTCCGACCAGGGGAGGTGAGGGCTGTGCGAGGTGACGACAAGGCAATAAGGCTGGCCCTTCTTGCGCCCAATGAATTCTCCCATCTTCCCCCGGGAGACTTTCTCAAACGGGAAGGAGGCCGGGGGACCAAAATGTTTCTTGCCGCTCAGGCCGACTCGGTAGCCGCGCTCACGCAGAAAATGCACGATACTTCGCGTGCCGGCCTTCACCTTGCTGTGGTTGGGGTAGGCGCCATTACGAACTGGAAACAGGCCGGTGTAGAGCTGCTGCCTGGTGGGAGCGCACATCGCGGTTGCCGTGAAAGCCCGGGTAAAGCGCATCCCTTCCGCAGCAAGCCGGTCAATATTGGGGGTCTTCACCTGCTTATTTCCGTAGCAGCCCGAGTCGCTCCAGGTCTGGTCATCCGCGAGAACGATGACAATATCCGGAGGAACAGCAGTCTCCTCCTGTCCCCGGGCGGAGAGCGGAGCCCAGCAAGGAAACACTACCAACAGAAAATAAAAAAGACCTCTTGTCATTCGATTCGTACCTCCGACTCTCGTCATGCCGCCGCTCAACCGGAAGCTGGCGTCCCAACCCCCTCGCGGACGGCGATCTTACCTGAATCGTTAGCCCCCCGCCCCCAAAGACCGCCCCCGGCTCGATCATAATTGAGTTTTTTTCAACAGCAGGCTTTGAATAATGCGGCCGGATTACCTATCCTGATCTCTCACAAAGAGGGTCTCGCGGGACCTGCCCGGGATTTTTCGATCTGGCTCCAGGTGTGCCGGAAGAAGACCCCGGGATTCAAAGGATGCATATGGTCAAGAAGAAGAAGAAGTGGCCCAGCGCCAAGGGAAAGGGAGCCAAGGCCAAGAAGAACATGCCCACAGCGGCTCCCGTTCGCGAACGAAAAGAAGATGATGACGCCATCGAGATTGACGGTACCGTCGTCGAACAGCTCCGCAACGCAAACTTCCGCGTTGAGCTGGACAACGGGATGGCCGTGATGGCCTACACGGCCGGCAAGATGCGGAAGTTCCGTATCCGGATCATGCCCGGCGACAAGGTCATCGTGGCGCTCTCCCCATACGACCTCACCCGAGGCCGCATCGTCTATCGTCACAGGTAGCACCCGCGGACCTGCCCCTGGAAACGATCTCGCGATTTCACCTTTGAAATCAAGCGAGACTTATTCTTCAACGGCGCAGGCGTCCGGACAGCCCTCGATCCTCACGCACTCGAGCCCGAGGGCCGGCGGATTGCCTCCCTGGAAGAGGAAGCTGAGAATATGCACGGCATCGGTGATGTTCACCGGGCCGCTGCCATCATTGTCGAGCAGCGTTCGGTTGCCTTCATCCTCGAGACCGTTCTCTCCGCAGGGCAGCTCAATCCCGTTGGCCTGGAAGAGGAACTGGAGGAGCACAACGGCATCTGTGATGCTCAGGCTTCCATCCTGGTCGAGGTCGCCTCCGACCTGGAGCCCACCCCGCGGCTGTGGTTCCTCGCCATGCGTTCCGGGAGTTCCCAGGAGGACAGCGCTCGGTCGCCAGGAGGCGGCCTCACCAAGAGTGTCAACCGGAGCATCAGAGCTCACGTTAACCAGCGAGAACCCCTGCCCATCGGTGATCGGCTGCCAGGTCTCGGTGTAGACGAATTCGAAGATGGGCGTCCCGAGGGGACCCAGCAACTGGATCGTCTCGCTCCTGTCACTCAGGCTCCCCCTGTACTCACCGATAATCGTCGGGTCCTGTCCATAGCGGGCAAGGAAGGCCGCCGGTTCATTGACCAGCACGACGACCTGTCCGGGAGCAAGCGTTCCAACCAGAGCATCATCAAAATCAAAGATGACTCCCCTGCCGAACCTGACCCCCGCCAGTGAGATCTCCTCATCTCCGATATTCTTCAGCTCAACGAACTCCATATTTGTCTTGGAGAACTCATCGTTGGGATCCTCCTCGAGCGTCGGCTCGAGAGAATGGTACATGAGCTCGGTCAAGCTGAGGGTCGGTATGGAGGTCACGTAGGTGGCCTCGCTGATCGAGCTCCAGACTCCCTGGCCAAATCTGGCGCGGGTCCTGACAACCGTATTCCCGGTGATGGTGATCGGATCCTGGTAGCGAAGCGCGGTTGCCGAGGGGTTGTTCCCCGAGCGCGGGTCGCTGCCATCAAGGGTGTAGTAGATTGTGGCGCCCGGCGCGCCGATGAGAATTTGAACCTGGGTTCCTGAGTCGACCAGTCCTCCCTCGGGCTCGAGATGCGGCGATTCGATAAACTGGGCATCCATCCAATTCCCACGATTCGTCAGCCAGGTCTTCAGATGGTTGACCTCGCCCTGGAAGCTGCCAAAACGCGGCCTCACTCCGGTCCACTTGTTGAAGTTCCGGGTGGCGGCCTCGTTGAGCATGGATCCCCAATCATCGATAAGGGCCATGACCTCCTCATTCCCAAGAGGACCGCGACGCAGCTCATTCCAGCGCGCCCGGTAGGCCCGCGCCCAGGCGCTGTCTCCTACGGGGGGCTGATTTCCGAAGAGCGGACTGTACCAGCCAAATTGGAAATACCGAGTCCCTCCATCTCCCCCGGAATTATTCCAGGATCGAGGATCGGCGGCACGCCCGTCATCAGCGCAGCCCATGGTGCGGTCAAAATCCCAGATGGGACCCATCTGGAGCGGTCCTCCACGGTCCTTGAACATATAGCCACTGAGACGAAAGGCGTCCACATTCTTGGGATAGACATTCAGTATGTGATGATCGATCCAGGAGCCGACATCGATATAGTCCCCGTCATTGGCGATAATCGTATTGGCATTGAGAGATGATCTCAGGCGGTTGCAGTAATTACGCAACCAGGTGGCCTGCTGGGTGGTCTTCTCACGTTCCTTCGGCTCAACCCAGCGGAGCGTCAAGCCGCCGGCGCCGGTGAGGCCGGAGTCGCCCGGATCCGGGCGATCGACCTTCATGATGTAGCCGCCGCTGACATCCGGCTCGGCATTGTCCTGCTCGGTCAGCTTCGCGATATCCACCCGTCCGCTGTTTCTCTTGATCTTCTCCATGAAGACGTAGACACCCCAGTAGCTGGCGGAAGAAATAGGCCCAGCCCTGGTGTGCAGGTAGCATTCGACGAATCTCGGACGAGCCGCCCAGCGACCTGAGCGATTGCTGAGCTCGTACATGAGGGCGTTTCTCATCAGGGCCCGATCAAAATTGTAGGGGCCGTACATGACATAATCGGACTCCTCTGGAAATTCGAAAATCTCCACGTCCTTGTCATCTCCTTCGGAGTTGCGGGCCTCAAAGGTGAACGACAACTTCTGCCGGCCGCCGGTACTCGAGCCCCTGCGCTTGAAGGCCGTCTTGCCGATATAGTGGGGTTCATCTGTCAACCTAACCCTGCCATCCTCCCCTGGCTCGACAATCAAGGCGTAGCCCTCGGTCCAGCTCTCACTGATCTGCCGGCCGAAGGTATTGACGATAACCACGGGCAGGTTAGAGGAGAAGTTGCTGACATTCGCGTGGAGCAGCAGATAGGTCTCCCGCTTGGCCGGACTGGGAAGCTTGCCATCCTCAAAGGCCCTGGCGATGATCTCGATCGCTCCGTCTACGACAATCGGTTCAGAATAAACGGTCGAGGTCTCATCCGGGACCGAGCCATCCGTGGTGTAGCGAATGACGGCATCCGGGGCCTCGGTGCTCAGCTCCACTGTCGGAGACCCGGTGTAGGCACCGCTCTCTCTCGAAAATGTGGGTTTCTCCGCCACGTTCTCAAATCCCTCGTTATTCGGAGCTCCCGGGGACGGCGCATCGAAATGCTGCCGGGTAGCGACCTGGATGTTCCCGACCACCACGGTCCGGAGCCTCGGATAGATAAGAAAATCATTGCTCGTCTGCGAGGTGTTGAGCCCATGAATCGCCAGCACGTTTCGACCCTGGCGCAGGCTGGAAATATGATCGGAGAGATCGAACTCAACGTAATCGACCGCGAGACGATCGGCATGACTGGAGTTCGCATCGGAGTCCCAGGTCAACGCTGCCGCGGAGGGAGAATTCGCGCTGGCCACCAGCTCGCCGTTCAGGAAGGCTGAGAACCCATCATCGTAGCGCATGTCGAGCACCATCATGTCAAGCTCGGCAGGGTTCTCAATCTGGAAATCGTAACGAATGTAGGCGGTCGGGTTTACCCGGTACATCTCCTCCAGGAAATCCGTTCCAATCAGGGCCTGGTAGCCGGGTGGACGGCCCTCGAAGCCGACACCAGAGGTGGTCTCGGCCCAGCCGCTGTCATCAAAATCGAACGCTCGCCAGGTGTCGCCAAGAATATCGTTCTGAGGCACCAGGGCGCGAACCGGTGAGCCTTCACCGAGCGGCTCGGCAAAAACCGAATCGGTCGCCATACCGTAGGATGCGTCTTCGATCTGTTCAGGTATCTCGGTATACCCAGAAACGACGGACGAACCATCCGGCGTGATCAGGACGAGGATCTCCCCACCGTTACGCTCGATGCTGAAATTCGTATGCAGCTCGGAACCGGCACTCCTGCGGTCCTTTCCCGAAGCGAATACGACCAGGAACCTGCCGGGCCCGAGGGTAACCGCAGGAAACTGCCATTTGGCCAAATCCTCAACGCTGTCGGTCAAATAGTAGCCGTTCAGGTTGACCGCGGCATCTCCGGAATTAAAGATCTCGATCCAGTCGGTATATTCCGAGTCTTCATCCTGGATGGTGCTTTCATTAAACGCCTGGAATTCCGTAATCAAGAGCCCCTGGGCTGAGGCGGAATCAATACCTGCAAAAAAGGTAAACACGCAGAAAAACAGCCAGAAAGGCCGCGGTCCGAATCGAAGCGGGTTCATTTCAAATCCTAAAGTTAATTTCTTTAAACACAGAGGCCGTCCACCACCACAGGACCCGGAAGAGTCAGCTTATTATCTTCCCAATATAATTCTATACTACTGGTGGTAGATTCGTCGACAAAGGCTAAAAGCGCCTCCTGAGCGGGAAGAAGGCCTTTTTACCTGTTTTAATGAAGCCAGTTGCAACAAATGCTGCCAACTGCTCTCATCTGTCGCTTCCAGGCGCTGAAACTGGCGGAATCTATGGCGAAAAACCTTCAACAGATACTTGAAAGCCGCTTCTCGATCAAAGAGCTCTATCCTCTACAAGAGCTGGTCATCAGCCACATCATGGAGGGGAATCAGGCCCTGGTGGTCATGCCAACCGGTTCAGGCAAGAGCCTCTGTTTCCAGCTTCCCGCGCTGGCGCTCGACAAAGAAGGCGTGACCCTCGTCTTCAGCCCCCTGATCGCCCTGATGGAAGACCAGGTCGCCGCGTTAAAGAAAAAAGGGATTGCCGGTGAGTTCATCAACTCGACACTCGACGGCAAAACCCGAACAGAGCGCTACCAGGCTCTCGCGCGCGGGGAGTATGAACTGATCTACGCCACCCCAGAGCGGATGTACAAGCAGGAATTCAGAAATGCTCTCAAAGAAATCCCCGGAGGAGTCAAGCTCCTCGCAATCGATGAGGCTCACTGCATAACCAAGTGGGGTCATGACTTCAGGCCAGCCTACAGCGAGATCGGCGACTTTCGAAAGATCCTGGGCTTTCCCCAGACGATTGCCCTTACGGCTACAGCCACCAGCCAGGTAAGGAAGGACATTCGGGAGGTTCTTCAACTGGATGAAAAGAAGCTGAAGCTGTTTGCCGAAGGAATTGACAGGCCCAACCTCGACCTCGCAGCCGTAGAGGTCTGGTCCGACACCGAAAAATTCGAACAGATCCGGGAGCTCGCTGAAGATGGAGGAACGGGAATCGTCTATTTCTCACTGATCAAGACGCTCGAGGAACAGGCTGATGAGCTCCGGGAGGTCTGGGGAAACGACCGGATCGAGATCTACCACGGGAGACTTTCCCCAGCTGAAAAGAAGAGAATCTATGATCGGTTCTCTACCTCGAAACCGGAAGATGGACTCATGCTTTTGGCCACCAACGCGTTCGGCATGGGTGTCGACAAGCCCGATATACGCTATATCGTTCACGCCCAGATCCCGGGGTCGATTGAATCCTATTACCAGGAGATCGGCAGGGCAGGCCGTGATGGAGAGCCGGCCCGATGCCGGCTCCTCTATGAAGAAAGCGACCTGGGAATCCAGCAGACTTTCATCGATTGGATGAATCCATCCGCCGACCTTCTGGAACTGGCGGCCCTGGAGGTTTCCAATAGTCCCAACGGATCAATCGATGCGGATGAACTGCGCGAAAAGTTGACAGGACGCAACAGGGGAGACAGGCGTGCGGAGTACTGCCTCATCGGTCTCGAAAAGAGGGGAATCATAGAACAGGCTGACACGGCGGAACGCTACCGTTTCATCCGCAGACCGGTCGATGGAGATTTTTCACGCTCGGAAATCGAGGAGAAGCGGCAGCGGGACCTGAGAAGGCTGCTTGACGTACTCGAGCTGGTTCAATCGAATGATATACGGGCCCGCATCCTGGATTACTTCGGCCTCGACTGAGTCCGCCCGAACCTTGTCAGCCGCAGGTTCAGCGCCGTCCGGCGGCGCCAAGCAGATCGTCCACCTTGTCGATCAGCTCTCCATGCAGGTTATACACTTCGGCCGAGACCTTACCGGCTGAAGCATCGATCATGATAATGTTTTCCTGGGAGGAATAATAAAACCCTCTGCGCCGCTCGGCCGGATCAGCCTTCTGAGTCCAATACCTGTTCCAGGGCGTATCCTCCTCGGCGTAGAAAGGAGCGCCCCCTCCCCCATTGACCAGGAACCAGGTGCTGAACTTGAGGCCGGGAAGAGGGGAGCAGGTCTCCTTCTTATCGAGGTCGATCTTGCCGCTTTTATCCTTATCGTCCTTATCGAGTACCCCGACCGGAACCTCTTTCGTCACCAGGAGCCGGTGGTAGGCATGCTCATCGGCGCCCAGGACCGCTGCCACCTTGCGGCTATTTGAAACCATGGTCACAAACCGGTTGCGAACCTCGACAATGCCACGCTTTTCAAGAGTCAACTTCCCATCCTTGAAAACCCCCGCACGCATAGTGTTGTCGCCAAGGTACCACATCGAATCATCCAGGTGTCCTCCATTGGGAAATACGGGTTCCTGGGCGATAAGAAACACGTAACTGACCGAGGGGTCAGCCTCGGCCTTTTCCAATTCGGCGCCAATCCAGCTCAGTTGATCCTCCATCAGATAGCCCTCGGGTGAACCGCCATAGAGCATGGGCTGGTTCGACATCCAATAGTTGTTATTGAAGACGATCGTCTTGACGCAACCGTATTGAAAAGAATAGACGTTCTCCTTGTAGGTCGGCCTCCTTGGGTCCGAAACCTCGGGACCGTTCAGCGGGTGGTCAAACCAGCGCGCAAAAGCCGCCTCCGTACTCTCAGTAGAGTAGGGCCAGCGGTCGACCTCGACACCGTATTCGCTGTCATCTTTGAATACCCGCATGAGCGCCTCATGGTTACCCATAGCGGCGTAAACAGGCCTCTCGCTCCAGAAACCGAGGGTGGCCTGCTTCCATGCATGCAATTGCAGGTCAAAGTCACTGGGGACCGCCGTATAGCCGCTCACCAGGTCGCCGCCGACAGCCAGGAACTGGGCTCCCTTGGAATAGGCGATGCTGCAGAGCCTCTCCAGGGTCGCGTAGTTGACTCCCATATGCTTGTTGAGACTCCCTCCGTAGCCAGCGCGTGTGTCACCAAGGTAGGCAAAACGGACCTTCGCGTCACCTCTCTTCGGAGCAGTCGTAAAGCTGGCGCCGACGGTAGCGTACTCTCCAACCTGGATCTTGTACTCATAAGTCGAGGAGGGCTCGAGCCCCGTGACAACAAGTTCATGCTCCAGGCAGGGCTTGTCCTCTTCGAAAACCCGCGGGTCGCCTTTGCCGTCCGAGACAATCGCCTTTCCCTTGACCTTCTCCTCACTGATGAACGAAATCGTTACCCTGTGAGGGTTCTCACTCGAAGCCTGGTTAATGAAGGGCCCGCCGATAAGCCCGGGAACACGCAAATAGAGTTCGCCCTGCTTCTTGAAAGCGACGAGCGTGCTATAGGTTCCAAGAAACCTGTCCTTCCCTTTGTCTTCGAGAAAAACCGTAAAGAGCACACCGAGTTGGCCCCTGTCCGTCCATCTCTCGCTGTTTTTCGATGGCACGAGCAGGGAGCCGATATCGAGAACTGCCTTACCGCCCAGAATTGTTGATTGGAGCCTGTACCGGCGATATTTAAACCCGGTTTCATTCCCCTCAAACGGATAGGGGCCAGCCTCGACAGTCCCGTAGATTTTACCCGGATCGACCTTCACCCCATTCGTGAGCTGCTGCACATGTGAAAAATCGACCTGCAGCCCCTCCTTGACGCCCCCCCGAACGACAGCCTGGAGCTGCGCGGAATCGAGGTAGTTGGTCACGCCTGATTCGTAGGCCGTCTTCTCACCAAGCTTCTCAAGACCTTTCCTGTCAACAGGAAGCTCTGTCTCCTGCGAGAAACAACACCCGGGAAATACCAGGGGCGCCATCGAGAGCAGTGGAACAAAAAGGAGCCGTTTAGAGAAAGAAAGCTGTGACATGAAAGAATAATGGAAGAGTTCTGAATGGGTTGAAAATTAAACACCAAAAAAGCCCAGATAGCCCGTGCACACAAGTTCTTTTTTGCCCGGGATGGATTCAGCTTAAAATGCACTCTGGAATCTCGCTGGCAACAAAAAGGGCCCCGTTCAATTACGGGGCCCTTTCCGTCTTCTGCAAATTCGACTGCCTTAGAAGGCCGCCTCGTCACAGAAAAGATCGTCTACGGTCGAATCGAAACCGCGGGAGGGGAACGGCTGCGGCAGCGCTCCGCCACCATTGAAGAGGTGGCTGAGGAGCCGCATCGTATCCGAAATATCAACATTTCCATCATCGTTGGCATCGGCGGCATCCATGCAATAGGGACGTGCCTCGCCCAGAAAGAGGTAGCTGATCACAGCGACCGAATCGGAAATATCGATAACCTTATCTTCATTGACGTCACCGCGAATGAAGCTGGCATCGTGGGGGTTAGCTACGCCAGCAGCCTCACCTTCGACATCCTCTTCAGGGGCAGCTTCGTCGCCACCTTCGTCAGCGGCTTCTTCAGCGACTTCGTCGTCGGCGTCGTCGGCATCGTCGGCCTCGTCATCATCTCCTTCTCCACAGATCGCATCGAACCTGGCGTCTGCATCTTCAGGAGAAATACGGTCGGCTTCAATCGCCGCATCAAGGCGCTCACGGATGCTTTCACAGTCCGGTTCACCTCGGCCGTTGCCTTCGCCACGAGCAGGAGGCCCGGGGCGTTCACGATCGTCGTCGTCGTCGCCCCTGCGGCCACGATCGTCATCGTCGTCTCCACGGTCGTCTCCACCACGCTCGCGCGGGTCGGGACGGTCGTCTCCACCACGCTCACGCGGGTCGGGACGGTCGTCTCCACCACGCTCACGCGGGTCGGGACGGTCGTCTCCACCACGCTCGCGCGGGTCGGGACGGTCGTCTCCACCACGCTCGCGCGGGTCGGGACGGTCAGCTCCGCCG